>OGYB01000930.1_pt1 | contig 15189 bp, 7 predicted proteins | sample 1576421 | NCBI WGS metagenome assembly OGYB01 (sample SAMEA3541577, study PRJEB24748) | human gut metagenome | biome: human gut; feature: human-associated habitat; material: faeces | place: China | collected 2012
TTATGCCTAAATACGACCTGGAGAAACTGACAAAGGGATTAAGTGTCAGTGCCGGTATTGCCTACAACAACTATATGGCGGATTCATCTATAAAGAATCAGAATTATGCCCGTTATTCTCTTTCCAAAGGAGCAGGGGGAGAGGTGCTATATACACCCTACGGCGCTGATTCTCCTTTGGAATCCGATGAAGGATTCCGTACTGACTGGAGCCGTCTGAACTTTAAGGCACAGTTGGATTATGATCGCGTTTTCAAGCAACATCAACTCACTGCCAGCATCTTTTTCCTGTCTGATTTATATCAGAAATATGGAAGTCGTGATGACATTAAATACTTGAATTATGCAGGGCGGGTAACTTACTCTTATAATCAAAAATACATAGGAGAATTTGCAGCTTCATATACAGGTTGTGATGATTATGCTCCTGGAAAAAGATATGGATTCTTTCCCGCTTTCTCCGCCGGATGGATACTGTCGAAAGAAAACTTCATGAAAAATATCAACTGGGTTGAATATTTGAAACTAAGAGCATCTATCGGACTGGTTGGAAACAATCAGAATGAGAACGGACGTTATCTGTTCGACCAGACTTATAGCAGTAACGGCTCCTATTTTTTAGGTACAGGGTCGTCATCAACAGGCGGGTTTCGGGCAGATATGATTGCCAATCCCGATATTAGTTGGGAGAAGGAACGTGTATTCAATATCGGATTGGATGCAGTTTTACTGAAAGGGCTGTCGGTAGAATTCGATTATTTCCATAAAGAAAGATATGATATCCTGTCACAGCCGTATTCCACTATTCCCGGATTTGTTGGAGCCTCTTATGGCGACATATTGCCTTATATGAATGTAGGTAAAGTAAAGAATCAAGGTTTCGAGGGTACGATCAGGTACGAAAGCAGTCTTAAAAATAACTTCAACTATTACGTTGAAACATCGGCGTGGTATGCAAAGAATGAAATTGTCGATATGGCGGAAGAAGTGAAACTCTACGATTATCAATATCGTAAAGGACGTTCCGTGAATACTCCTTTTGTACTTGTTGCTGACGGACTGTATCAGGAGAGTGATTTCGATTCGAATGGAAGTCTGAAGTCACATTTACCGGTACCGCAGTTTGGAGAAGTAAACCCCGGTGATATAAAATATATCGATAAAAATGGTGATGGAGTAGTCGATTCCAATGACTCCTATCCTGTGGGATATTCTAATATTCCGGAGTGGAATTATGCTTTGAAAATAGGCTTTGAATGGAAAGGGATAGACGTTGAGGCTTTATTTCATGGCGTTGCCAATAGAGACATCTATTTGAGCGGGCCGTTGGCTTATTCCTTTACCGACAATGGCTCTGCTTCAAAACTGGCTCTCGACAGCTGGACACCGGAGAATCCCAATGCTTCTTATCCCCGTTTGTCTACCCGGACATTTGAAAACAATTACCGGATATCTACATATTGGAAAAGAAACGGAAACTACTTCAGAATGAAGAATATCCGGATTGGATATACCTTCCCCCAGTCAATAGCAAGAGCGATAAAATTGTCCAGATTGTATGTGTATGCTAATGCGAGCAATCTTTTCACCGTGAGTCATCTTGACGGATTGGCCGACCCGGAAAGCAGTTCTTTGATTACATATCCGTTGACACGTTCCTACAACCTGGGAATAAAAATTGATTTTTAATAGGTAAGAACAAAAATATAATAATTATGAAATACCCAATAGGTTTATCTATCATATTGAATGCTCTTGCTGCTATCAGCATATTGTCCGGATGCAGTGATTATCTGGACAGAGAGTATGATTCGTTTATCGACAACGAGATGACCTTTACTTCCTATGAACGTACAAGCAAATTTCTAGTCAATGCTTATCGGTATCTGCCTGATGGTTTCAACCGTATCGGTTCCGAAGCTATGTTGGATGCCGCTACCGATGATGCCGAACATGCTAATGCCTCCTGCAACATCCAGCACTTCAACACCGGAGCCTGGAATTCAAGGTCCAATCCGGATGATTTGTGGAATAAGTATTACGCAGGAATTCGCATAGCGAATGAATTTATAGAAAATGTAGACAGAGTGAATCTGGATAAATACAGACTCGATCCGGATAATCAGAATGAATATCAGAACCGTCTGAATGACTTGAAAACATGGAAATATGAGGCCCGTTTTTTAAGAGCGTTTTTCCATTTCGAGCTGGTGAAACGTTTCGGACCTGTACCTGTGATTACTTCTACACTATCCGTCAATGCGGATTATTCGGAGACTCCACGCCCGTCTATGGACGATTGCATCTCATTCATCTCCAGCGAATGTGATAAGGTATACGAAGTGCTCGATTTAACTCCGGGACGAGGAATCGATTCGGATTTGGGACGTGCAACGAAGGGAGCCGCATTGGCTTTGAAAAGCAGAGTTTTATTGTATGCGGCCAGTCCCTTGTATCTGGACTGGCAGAATTTTTCGGAAAGCGATCTTCCTTCCGATATGGAGAAATGGAAAGCTGCGGCACAGGCTGCGAAAGACGTAATTGATCTGGGCATATATTCGTTGTATGGCAGTTATGCCACTTTATTCAAGAATAACTTTCAGAATTCCGAGTTTATTCTGATGCGTCGTTATGGAAACAATTCCGACTTTGAAAAATACAACTTTCCTGTCAGTTATGGTGGGGTAGGCGGCATCAATCCTTCGTTGAATCTGGTAGACTCTTATGAAATGAAAGATGGCAGCTATTTTAGTTGGGAGAATGAGGAAAATGCCGTTCGTCCGCAATTCTACCGGGATGACAGGTTGAATGCTACCATTCTGCTGAATGATTCCGTTTGGAAAAGCACGGCGGTAGAGAATTGGGACGGTGGAAAAGACGGTCTGGGCGTTACCAATGCAACCAAAACCGGATTCTATCTGAAAAAATACCTCAATGAAGATGTGAATATCCAAACCGGCGGAGGAAGTCAGGGACATATCTGGCCGTTGTTTCGTTTAGCGGAGATTTACCTGAATTATGCGGAAGCCTTGAACGAATACGATCCCGAAAATGCGGATATAGCAGAATACGTCAATCGAGTGCGCAGCCGTGCCGGACAACCGAATCTGCCTTCCGGATTGACGCAGGACGAAATGCGTGAGCGTATCCGGCGTGAACGTCGTGTCGAACTGGCATTTGAGGAGCATCGTTCGTGGGATGTAAGACGGTGGAAGATTGCGCAAGAAACACTCGGAGGAGATTTGCTAGGTCTTGAAATCACCCGTAAGAATCAGGCTCGAAGAGCTGTTACCCGGAATTCCGTAATACCGGCTAACGAAGTTCCGGAAGGATGGCATTATTACGATGGAGACGAATTCAATGATTTGGTCATAAACAACTCATATTGGGGACAGTATGGAAGCGACACTCCGGTAGGAAACTCCCAGTATGGACAACCCACCGGAAATATCCAGACTTATCGTAAAAAACAGATTACGATTGAGAAAGGGAGTGGCGGATTGAGCTTTGCCCGGATAGCAGCCACCAAGGACGACAATCCACCGGCTCCGACATTAAGCACTGCCAGTACGAGAGAAGGATGGTGGTCGGGAGCTTTGTCCAGCCGGGATACCGACAAATATGGTTATCAGGGGAAATATTACCCTCTGCATTCCCGCATTGAGATTCGTGCAAAAATACCTTATATATATGGTATATGGATGGGACCGTGGTGTCGTCATTATGCAGGAGCCAGTGTTGCGGAACTTGACATCGAAGAGTTTTTCGTCAAGGAATTTGAGAATACGGCTTCACCCCGCCGGCTTAGCCAGGCTTTACATTTGCATGATAATAAAACAGGCAATCTGGGAATCAACGTGAATGGGTACGGACGACATACAGTGCTTGATTTTGATCCGGGAGCAGACTTCCATACGTATGGCGTTCAGGTAGATCCGGACCCGGTTTCTCCGGATAAGCATGCTATCATCAGCTACCTGTTGGATGGTAAAGTAACCAATACATTCAAGACGATTGACTATGATGACAGATATAATACATTTATAACCAAAGCAATAGCGGAGGGAAGAGAAAAGCGAACCTGGGACATTGCGATAACCGGACAAATCGGAGGAAAGAATGAAAATGGTATCGGCTATCCCGAAGACAGGAATGCCAATTTGAGAAACGTTTCGATGGATGTAGATTGGGTACGTGTATTTACCCGGGATGAAACAGAACCAGAGATTCCTGAAAAGCCGGAATATCCCGTCGAGAAGTTTGATTATTCCCGTGCTGTGGTAGAAAAGAGAGTGTTTGATTCTAAAATGTATTGGTATCCCATACCTGAAAGTGAGATTCTGCAGTTGAAGAACTGGAAACAGAATCCGGGTTGGTAAATCATTAAAAAGAAATATCATGTTGAAAATAAAGATTCTAATAATCATATTTTGCTGTATCGGGGTGGTGAAAGCCCAAACCGTTATTCCTCCTTCATCAGAAACCCCTCCCGGATGGATTTATTACGATGGAGACGAGTTTAACGGAGATGTGATTGACTCCCGGTATTGGGGAATATATGGTTCCCCAAAAGTGCGGGCCCGACGGCGCGACCCGCCCGGGGCGCACTGGGGACAGTCCGCCCCGCCCCCCGACCCGCGCGCGGCCCACCTATAATCAGGAAAATAAAGCCATGCTTCAGACATATCGTCCGGAGCAGGTCTTTATCGAAACCCTTCCTACAGGAGAGAAGATTTGTCGAATTCGCTCATTCAAAAGTAAAGATGCGCCCAGTCCCGTTCATCCCAGTGTGAAGAGTAAGACCGGATGGTGGTCGGGAGCGCTGTCCAGCAGAGATTCCGATACGGAGAAATATTATCCTCTTTTCTGCCGCATAGAGATCAAAGCCAAAGTCCCATATCTATATGGGCTTTGGAATGCACTTTGGTTGAGGCATTATAAAGGAGCTGGAGTAGCCGAAATAGATATACTGGAGTTTTTTACCAAAGCTTTCGGGGAAAATCCTTATCCGGCCAAAGCGAATCAAACCTTGCATTTGTTCAATTCGGAAACGCAAAAGTTGGGAATCAATCTACCCAAAGGTCAGATACGATATACTGAAATCGGAGACGATAAGCCGGGAGATAATTTCCATGTATATGCGGTTCAGATAGATCCCGATCCTGTTGATAACAATCATGCCATCATTACGTTTCTGATAGATAATAAAGTCAATTACCAGATACATACCCGTACACAGTTGGGGGATGCATATACTGATTTTATCACTAAGGCTCGTAAAGAGGATCGGCTGGACAGAGTTTGGGATATTGCTATCACCGGGCAGGTAGGAGCATTTGACAAGTTGGATGTCGGCTATCCTGCGGAGGAATTGCAGCAATTTGATTTCGATATTGATTGGATAAGAGTTTATGTTCGCGATCCGCATACCCGGATCGTCGGAAATAGTAAACTACCTCATACTCCGGAAGCGGATTCATTTGTTAAAGATTTGCTCTCACGGATGACTGTGGAAGAGAAGATCGGCCAGTTATCCCAATACGTAGGCCGTACCCTTTTAACCGGTCCTGAATCAGAATATTTGAGCGATTCATTGATAGCACGCGGACTTGTAGGTTCTGTTTTGAATATATCCGGTGCAAAGACATTGCGTGATTTGCAGGAAAAGAATATGCGTCATTCCCGGATAAAGATACCGATTCTTTTTGGGATGGACGTGATTCATGGATATAAGACAATCTTTCCGACTCCTTTGGCGGAATCGTGTAGTTGGGATTTAGCAGCGATCGAACGAGCTGCCAAGATTGCTGCGATTGAATCCTCGGCAGCCGGACTACATTGGACGTTCGCTCCTATGGTCGACATCGCAAGAGACGCCCGTTGGGGCAGGGTAGTGGAAGGAGCAGGAGAAGACACCTACCTGGGAAGTGAAATAGCCAAAGCAAGAGTGAATGGTTTTCAGTGGAATCTTTGGGAGAATAATTCAGTATTGGCATGTGCAAAGCATTGGGTAGCTTACGGACTTCCCCAGGCGGGAAGAGATTATGCTCCGGTGGATATGTCGGAACGGACTTTGTTTGATACTTATCTACCTCCTTTTAAGGCTTGCATTGATGCGGGAGTACTTACTTTTATGAGTGCTTTCAATGATATAAATGGTATTCCTGCGTCCGCACATCCGTTCCTGCTCAAAGACTTATTGAGAGGGCAATGGAATTTCAATGGTTTTGTGGTAAGCGATTGGGAAGCAGTGAAGCAGCTGGTGGCGCAGGGAGTGGCGGAAGACGATAAAGACGCTACCCGTCTGGCTTTCAATTCCGGCATCGACATGGATATGACAGATGGGCTCTATAATAAATACATGAAAGAACTGATAGAAGCCGGTAAAATCAGTATGGAAGATGTCGACAATTCCGTCAGTCGGATTCTGCATATCAAATATGCTTTGGGACTGTTTGTTGATCCATATAAATTCTGTAATGAAGAATACGAATCGCAGACAATCATGAAAAAAGAATTTCTGGATGCAGCACTGGACATGGCTCATAAATCGGCTGTCCTGCTGAAGAATGACAATCATACATTACCGCTGGCAAAAAATGTCCGTTCCATTGCCGTGGTAGGTCCGCTGGCCGATAATCAGACCGAACTGCTGGGCTCGTGGAGAGCAAGAGGGGAAGATCGCCATGTGACGACTGTATTGCAGGGCATAAAGAACAAAATCGGCGGTAACAAAACGAAAGTTGGATATGCCCGTGGTTGCGATTTTGACGGAGAAGATAAGTCAGGATTCAAAGAAGCAGTGAAATTGGCTTCCAAAAGTGATATGGTGATTGCCGTTGTCGGTGAAAAAGCTTTGATGAGTGGCGAATCGAGAAGCCGTGCCCAACTGGATTTGCCGGGTGTGCAGGAAGAATTGATAAAAGAACTGGTTGCCACAGGGAAACCCGTTGTCGTCGTATTGATGAATGGGCGTCCGCTGTCTATCGAATGGGTGGACAAGAACGTATCGGCCATTCTCGAAACCTGGTTTTTAGGTACTTCTGCAGGAACCGCTATTGCTGATATACTGTTCGGTGATTATAATCCTTCCGGAAGATTGACCATTTCTTTTCCACGGGTAGAGGGACAAGTACCGGTTTACTATAACTATAAGAAATCCGGACGTCCGGGAGATATGCCCCATTCCTCAACCACCCGGCATATCGATGTTCCGAATGCTCCGCTCTATCCTTTTGGTTACGGTTTGAGTTATACCACATTCAGTTATTCAGTTCCGCAGAGCACCCAAAAAGAATATACGCGACAGGAGACCATCTCCGTTTCGGTGACAGTAACCAATACCGGAGACAGAGATGGCGAAGAGACTGTGCAACTGTATGTGAATGATAAAGTTGCTTCTGTTGTGCGTCCGGTAAAGGAGTTGAAGGCATTCAAAAAAATATTCCTGAAAGCGGGGGAGTCAAAGACCGTTCAGTTTGACATTTCTCCTTTAGCTTTAGGCTTTTATGATGCTGCCATGAACTATGTGGTAGAACCCGGTGAATTTGAAATTATGACCGGCTGCAACAGTAATGATTTACAAACCATATCGGTCAAACTAATAAATTAGAAGGAGGAACCGTTCTATGAGAAATTGGATAATTGTATTTTTTGTCATCTTTGCCGCTCGGCTTTCTGCACATGACGGTGACAGTATAAAGATCACACACGGTCCTTACCTGTGTGATATGAGTACCGACGGCGTGACAGTGGTATGGACTACAAACAAACCTGCTCTTTCGTGGGTGGAAGTGGCGCCTGCCGGTGAAGATCATTTCTATGGGAAGGAACGTCCGCGATATTACGATACGGAGTCCGGACGTAAGCGGGCCAATGATACAATCCACCGTGTACGCATCAAACATTTGGAACCCGGCAGGGAATACAGATATCGGATTTTTTCGAGAGAAGTTGTCTCTTGGCCTTCGAGTGACTGGGTAACTTATGGATTGATTGCTGCTTCAAATGTATACAAGCAAGAACCTTTCAGATTCAGAACTTTCGACGACCGGAAGAAAGAAATTTCCTTTCTGGTATTAAATGATATTCACGGGCGGAGTGACTATATGAAGTCTCTGTGTCGGGAAGTAGATTTCAAATCTCTTGATTTCGTTTTGCTTAATGGAGATATGTCGTCATGGGTAGAGGGGCAGGAGCAGATATGTAAAGATTATATTGATGCTTGTGTCGAATTGTTTGCGTCCGAAGTGCCTATTGTTTTCAATCGGGGAAACCATGAAACACGTGGAGTTTATTCCGATGCGTTGATAAAGTATTTTCCTACGTCTACCGGAACTTTTTATTATCGTTTCAACATAGGTAAGGTTTGTTTTCTTGTTCTTGATTCCGGTGAAGATAAGCCGGATTCGGATTTGGAGTATACCGGTATTGCCGACTATGACAATTATCGAGAAGAAGAAACCCTATGGTTGCGGAGTGTGGTGGAAGAAAACGATTTTAAGCAATCATCCCTTCGGATCGCATTCCTGCACATCCCGCCGACGATAGGCAATTGGCATGGAAACTATCATTTGCAGCAAACCTTGTTGCCCGTTTTAAATACGGCTGGAATTGATCTGATGTTATCCGGACACACTCATAAATATTATTTCCGTGAATCAGAACCCGATAAAGCCAACTTTCCCATCCTTGTCAATGATAATAACAGCTATCTGCTTTGTAAGATAAAAGATGGAAAAATGGTGATTGATGTGGTAGGAGCGAATGGAAAAGACAAGAAGCAACATCAGTTTGATGTGAAATTTTAGTCAAATACCATTAGATTCCAATAGTATAGTTATTTATAATTTAATGTAATCATGAAGATGAAAACTATAATAAAATTATTATTTGTATTTTCGTTGCCATTTATTTTCTGTCGTTGTGCCGACGACGGGATACACTATGAACGGGAAATCAATGTTCCCGAAGGTATCTATCTGACGGGGAGTGCGTCCCAATTCTCGGTAGAGGCAATCAATGGTAAAATGAATGTGATAAAAGAGGGCACTTTGGTCGCATTGAACACATGGCTGACATCCAGCGGAGATTTTTATATCTCTTTAGTCGGACCGGATGGGCAACCCGTTTATTATGGGCAGGGAGCGCTTTTGCAAAACGACAACAGTGAGGTGTCAACTTATTCTTTGGCTCCTGGAACCGGCGGTTTCAGAGTAATGGAAGATGGATTGTATCAGCTAATTGTGAATCCTTTATTGAAACAGGTTAATATTGTTCCATTCAATTTCCGTTTGACGAGTAAATTCGAACTGACAGAAGACGGTGAAAACGAACTCTTTCTTCAAAAACCGTCTTACGACCATATTAACCATGTGGCTACCTGGGTGTCCAGTGGCGAGTTAGAAGTGATATTACCGGCAGAGTTTTCGTTTAATTATACCGATAATACGTCTTTTGATGTGAAGGAAACAGATACGGAGAAATATACATTCTCTTCTATGTACACCGGAACGGGAGGAAGTATAAAAATGAATGTTTTAACTGAAGAATATGCCGAACTAACCAACCAGTCGCAAGTGCAGCTCAATCTTAAAAACAAAGGTGAGTATAAAGTAACGCTTCAATATGAAGTCTTGACAGGAAAATTCTTTGCGAAGATGACGGGCAATGAGATCATAGAACCCGAACCGGAGGGGTATCCAGAGAAACTATATATGATTGGAGATGAATTTGGAAACTGGAATTGGAATTCGACAAATGTGGTAGAGATGGCCCCTGTGGGACAGCTTGGCAATGGTGCATTCTGGACTATCAAGTATTTCAATGCTGGTCAGGGAATTAAATGGGCATCGGAAAAATCTGATGCGGAAAGTTTTGCCTCTTTGGGTACAAATGTCAATTATGTTGTAGGCAGTAACGGAAGAGCGACGGTAGAAACAAGCGGCCTGTATTTGGTATATGTAGATATGAACCGTAATCTTATAACTTTTGAGAAACCTGCCGTTTATGGAATAGGTGAGTGTTTTGACGGACAGGAAGTATCGTTCGATCTTTCCGGGCAGAATTTCTCTGCTGTCACTACAACACAAGGCAATCTTCAGATGTATGCAACTTCCGACTATAACAATAGAGACTGGAACACTATGGAATTCAACATCTATAATGGACAAATCTATTATCGTGGTGTAGGTGCTACACTGGAACCGGTTCCTGTTGCTTCTAATATACCAATAGAACTTGATTTCTCTCAAGATAAAGGTAAAATAGCTGTGACTTTTGCCTCTCCAAGTGATGTCCCCTCAACAGCGAAGGCTATTTATATGGTTGGCGATGAATTTGGAAACATGAATTGGGGCTCGGATGGGGTTATCTCATTAGATAAGGTTTGGAACAGTGCCGACCGATGGATACATATTAATTATTTCAATGCCGGAACTAAACTTCGTTTCTCTACATCCAAGATATTTGGTGATGGAGAGTTTACCGGACTGACTAATAATGTGGGCTTCGAAATCTCTGACGAAGGACTGGTGGTTATCCCCCAAAGTGGTACTTATATCATTTTCGTTGATTTAGGTTCGAAGACCATCTCCATCCAAAAGCCTGTAATCTATGGGTATGGAACGGCAGCCGGAGGAAACAACGAAAAGATCTTGCCTTTTACGGAAAGTAGCGACGGGAAAACATTCTCTGTTACTTTACCTAATGGAGGACGTTTCAGAATACATCCTTATATTCCTGCTTTTGATAATCTTAATCCTTCATTTGGTGCTTGGAAACGCGAATATGCTGTTAATCCGGAGACTCTTGAAATCTATTTGCGTAAAGAGGGCATGGATGAACCGAACAAAGATTATGTATGGGCTGCCAACACTATAATAACTCTTGATTTCAGGGCAGCGAAAGGAACGATAGTAGTTCCTTAGCCCGGTCTGCTCCAAGAAAAATTGTAGCTGATTATATTTTTATATCACTTTTACCCTCACACCCTCACACCTTCGTTCAATCCCTTTATTCATCGTGGTTGCAAGGTGTGAGGGAACGTGTGGCAGTAGGGTGAGGGTAAAAAGTTACCCTCACCCTATTTAATTTTAGTTTTACTTTTAATTTGTTGATTTATAGTGAAATACACTTCTGCTTGGATGTAAATAACTAATCTCATATCTCACTATTTTGATCCTTTTTCTATCATATAAATGCCGAAAGTGTGTCATTAGTATCTGCTTTTGAAGTACCGTCTCTTATTCTATATTCTTTCATCAATTATAGGTTAATACCTAATGATCTTTCTGTAAACTCTTAATGCTTCTTATGGGCTCACTATAGTAGATAGACTTGTTTACAGTAGTGAGCTTGTTTGTCTACATTTGATAGCTTATTTGTTCACATTGGTGAGCCCTTACTAATCACTAAGCGAGAATGCATACTATTCTCGAACATTTCCGTTCTGCACTCTGTAATCTGAAAAAAGGAGGTATTGACCTAAGTTTAAATAAATGGGTTGAGCTGGTAAGTCTTCGTACAACAGATTTTTCCCTTACAGGCATCTTCTTGCTTTTTCCTTTTTCGCCTTTACACGCCCGCGTGTGATATAATAATGTGTATCCCTCTTATTGTTTCCGCGCACAATTTCCCTATACATAAAAAATATGTTCTCCAACATCGTTATGCGTCAGCACTTTAGCAAATGTATTCAAAAATAATTAGAAAAAATAGTTTGATATATTTGGAGTGTATACCAAAAGGGCGTACTTTTGCACCCGCTTTCCAAGAGAAGAAAGCCTTGACAAATTGACTTAGTGAAAAAGTGGAATCCCACTTAAAGAAAAGAACAAAAAACTTCCGAAAAAGTTTGGATTATAATAACTAAAGTTCTTATCTTTGCAGTCCGATTCGCAAAGAAAATTGGCAAGAGTTATTCTTTCATACCTTCTTTCCCTTTCGCATAGAGAGCCAGAGAAATCGAGTAAAAAGAAAAACTAAAAAAAACTTCCGAAAAAGTTTGGTAGTTAAAAATAAAGCCCTTACCTTTGCACCCGCTTTTAAAACGAAAGCAACAAGTTCTTTGAAATATTGATAAACAATACAAGTAGTACAAGTAAAAAAATAGAACCGTCAATACTTGTCTTATTCAGTAGCGATACAGTTAAGACTAATAGGTATTTGAATAAGGTCAATAAATTTACGGCGTCCTGAACAGAGCAAAAAAGTCATCCTAAGGGATGATGAAAAATACTTTTACAATGAAGAGTTTGATCCTGGCTCAGGATGAACGCTAGCTACAGGCTTAACACATGCAAGTCGAGGGGCAGCATTTTAGTTTGCTTGCAAACTGAAGATGGCGACCGGCGCACGGGTGACCCGCGATCTGCGCAGCCGAGGGCTGACTGTCCTGCGCGCGGTTGAGCACGATTGGCACGCCCTTGAGCTCGCGCGGATGGATCTCCGCCTTTGCCGCCAGCGGGTGCTCGGCGCTGATCATGACCATACACGGGTCTGCGCGCGTGACGCGGCTGGTGAGCTCGGCATCGAGCACGACGCCGAAGCCGGAGAGCACGGCCATATCCAGCCGCCCCTCAGACAGCGCGGCGAGCAGGCTCCGGTTGCTGCCGAGCTGAAACGAAAATGACGCCTCCGGATACAGGCGGTGATATTTTCGGATCTGCGCGACGATCGTCCACAGCTCATACGCCCCGGCATAGCCGATGCGCAGATCCGCCGCCGTACCGAGCGCGACCTTTTTCCCCTGCGCCGCGGCGTCGTTATAGCGGATGAGCAGCTGCCGGCACTGCCGGTAAAACACCTCGCCCGCCGGCGTCAGACGCACGCCGCGCTTGCCGCGCACGAACAGCGCATAGCCGAGCTCCTGCTCCAGCAGCTTGATCTGCTGGCTGACTGCCGTCTGCGAGATGCACTGCTCCTCGGCGGCACGGGTGAAATTGAGGTGCTCTGCAGCCGATAAGAACACCGGAAGGCGCTGAATGCTCACAGTTTCCACACTCCTTGTCGAATAAGCAACGCTCAGCGGCGAAATATTGCTTTCTTTTATTATATCCATAACTTTTTCTTCTGACAAGGTCATAAAACGATATTGGACTGCGCTCTATAAAAATGATACAATTTTAACAAGACGAGCATCAAGTCACACCCGTTCAAGGGTCATCAAACATTCCGTTTCATAAGGAGGACAAACACCATGGAAAAGATGCGTTTTGAAGGCAAGGTCGTCATCGTGACCGGCGCAAGCTCGGGCATCGGCCGCTCGACCGCGCGGCTGTTCGCCATGGAGGGCGCGAAGGTCGTCGCCGCGGCACGCCGCATGAAGCGTCTGGAGGATCTGCGCGACAAGGTCGCCGCCGAAAATGCGCCCGGCGTCATCCTGCCGGTCAAAACGGACGTGCGCGACCCGGCGCAGATCGAGGCCATGTTCGACACCTGCCTCAAGGAGTTCGGCCATCTGGACATCCTCGTCAACAACGCCGGCGTGCTCGACGGTCAGCTCCCCATCCATGAGACGACGCCGGAGGTCTACGACATGATCTACGAGACCAACCAGCGCGCCGTGTTCCTGTGCTGCCAGCGCGCGATCAAGATCTTCCTCGAGCAGGGCACGCCGGCGAACATCGTCAACGTCGCCTCGGCAGCGTCCCTGCGCGGTCTGAAGGGCGGCGCGATGTACGTCACGACCAAGCACGCCGTGCTCGGCCTGACGCGCAACATCTCCGCTTCGTTCTTCGAGCGCGGCATCCGCTGCAACTGCATCGAGCCGGCAAACATCCTCACCGAGATCAACAAGGTGCCGCGCGAAAAGGGCATCGGCATCCTCGAGTGGCAGATGCGCGCCGGCAAGGCCGCCCCGCTGCACACCATTACGAAGCCCGGCGAGAAAAAACCCATGCTCGGAAAGCCGAAGGACTGTGCCAACGCCATCGCCTATCTCGCCGACGACGTCGCCGCGCGCTACATTTCCGGCGCGGAGCTGAAGGTCGACGCCGGCTGGCTGAATATGTGACGCGCACGCAAAGGAGGCAAAACGATGTCTACACAGTATAAGGACTATTACGGCACGCATATGCCGTTTGGCCAGTTCCCGAAATTCGGCGTTCTCTCGAGCGTCAAGGTGCTCATGACCGGCACGAACATCGCCGGCCCCTTTGCCGCAAGCATCATGGCCGAGATGGGCGCGCAGGTCATTCAGGTCGAGGCGCCGAATATGCCGTGCCAGACGCGCGGCAACTACGGCTATTCGCAGGATCACCGCAACACCTACTCCATCACGCTCAACACCCGCACCGCCAAAGGGCGCGAGGTGCTCGAAAAACTCATCGCGTGGGCGGACATCTGGATCGAATCCGGCCGCCCCGGCACATATGCGAAAAACGGTCTGAGCGACGAGCATATGTGGAAGATCAACCGCAGGCTCGCCATCGTCCACGTCTCCGGCTACGGGCAGACGGGCCCCGACAGGAACAAGGCGGCGTATGACGTCTCGGGTCAGGCCATGGGCGGCTATATGTACATGAACGGCACAAGCCCCACCTCTCCCCCGCTGAAGGTCAACCCCTATCTGTCCGACTACGCCACCGCCTACAACGCGTGCATCTGCGCGCTGTCGATCATGACCAACGCCCGCATCACCGGCGAGGGTGACGCGTGCGACGTGTCGCAGTATGAGACGATGTTCCGCCTGCTCGGCAGCTATCCGGCCGAGTGGTTCAACAAGGGTTATCCCGCTCCCGGCGAGCCGGTCAAGTACCGCACCGGCAACGTCAGCGACATTGCGGCCGGATTCTCGTTTTACGACTGCAAGGACGGCGGCACGATCTTCATCGGCATGGTCGGCGCGGGCAACACGAAAAAGGGCTACCCGCTCGTCGGTCTGCCGACACCGGGCGACGGCACCGACCCCGACTTCCCCGAGGGCATGACCGGCTCACTCAAGTCCCTGCCACGCGGTCAGCGCATCGAGGCCGCCATCACGAAATTCTGCGCCGAGCGCACGGTCGACGAGGTCGAGGCCATCATGAACCAAGCCGGCATCCCGAACCAAAAGGCCTTCGGCCCGGCGGACATCGAAAAGAGCGCGCAGTACGCCGCCCGTGACGACATCGCGACCTGGACCGACAGCATCTACGGCGAGATGAAGGGCATCGGCATCACGAACCGCTTCAAGAACAACCCCTCGCAG
>OGYB01000935.1_pt1 | contig 15134 bp, 10 predicted proteins | sample 1576421 | NCBI WGS metagenome assembly OGYB01 (sample SAMEA3541577, study PRJEB24748) | human gut metagenome | biome: human gut; feature: human-associated habitat; material: faeces | place: China | collected 2012
GAAGAAGCAGCCACCCGAACCCGCAAGCTGAAAGTGCAAAACGCAGACCCTTTGCACTTTGCACTTTCGCACTTTCAGATTTTGAATAACTGATACCAGCCCTTATGTATAGACCGCATAGGGGCTTTTTCTATGAAAGGAGAGCCTATGAACAATGAAACCACCAACCGCGCCGCCACCGCTGCCACTTCCCCTCTGACCGTAAAGGAAGCCCCGCAGCCTGTCATGGTAAAGAAAATCGGAAAGACTACCTACCGCGTTACAATCCATTTCAGCGAAACGAGCAAGGAAACCATGAGTGACAAAATCAAGCGGCTTATTTTGAATGATTGTGCAAAAGAGTTTGAACAAAGCGAAAAAATTTCTTAAACACCCTTGACAAAGCGTATCAGAGTTGTCGGAATTGAATGCCGAGTTGTTGGCTCTTGCGCTGATAAGCCCATATTTTTTGCTGAAATCATCATAGAGGCGATTGAGTTTTTCCTGCTCCGCCTTGATATCGGCATCGGGATAGTCCTCCGTCTGGTACTCAATCAGCGTCCGGACACAATCACGGATGGCAATCATACCCTTGATGCGGCTTTCGGCAGTCGTGGAAACATCCACGGGATTCATGCGGCTGTTTTCACGGTAATAGATTTTACCGTCCACCACCGTGAAGCTGAAATTGCGCACATCAGGGTCAGCGGGAATAGAAAGGTCCTTATCCTCCGCTTCAAGATCGTCGATTTCAAATTCGGTAATCTCGGCATGAATGTTCTGGATGGCATCCCGCAAGAGGTCCCCAAGCTCTGCATTTTCATAAGCAATACAGGCGGACTCCATGCCGTGAGGCCCACTGACCATCTGCATGTCGCCCAACACCATTTCAGGGTTGTCCACAAAATAGGCGTTCATCCGGATGCCATTGGCGTCGGTGGCCAGATGCACCCAATCGGGCTCAATATCCACCAATCGGTCACGCTTTTGGAGGAAGATAATGTCCGATGTGACCTCTGTGCCGGCAGCGGCCTTGAAGGTATCATTCGGCAGCCGGATAGCGCCGAGCAAGTCGGCTCTCTGCGCGATATACTTTCGAACATTGGGATTTTCCTTATCCAGCGTACCCTTTGAGGTAATGAAGGCGATCACGCCGCCGGGTCTCACCTTATCCAAAGTGCGGGCGAAGAAATAGTCGTGAATGAGGAAGTTGTGCTTGTCATAGCGCTTGTCGGGTACCTTGAACTGCCCGAAGGGGACATTGCCGATTGCGGCGTCAAAGAAGCTGTCGGGCAGATTTGTACTCTCAAAGCCCTGCACCGCGATGCTATTTTTCTGATACAGCTGCTGGGCGATCCGCCCGGAAATACTGTCCAGCTCCACGCCGTAGAATTTCGCACCATTCATGCTTTCGGGAACAAGCCCCATAAAGTTGCCGATGCCGCAGGAGGGCTCCAGCACATTGCCGGTCTGAAAGTGCATATTCTCCAAGGCGCTGTACACCGCCTTGATCACTACGGGCGGTGTATAGAAGGCCGTCAGCGTGGATTCTCTCGCCGACGCATATTCCTCATCGGAAAGCACATCCTTCAGCTCGGCATAATGGGGATTGTCCTCTTTGAAGAACTCAGAGAGACCGCCCCAGCCCACATAGTCGGCAAGCACGCGCTGCTCGGTGGGTGTCGCCAACCGGCTTTCCGCATCTAGCTTATTCAGAAGCTGAATGGCACGGATATTGTGATAGAACCGTTCCAGCGGCGTGCCCACGCCGATATCATCGCTCTCGATTTGGAAGTTGGTTCGGTACTCGGTGTTGATCTCCGGATGCAGCACATGAGGCGCAACTTTGGAGGCTCTTTTCACCTGCGGAGGCGGAGTGAGCGCTTCTTCCTGGTCATCCAGCAAGGCTTCCGCATTGGGGTAGGTCACGACCTCGCCGTCTTTGACGGTGCTGATGGGCAGAGCATCCAATTCTTCGTCCGTTAGGCTCTCAATTTCGGAATCGTCTTCTGCCAAATCTTCCGTTTCTCTGAATACCCGTGTGCCGTCCGCACCAAACTCCGCCTCATATCGGTCAGTCTCTCGCGCTGCTTCCCGGTCTGCCTCTAAAGATAGAATATCCTCGTGAATCTTCAGGAGGTTTTCCGGCGTGAACTCGATATAATCGCAGTCCATCTCATAGTCATTTTCAGCTTCCATGAAGAACGGAGTATTGATGTCCGCAAGGAACTGATCCGACATTTCTTCAAGGTCATTTCGGAAGTCGGCGGCGTTTTCCGGATGGTTGGCAATGTCATACTGCTCGACAAGCTCTTCAAAAACAGAGAAATCAAGATCACCGGAAACATACTGTCCGCCTGCATCTGCATCGGGATTGAAGTAGATCCAGTGAACCTTGTTGCTGCCGGTGTCAAGGGATATTCTCGCCTTCGTATTGTCTGCGACAGGGGGTTCTTCCACGACTTGCAGCAGCCTGTCATTCAGCGGATTTTCTTTGAGCCGGTTATCGAACTCTTCACGAGTCAGCTCCTTATTAAACAGCGGGAACTGCGTATCAAAGAGGACGACCTTCTTCTCGTCAAAAGACAGCAGCTCGTATTCCTGTGTGCCGATATAGATCGTATCACCGAGATGATAGCGGTATTCCTTCCGGGGTTCCGGTGGAAGGTTCAGCTCATCAAAGGTCGGCTCAAGGGACTTCGCCACATCGCTGTTCAACGCTTCCAGCATGACTTCGCACCGTGCGGTCAAGTGGGTGTTGTCCGCAATGATCGTATTCATTGCTTCGCGCATCATGGGGAGGATGAAGTCACCCTCCGCAGTACGGGCGTGCATTTTCTTATCGCCCACGCTGAACGCACCCCAGCAGCTTGACAAATAATACAGATTCAGCGCTTTGCTTTCCTCGCCGAGCTGCGTCACGAAGTCGTTATAATCATAGACAATCGACCGGAACTCCTCAGAGATTTTACCTTGTTTCCTCCGAGCTTCTGCCTGCTCCCGGTAGGCAGGATAGTTGTCCTTTTCTGCTTGGCCCAGATAGCGGTCGGTGCGAATCAGCTCCCCGATCCGCTTCTCGACCTTGTTCCACCGCAAAAGCAGTTCCGCATCGGGCTGAGAGATTCTGCCTCTGCTGATTTTGATTCCCTTGGCGTCGTGGCTTTCATCGAGATTTCTGCCGGAAACGGCAGGATACGCGCCGCCGATGCCATATTCGTTTTTCAAAAAGGCGATATTGTTCTCAGAAGAATCCTGTTTGAGAAACTGCTCATAGATGCGGAATTTGCCCTGATGGATGCCGCTGCCCCGTGTCAGAATGGCGTCGATGTCCTCCTGAGAAATAGAAAAAGCGGAGGATTTTTCTTCCTCCGCTTCTGCGATAATTTCCTGCTGCTGTTCAACTGTGGGGAGCGTTACGCGTAGATCAGGTCGTTCAGAATCACTTCCTCCGCCGAGTGACGAATTGAATTCATCATCTGCACCCATTTCATCTGATCTTCCGCTTTCAGGCGCTCCGTCACGTCCTGCTTCTCTGCCATCTGTCGGGTCAGGCGTTCCATCATCTCGTTGGCTTGCCGGTCCACTTCCTCCAGATGACTGTTCAGTGTTCCGTTCAGCAGCATCCCGGTGTAGATCCCATCCCGGTGTTTGCGGAGGAATGTCCGCCGCAGCATTCCATACTTCCCAAGCTTCGGGCTCTCCGGCACGGTCAGATCGGGAATCAGATAGTCCCCCTGCATCGTATAGGTCAGTTCCATGTTCGTTGCTCCTTTCCTTGTTTTCTGTTCGGTTCTTATGATACGCAGAAGCACCCTCCTGTGCAAATGTGCGAATCTTCCGTCTTTCTTCCTTCTCCATTTCCTTGACGGTTTCGCCCATTTCCCGGATGACCATCTCAGAAATATCGCTGACTGCGGCACCGAGCACGGAGATAACCCCCACGGTGTTGAAGTCAAAGAGGTGGCTGAAATCCTCCCGGTCAAAATACTGCCTCGGCTCATACCCTGCACGGGAGAGCGCCATAAAAGCGACGCTGCTTTTCAGCGTGGTTTTCAGCCACGCTTCAAGGCTTGTGTCGTCCAGCTCCTCCAGAAAGCTGCCGGCTTTGACAGCGTTCAGTTCCATGAGATAATCTGAAAGATTATCCTCCACGGCATAACCGGAAATATCTATGAGAAGGTGCGGGAAATCTCGCGGCTCCTCCACATCACCGAAGCTGGCCTGAAGGCTTTCCGATACCGCACATTCGTACTCCGGCTTCATCTGCCAAAGGGTGATGTTCCTTCCGGCACGGCTGTTGGTGTCGGAGATATCAAAGACATGTCTCAGCTTGTAGGGAACATCTCTGTCGATCAGCAGCGTGATGCCTTTCGTGCCCTTGTTTACCCATCTGCCGAGTTTATTCCATGTGTCGATTTCCGCACACGCCGTTGCATCTGGCTTCTGCGCATGGATGAGCAGCTGCTCCTTAAAGCTGTACTTGTAGTTGTTTGCCGCCGTAATCAGAAAATCGGTATATCGGTCGGCATTGGAGACGATATCCCTGGCAGTCTGGGACGCCATCTCCAAAATGATTCTGTATTTGCTCGGCATGGGAACTCCCTCCTTATCTTACTTTGATCGTGACCTCAACGGTCTGCGCATTCTCACCGAGGATCGATGCAAATAAAAGCCCGGTTCTAGCGTTGGACACCTTCGTCACAAGCTCATTCAGCCGGCAGACGGTGGTATTGATCTCTTTCTGGTTATCTGCGTAATAGTAGCCCGTTTCATCGCTGCAAATAGGAAAGCCATCCTGTCGCAAGGCGCTGATCTTGCGGCGAATATTTCGTCCGTCAAGCAGAAACAGCTTTTCAAGCTCCTTGCTGTGGATGGCATTTTCTTTGCCAATATGATTTTTACGGAGATACTCGCAGATGGCTTTCTTCTTATCCATAGCTTCTCCTTATCTCTCAGGGTCGTGTTCTTTTTTCTTTGGGTGCATTGCCGGAGGCTTTCTATGGGGATCGTCCTCTACGAAAAGCCCCTTGGGCAGGGTATCTAGGTCGTTCAGGAACGTGCGGGAAATGGTCTTGCCGTTCTGGTCTCGGTAGAGAACGACGCACAGCGGCACACCGCAGTCCAGCTGATTTTTTAGGTCGGTCATAAAAGCTGTCTCATCCATGTATTCGGTGCGTTCGACCACCTTGCCCCGAAAGTCCAAATAGTCAATTCGTGCTACTGGATTGGCTTGCTTTTTTTCCATACCAATGTGCTGCGCAACGGCCCATTCCGGCATCTGCATAAGGTCGCTAAAGGAGATCTCCGAAAGCGCCGTATGATTCATCTCTCGCAGCGAATCGAACTGCCGCATACCCAGAATCTTTCCGTCCAAATAAACCCCAATATGGCAATCCTCCAGATTCGCGTAACCCCGCAATGTATGTCCTCTTTCCAGCGTTTTGTGACCCAAGTCAACCTTGCGTAAGTCAGAGAAATTTGCTTTGCACCCAAATTCCCGCATACAGTAACTGTTTAGAAGCTCTCCAGCCTCCAAGAACTGTTCCAATCGATCCAGAGTAAGATAGCTGCAGCCAATAGCTGCGGGCTTGTCGCTTCTCATGCGGATTATGGCATCTTCATAGCCGTCCATACCTGGCCTCAGCAGGAAACGATTGCTGACCTCGCGAATCATTTGAAAGGCCCCAGTAGCATCCCAGCAAGCGGCATTCACCGCCCGTATCGTTTCTTTATTAAAAACACAGATTTCAACCAGCGACTGCGTAGTATCGTAGTGCACCCATTGAATCTTGCCGTCGTTCAGGTCTGGATAAAACACATCTATCTCTTTGCTCGTATCAACGCTCAAATACTTTTCCTCCTTCCAGTGGTGGTTCATCGTGCCTCACCTCGTTCTCTCTGTCGGGTAGGAAAGCTCCAGCCGTACACCTTCCCGATCTCATCGCCAAGCCTGCGGGTGACACGGACAATGTCTGCTCTTGTGGCTGTGCCGTTGTAGATTTTTTCTTTGAGCCGGTCCTTCTGCGCCTCCGAAATATTGTCCTTATACACCCGATAGAGATAATGGTTTGTGCCGTCATGGTGGGTATCATCGCACCGAAGATCTCCGCTCTTGTCCACATACCATGTGGTGTAGTCGTAATCAGAGTAAAGGCAGTCCCGGATATTGCCGCTGGGAATTTCTTTGTATCCCGTGCGCCTGCCATTCCAAAGCCCCAGATCGGCAACAACCAGAATGGGCTGGGAAAGTTGAATGTCCAGATTGAGCCGTTCGTCCTCAAGGTAGTGCCCGTTTTCCTCATACATCATGGCGACGCGCTCGTCATCGGAAAGCGTCGGATATTCTTCCTCCATCCAATCTTTCCACTCCTCATAGTCAAGGTCGGCATTAGACCAGATACGATAATCGTCCTTACTCATCGTGCATCACCTCTGTCCTTCGGCATCACGGGCTTTCCGTCTGCGTCATAATTTCTCGGGTCTGCGGCGGGCACCTGAAAGCCGAACATAGAGCCGGCCTTCATCGCTTCTTCCTGCGCCTTGCTGACGCCGAGCTTTGCATTATACTCATTCGCGATGCTCCGGGCTTCGTCCTTGTCGGTGACGGGAATGTCCGTCTTGAAGTAGCCCTTTTCACCGCGCTTGATGATAATGATTTCGTCGCTGCCGGAAAGGACGCTGTAGCACTGCTCGGGCAGGTTGTCCCGAATCGGCTCGCAGGTATGGCCGCCGTATTCCATGCGCTCGGCAAACTCGCAAATGTGATAGAGGTTGCTCCCGATCTCCACATGGTAATCGTCGATATAGCGGCAGGTGCGGATCTGCTCTTCATTCCACGAATAGTGGATGTTCACCTTGCCGCCATCCGGAATGCGAAACAGCTCCTTGTAATGGCTGTCAATAAAACGGATTCCTTTCTCTGCGTCCTTCAGGTGCTGATCGAGCCAATCCCGGCGATAGCAATAGCAGTACAGGTTGTATTCGCCCCTGTCCGGGTTCAGGCGCAGAAGGTAGGCATACTTTTCGGTATCCACACGAACGCCATAGTAGCCCGGCTCCTCCTGCATCCGGCTTTGGGGTGTGCAATAGCAGTACTTGGCAAGCGCCCTGCGGTTATGAAGAATGTCGCCTTCCTCACGCAGAGAGTTGATTACATCATCAAACTCTGCCTTGAACTCATCGGTTTTCAGCTCCTCCCGGAAATCAAACCAGCTGCTGAAAAAGCCGTTGCCATCTGTATCCATGTCTGCCCGGAGGTGGCCGATCAGTCCGGTTTGCATGGAAATCTGCGTGCTCTGGCGAAAGGTATATTTGTCCTCCGCCTCGATCATTGCTCTTTTTTCATACTCGATCATCTTGCGTCACCTCTTTCTTTAGCCGGCTTCTTTTCCTGCGCGTGCATCTCTTTTGCTTTCTCCAAGCCCTTCTGCGCCCATTCGGGAAGCTTCTTTTCATCCATGACGCCGAGAAAATCCGTGCGGTAAAAGGAGGTCTTTCTCCCGTCGTACAGAGAAATACAGCAGCAGGTACGGCCTCGCGCATTGGCCTGCGCGCCGAAGCCGCCGGTACACAGCATAAGCTGGTGATTGGCGTGGCGGAACTCAGGCCGGAGAATGCTGCCCTTGACGACAACGACCTTGTTCTCAATGGAATCCTCGTAGGAAGCTGGTACACAGCTATCTGCTGCGAGTTCGTCATTCATACCGACTTCCGTGCAGGCTCTTTCGTTCTCCTGGATAATCTTCTCGGCGGCGTCCGCTACGCGCTGCCCGAAAACCTTTGCAATCTCTGCAAAATCGTCGCTGACCAGCACCCCGGAATAGCTCTCGAAAATGGCGTTGGTCTCTACGAAGCAGCACATATACCGTTCATCCTTGTCGGCGCTGGGATTCTCGCCCAGAGCAATATCCTTGTGCCCGATATACATGGAATACTTTACGGAGTAATCTCCGATTTTTCTTGTCTCTTCCATAGCGTCTCCTTTTGCAAATGGGGCGGCATCTTTTTGCGGATGCCGCCCCTTGGCGTTTTTACTTTCTGTTCTTCAGGCGAAGAACGATCAGCCCTGCGATAATAAACACCACAAGACCGATGCCGATAATGACCTTAGCGTTCATGCTTGCCTACCTCCTTCTTTTTGCGGAAGGTAAAGAAGGCCGCTGCACCTGCGCCGATTGCAGAGATACCGGCAAGTGCTGCCCAAAGAGGCATATTGGTGGTATCTCCGGTCTTGGGGATATCCGTAACAGGCTTGAGCTTGTTATGGAACTTGGCAACGACCGTCTTTCCTTCGCGAACGGTTACGGTGACATTTGCGGGAAGCTCATACTTCTCGTTGGCTTTGTTGGACACCTCGGAGATCACATAATCACCGATGCGCAGCCCCTCAATGTGAATCTGGCCCTTCTCATCGGTCACAAAGTCCTTGCTGAAGGCATTGCCGGTGATATCCGTGCCCTCCACGCGGAAGGTAAAGCCCTTCAGCATGCCGTCATCCGAAGTCTTTTCAATGCGAATGCCTCCGGTCTGTGCCTGGTTGACAAAGCCCTTTCCGGCCTCATTTTCCACGACGACGGTTTTACCATCTTCCTTAATGGAGAAGCTATAGGTTTTCTCATCAAGGAAGAATCCCTTGGGGGCCTCGGTTTCCTTCAGCGTGTAATCGCCGTAGGGCAGATCATCCAGCTTGTAGACGCCGTCGGACAGCTCCTCCATCTGGCCCACGAGCTTTCCGTCACGGTACAGCTCAAAGACTGCGCCGTTCAGGTGATGATCTGGATAGTCTTTATCCACCTTGGTCAGCTGAACGCTGCCGCGAATGAGCTTGTTGGTGATCTCGATCTCGATCACAGCGCCGTTCTGATCTACCTTCACGGTATAAGGCGTCTCATCCATCACATAGCCCTCCGGCGCGGCGATTTCACGGACCACATACTCGCCATAGGGGATACCTGCAAAGGAGAAGCTGCCGTCCTCTGCGGAAACAGTGGTCAGGATAGGCTCGGTGCCGTCTGTAAGGAACAGCCCGATGGTAGCCCCGGCCAGCGCCTTGCCGTCCTCATCCTTCTTCATGCCGTGGATCTCTCCGTAGATCATCTCGTTGGTAATGCTCTTTCCGTCATTGACGGCAAGCTCCACAACGGGGATTTCCTGACCGGCATAGGCGAAGGTCACAGGGTACTTCTCATCGGAGAGGATGTAGTGGCTGTCGGTGCTGATTTCCTTGACATAGTAGCTGCCGAAGGGAACATCGCTCTTGAGCACGGCTTTCCCGTTTTCGTCAAGGGACAGAATCTCAATCAGTCCGTCCGCAGGAATGACGGAGCCGTCTGCTGCGGTAAGCTCCTCGGCGGCATAGAAGCCGAAGGTCACGGCGGAAAGCTCGTTATTCATACCGATACCGAACTGCTTGTTCTGCTCCAGCACCTTGGAAAGAGAAATCCGCGCCTTCTGTCTGTCATTGCAGAAGCTGGCAGCGGTTTCGGTAATCTCAATCTCCTGCCCGGCATAGACAAGCTCTGCGGTATGGGCGTCCTTGTTAATGACCATGCCGTCGGGGGCTTTCATCTCGGTGATTTCGTATTTTCCCAGATACAGCGGCTTGCTCTCCGCCATGCCATCTGCGCCGGTGGTCACCGTATCCACCACCTCGCCGGCACTACAGCGCAGCGTACCATCCGGGGTGTAGATGTCCGCCGCGGCCTTGATCTCATAGGTCGCTCCCGCAAGGCCCTGTACCGCATAGACCGGCTGATAGACCCCGTCCGTCGCTGTAACAGAGGCAAACACCTCGCCGGTTTTGGAAATCTTGATGATGCCCTTCTGCGCGTAATTGCCCAGCTTCACTGCAACGACCGTCACACCGCTTTCCTCGGTGGAATTCTCTTCGGCCACATCGAACTTGACCGCCTCATGACTGAGCACATAGCCGTAAGGTGCGGAAACCTCCTTGAGGGAGTAGCCCTTGCCGAACTCAAGCTTTTCCGGAGTAATGAGCATGCCGGCATCATTGGTGTAGAAGGTGTCGATGGTGGTAACCTCCGGATAGGTAAAGGTCATTTCCACCTTGGAGCCATCCGGACGAAAGATTTGGAAACCTGCTCCCGCATAGGGAATGGTATTGCCGGCTTCTGCGTCCACCTTGATGACCTTAATGAAGGACTCGAAGTTGGCGTTGTTGATGAGGTAGCGGTAGGTCTCGCCGTTCTTAGCAATAAACACATCAAAGTCGCTCATCAGCTCACGACCCTCCCAGCCGGAGACCTGATGCACGGTATACACGCCGTAGGGCAGGTCCTTGCTTTGGGCAAAGCCGTTTTCATCGCAGGTCAGGTAGTCCCGCTCCGTATCCTTTGCCGCCTCATAGCTGCCTGCAGCTTTCAGATAGACAGCGAACACAGCACCTTCTTCAGGAGTTTCAATCTGCGTATCGCCGTTATCCGAGTGCTTGATGATGGCGATATTGCCCTTCTGCACCTGCTCGGCAACAGCCACAGCAGGCGCAGCGTTCAGCTCAACGGTGTAATTGGCCGCCTCTGCACCGACAGGATAAACGGTGCTGTCCAGAAGATAGCCCTCGGAGGGGCTGATCTCACGAATTGTCCAGTCGTCGCCGCAGACATAATAGCCGGTGGTGAACTGGCCGTTCTCGTCGGTGTAGTAGGTATCCACAAGCTGATTGCCCTTATAAATGCCGTAGGCGGCACCGGCAAGCGAAGCGTCGCCCTGCGTCGTTCCGACCTCACAGTCGCTCTTAGTGACGGTGACATTGAATTTCTTGAGGATGTTGGAAAAGCTCTTATTGGTTACACTGTTCCATTCCACTGCGGCGCTCTGACTGTTGGGAATCACATAGCGAATGGCGGTGTCCATCTCCTCCAGTGTGTAGCCGGTGCCGATGAGCACATCCCGGAAAGTCGCCACACCGTTTTCATCGGTGACGGCGTATTCATCTACAGGCAGACCGCTGAGGGAGGTTCCAAAAAGGTGGAACTTCACGCCCTGATTCAGCCCATCCTCGGAGGTCTTGGTCACGGTCAGATCGCCGCGACGGAGCACATTGTTGAAGGAAACCGTCGCCGTCTGCCCGGCAAGCACGGTAACACGGTGGCTTTCCTGGGGCTCGTATTTGTCATAGCTCTGCTCGGTGACGGTATAGGTGCCGGGCATCAGATTGTCGATGTGAATTTCACCGTTCCGGTCGGTGGTAACGGTCTGATTGACGCCCTCGCCGGTGATGGTGAAGGTAATGCCGTCCACCTTGCCGTCCTCGCTGGTCTTGATGATTTTCGCGCCGCCATAGCTGACCTTCAGCTTGAGAAACGCTCTTACAGGGTCGCTGACGGAGGCCGTATAGGTGATGGTATCCTGAACGCCGCCGTTGGGGCCGTACTTATAGTCCGTCCAAACAAGAACGCCGCAGCGGGAAGCGCTTCGACTTGCGGAGATCGTCACATTGCCGCTGGGAGCCGTATCGGTGGTGATAGTGAGCGTATTGCCCGACACGCTGAAATGAAAGCCCGTCTCACTGGCGGAGAAGGTAAACTGCGACAGCACGCGGTTGGTATCCGCGAGCTCTGCAACATACTGACTGCCGTCCCACGCAAGCTCAATGGTCTTTGCGCTGCCGCTGCTTCTGCTCATAAAGCTGGGGCAAACGGCATGGCTCTGTACGCTGGACTCGATGCTGTCATAATAATCCATGATTCGGCTATACAGCGGATGATTGGGGGAAACCAGCGACAGGATCTCGTCATAGCCGCCGGTGCTCACATGGTCAAAGTCCGCATCGCGCTCGCCCACAACCGTTTCCCAAACGAGCAGCTGGGTAGCGAAGGCGTGAGCCAGCTTATCCGCATCGGAATCGTTCTGCGATCTCCACGAGGTGGAAAGGTTGCCCTGATAGCCATACTGCATGATACGGCCCAGCAGCAGCTTAATATCGTCCGGCTCGATGGTGTTGTTGTACTGGCTGGGATAGTTATCCCAGAAATCCTCACCGAAGCCGTGGTAGGTATCGCCGACATTTCGGGAGAGGCCGGGCTCGATGCAATAGCATACCTTCCCGTCAAAGGAATCCATACAGTGCAGGGTGGTGTAGTTGCTGGAGCCTGTTGCCCAGCCGTTCATGTAGGTTTTCGCGGAGTGTCCCCATGCGTCCTCGGAGTAAATCTGAGCAGCGTCCCCGTCACGGGGGAAGGAAATCATATAGGACTCCGCTGTTTCGCTTGCGGCGAAGGCTGTGGTCGAGCCAAAGCCCGCAAGCACGGTGAATGCCATGAGGACTGCAAGCAGTCCCGACATTCCTCTTTTGAAAATCTTCTTCATTCGTTCTGTCCTCCTTCAAGGCATGAAAAAAGCACCGTGCTTCCACGATGCTCATTTCGGTGTATTGATTTGTTGATGCTTATGCGTACCCGATATAGATCAGGTAGCTGCTTGTGCCGACGCATTCGTACCAGATCCAGACCGCAGTTATCTCCCCATCCTTCGCATATCTGTTCAGGCGTGAGTTAATGTCTCGCTCCAAGTAGATGCAGGTCGGCTTCGCGGTGATCGGATTGTCCCAGCAATCGGTTGCCGAGCTATCCAAGGTCAGCCCCAAGCTCACCGCCGTGCTTTTTGCGTAGGAAATCCAGTGCTCGATATCAAATGCGGGTTCAGTTTCCGGAGTCGGTTCCGGCTCTCTTATCGCAGGAACGGATGGTTCCTCTGTGGGACTTTCTGTTCCCTCCGGCTTCTCCGGAAGCACGGGTGGCTGCTTGGCTTCCTCCGGCGTCGGCGCATTCGATTCTGTGGGTGCGCTTACCGGCTCAGAAGAAATAGCAGGGCCGCTTTCGTGCTTGTCCTCATTCGGCATGGAATCTGCGGGATCGACGGCTTCTGTCGGGGCTTTGGTGGGAGCGTTTGGTTCTGTGGATACCGGCTCAAAGGAAGCAGGCGTTCCTTCCTGTGGCGTTGGAGCTTTCGGTGTGTTTCCTGCTGTTTGCCCTTGCAGGGGTTCTGCGGCGCATCCGGAAAGCAATACGGCAAGTAGGAGCGCACACAACATGAGATTCTTTTTCATGGGATGACCTCCAATGACTGTTTTTTCTCATATTGTACGAATGCACTTGGTTTTCTTCAATTGTGCCGCCTGTATATTTTCCTTTTGAGCTGGTATTGCCGGTAAATGAGGGGGGAGAGTGTGAGAGGGGGAACGGCGCTGACGCAGCGTCAAAAGGGTAAACTGCCCCCTTGGCGAAGAACCTATCTTGCGTCATTCCGACTTTTCTGCCGTTCCTGATACCGGTGATAATATTCCAGCGCTTTCAGAATATACTCACCGGTTTTTTCGTAGGGAATGCTGGCGGGGATAAATCTTCTGGCCTCAGCGTACTTGATGTTGATCTTCTCCCTCTGGTTCGGCTTTTCCTCGCTCATAATCGACTCGATGACCTCGTTGGTCAGCTTCCCGTCCTGGGAGAATCGCTTCAGCTTAATGGCCTGGGCGAGGGACGGCGTGGCATCTGCGTAGGCGATTTGCTCCAGCAGCGCACCCTGTTCCTCTTTTTGCAGGTACGAAAGCTCCACCGCAGGTCTGAACGCAATGCGTCCCTCGTCAACCAAATCCAGAAGCTCCGGAATGAGTTCGGTGAGACGAATGTACCTGTATACTTGAGCTTGTCCATCACCCGTGGCTTCCTGAAATATAGAAGCAGTTTTTACGCCTCTCAAATTGTTATCCAATGGAGAACCATTTTCCATACTTGGTCTTCCTGCTTGCCGTTTCATAGCTTCCAGCCTCATCTTGTATGAAAAAGCTTTTTCACTCGGCAGTATCACAGAGCGCTGCAGGTTCGATTCCACCATTAGAATGATGGCCTCATCACGGGTCAGCTCCCGCACCTCGGCCTTCACGGTATCAAACCCGGCAAGCTCACAGGCCTTCTTTCTGCGATGCCCCGACACGATTTCGTACCGCCCATCTTCCTTTGGTCGGAGGGTGACAGGGGTGATGATCCCGCGCTCCTTGATGCTCTGAACAAGCTGATCCATGTCCTCGTCCAGCTTCACCTTAAAGGGGTGCTCGGGAAAATCGTCGATCTGCGAAAGGGGAATATCATAAATGCGCGGGAGTTTATTTTCCTTTCGCTCCGCGTCATTCATGAAAAGCTCATCGTACCCGGTCAGGCCCAGATCGATTTTTTGCACGCTCTTCAAGATCTGTCACCTCCTTTGTGAGTGCCTCATACGCTGCTGCGACCTTGCCGTTCCTGTCGTGAGAGAAGATGCTTTCTCCGGAAAGACTGCACTCCGCAGCTCTTACCGAAAATGGAATTTCGGAACGGAACACGCGGATGTTCTCTCCCACGGTGAAACGAAGCGAGGAAATAATCGCCTTGGCGTTGTTGGTGCGGTTATCCACCATCGTCAGCAAAATGCCGTCAATCTTCAGTCTTGGATTGATCTGCCGCTTGATCTTTGAAATGGAGCGCAGAAGCAGGTTAAGACCTTTGGTTGACAGGAAGTTCGGCTGAGACGGGATAATCACACTGTCTGCCGCAACCAGCGCATTGACCGTCATCATACCCAGCGAGGGCATGCAGTCAATCAGAATGTAGTCGTAGCTCTTTCTCATGCCGTCGATGGCATTCTTCAGAACATACTCGCGGCTCATAACATTGAACAGGCCCGTTTCCATACCGGAGAGCTCAATGTTCGAGGGAAGCAAATCCACACCCTCCTGGTGCCGGATAATTGCACCCTCCGCAAGCGGCTCATCATCAATGACCGACTGCATAAGGGAAGACAGCGATACATCCAGCTCGTCTGGGTTCTTTATGCCGAGGCTCACGGTTAAGCTGCCCTGCGGGTCAGCATCCACCAGCAGGACCCGTTTCCCGGAGCTTGCAAGTCCCACACCGAGATTGACTGCGGTCGTCGTCTTGCCGACGCCGCCCTTCTGATTCGTGATGGCGATCACCTTACAGTTTTCCATGGGGTTTCCTCCTTTCTCTGAATTTGAATCATTTCTGATCCACGAAAGCCTCAAAATACCTTTTGGGGCTTTCGTCGCTGCATTTCATTTTTCCTCGAACCCAAAATGCAGAAAAGGAAGTCAACAGGCGTTCGGCTGCTGACCGAACTCATAGGAATCTCACCTCTGCCGGGTA
>OGYB01000936.1_pt1 | contig 15121 bp, 10 predicted proteins | sample 1576421 | NCBI WGS metagenome assembly OGYB01 (sample SAMEA3541577, study PRJEB24748) | human gut metagenome | biome: human gut; feature: human-associated habitat; material: faeces | place: China | collected 2012
GGATGCTTCGTGGCAGCAGAAAGCTCAAACAACGGATTTAGGAAGAAATATCAGTTATTTCAGTCAGATAGGATTTAATTATGAAATAAATGAAAAACACTCTCTGGGCGCTACTTATGAATTGACTTCTGCCCCACGCAATAAAATGAACAATGACAACCGGACGGAGGTCTATGACGGGCAAGCATTATACGATGTGTGGAATACGTATACCTTTGCGATTGAGAAAGAATATCCCAGCCATCATTCCAATGTATATTATCATGGAGAGGTGAATAGTCTGGAAATGGATTTGAATGTAGATGTATTGGCTGGCAAGAATAAGGAAGAGGAGCATATTAGCGAATTGAGCCGCAATTATGATGATTTCTACATAACGACTCTTAGCAGAACCGATAATAAGTTGTATGCCGGAAAGTTAGTTTTGTCTTATCCGCTGGCAGGTGGAAGAATTTCCGGAGGCAGTGAATATAGTTATACGCATCGCACCAGCGACTTTTCGGGGTTCGGTGATGAAATAGAGGGAACCAGTGATAAAATCAGAGAGAAGAATCTGGCTTTTTTTCTTGATTGTGTTTATCGTTTGGGTGGTGTAAATGCTTCGGCAGGACTTCGTTATGAAGATGTGTATTATGATTTCTATGAAAACAGTCTTTATCAGTCGGATGAGAGCAAACACTATCGCAATCTGTTTCCGTCCCTGTCACTGGAAGGGGCGATGGGGCAGGTGCAGTGGGCATTGGGGTATCATATTCAGGTTGCCCGCCCTCATTATGAACAGTTGAAAAATGCCATTCATTACGGGAACCGGTTTACCTATCTGGGAGGAGCTCCCAATTTGCAACCTACCTATATTCATGCGGCAGAGATGCGGGCTATCTATCGGGATCTGCAACTCTCCGTCGGCTACAATCGGTATAATGATGATATCCTGTTTTCTATCGAACAGATCACTTCCGATCCGAAAATCTCTCTTATTAAGTTTCGCAATGTCGACCATCGGGATGAAATGACTGCTTCTCTGGTCTTTGCTCCAAGTATCGGATGCTGGAAACCGGAGTGGACGGCTTCCCTCAACTCTCAATGGTTCAAAATCGGTTATTTGAATGAAATGAAGAATATGAGCGGAACGACATTCGGGATCCGGTGGAATAATTCATTTCAATTGCCTGCCGGATATATATTTCGCTTGAATGGTGAATATACAGGCAAGGGAGTGTATCAGAACTGTTATACAAGGCCCGTTAGTTGCTTGAGCACAAGTATCTATAAATCGTTTTTCAACGGACGTGTGGACTGCTTGCTGGAGGGGAACGACTTGTTTCATTCGATGAGGGATGCTAATACTCAATATGACGACCGGGTTAAAATGTTCCGGGAGACAAAGCGGAATACGCAGGAAGTGAAACTGACTGTTCACTATAAGTTTAATTTGCAGAAAAGTAAATATAAAGGTACGGGAGCAGGATTGGGTGAACAACAACGACTTTGAGCGAACAAAAAACCAATAATTTGTGTTTATTTAATCTAAATATATATCTTTGTCCCGAATTATAAACACGTAAATTTATGAAAAAGATTTTTGGTGCTTTAATGATTGCTATATGTATAGCTATGGCAATGCCTGCTCAGGCGCAGATACACTTTGGTGTAAAGGGAGGTTTGAACTTGTCAAAGGCGAGTTTCTCTAATGTGAGCGAAAACTTTAAAAAGGATAATTTCACAGGTTTCTTTATCGGTCCGATGGCCGAGTTTAATATTCCAATCGTAGGGTTGGGAGTAGATGCATCTTTGCTTTTTGCTCAACGGGGTATCAAAGTTTCAGAAGGGAATGATGATATTACTGTTAAACAAAACGGTATTGATATTCCTGTAAACCTGAAATATACCATTGGCTTGGGAAGTCTGGCTGGTATTTATCTGGCTGCAGGTCCTGACTTTTATTTCGATTTTGAAAAGAAATCGGGAATTGATAAGAAGAAAGCTGAAGTAGGTATCAATGTGGGTGCCGGTTTGAAGTTGCTGAACCATTTGCAGGTGGGTGCTAATTACAATATCCCATTGGGTAATACTGCTGATATTGAAGGAACAAATGCTTCTTATAAGACTAAGACTTGGCAAGTATCTGTGGCCTATATTTTTTAAGTAGTCTATCACTTTACATAGTATATGAAAAAGAGTTTCCGATAACCGGAAACTCTTTTTTGTTTGGGATTGTCCTGTTGCGCTCTTGAATATATTTCTTCCAATTCTCGTATGAAGTAGAGTTTTCTTTTTAAGTGTTCTCTCTCCCTTCTTTTAAATCCCCATTTTTTTATTGTATTTTTGTAGCTGCAATGAAAAAGTATGTAGATGTCATATTACCGCTTCCGCTTCCGAAGAGTTTTACTTACTCTTTGCCGGATGAATGTGCGGAAGATGTGAAGATAGGCTGCCGTGTGGTAGTTCCTTTCGGGCGGAAGAAGTTTTATACGGCTATCGTCCTTAACGTTCATTATTGTGCTCCAACGGAGTACGAAGTGAAAGATATATCTGCATTGCTGGATGCTTCTCCCATTCTGTTACCCGCTCAATTCAAATTTTGGGAGTGGATAGCTGATTATTATCTCTGTACACAAGGCGATGTCTATAAAGCGGCACTTCCCTCCGGCCTGAAACTGGAGAGTGAAACGATCGTTGAATATAATCCTGATTTTGAAGCGGATGCGCCATTGCCGGAACGTGAGCAACGTATTTTGGATTTACTTGCCGTAGATTCGCAACAGTGCGTCACTAAACTGGAGAAGGACAGTGGTATCAAAAATATTCTTACGGTCATCAAGTCTCTGCTCGATAAAGAAGCGATTTTCGTAAAGGAGGAGTTGAGGCGTACTTATAAACCTAAAACAGAGGCACGGGTTCGGCTTGCGGGTACAGCGGATGAAAAGCGGCTTCATATCCTGTTTGATATTCTGTCTCGTGCTCCGAAGCAGTTGGCGCTACTTATGAAATATGTGGAGTGTTCCGGTGTTTTAGGAGCGGGAACTCCGAAGGAAGTCTCCAAGAAAGAACTGTTGCAGCGGGCTAATGTGGCCCCTTCTGTATTGAATGGATTGGTAGATAAGAAGATTTTTGAAATCTACTACCATGAAATCGGCCGGTTGGATAAGCAGGAGAAGGAGATTGTCGAATTAAATCCTTTGAATGAGTTTCAACAGCGTGCATTTGATGAAGTCGTACAGTCTTTTCAAGAGAAAAATGTCTGTCTGCTTCATGGGGTAACGTCCAGCGGTAAGACTGAAATTTATATCCATCTGATAGAAGAAGCGATTCGTCAGGGAAAGCAGGTGTTATATTTGTTGCCGGAAATTGCATTGACCACTCAAATCACGGAGCGTTTGCAACGGGTCTTCGGTGCTCGTCTGGGTATCTATCATTCTAAGTTCCCTGATGCCGAACGGGTTGAAATATGGCGGAAGCAACTGGGAGAGAACGGGTATGATATTATTCTGGGTGTTCGTTCTTCTATTTTCCTGCCTTTCCGAAATCTGGGATTGGTGATTGTGGATGAAGAGCACGAAAATACGTATAAGCAACAAGATCCCGCTCCCCGCTATCATGCGCGTAGCGCGGCTATTGTACTGGCTGCCATGTATGGAGCTAAAACTTTGTTGGGTACGGCTACTCCCTCTATCGAGTCATGGCAGAATGCAAGAGAGGGAAAATATGGTTTCGTACAACTGAAAGAACGATATAAAGAAATCCAGTTGCCGGAGATTATTCCGGTGGATATCAAGGAACTGCATCGCAAAAAGCGGATGGTCGGACAATTCTCACCACTTTTGATACAATATATGAAAGAGGCTTTGGAACAGAAAGAACAAGTGATTCTCTTTCAGAACCGTCGTGGGTTTGCTCCGATGGTGGAGTGTCGTACCTGTGGTTGGGTGCCTAAGTGTAAGAATTGCGACGTAAGCCTTACCTATCATAAAGGAATCAATCAATTAACCTGTCACTACTGCGGTTATACGTATCAACTACCGAAATCCTGTCCTGCCTGCGAGGGAACAGAATTGGTGAACCGTGGTTTCGGTACGGAAAAGATTGAAGATGACATCAAAATCCTTTTCCCGGAAGCTGCCGTAGCCCGGATGGATCTGGATACTACACGTACCCGTTCTGCCTATGAGAAGATTATTGCAGACTTTGAGCAGGGAAAGACGGACATATTGATCGGTACGCAAATGGTATCAAAAGGGTTGGATTTCGATCATGTCAGTATAGTAGGTATATTGAATGCCGATACCATGTTGAATTATCCTGATTTCCGTTCCTATGAACGTGCTTTTCAGTTGATGGCACAAGTAGCGGGACGTGCCGGACGTAAGAACAAACGCGGACGGGTGGTATTGCAAACCAAGAGTATCGATCATCCTATCATTCATCAGGTCATTGCCAATGATTATGAAGATATGGTAGGCGGACAATTGGTGGAACGTCAGATGTTCCATTATCCTCCCTATTACCGGCTGGTATATGTTTATCTGAAAAATCATAATGAAGCGTTGCTGGATCAGATGGCGGCAGTGATGGCGGATAAGTTGCGGGCTGTATTTGGCAATCGGGTATTAGGTCCGGATAAACCTCCTGTTGCCCGTATTCAGACTTTGTTTATCAAAAAGATCGTCGTCAAGATTGAGCAGAATGCCCCGATGGGACGTGCACGGGAATTGTTGTTACGTATCCAGCGCGAGATGTTGGCGGACGAACGCTATAAATCTTTGATTGTTTATTATGATGTAGACCCTATGTGATTTAATAATTTTCCCCCATATAATAACCTTTAATCATTTAATTAACTAACCATGAAACGACTTACTATTTTTTCTCTGACTTGTCTCTTTAGCATGGGTGCAGTTTTTGCCCAGCAGGGAGTAACTCAATGTGGTGTTCCGACAGGACAACCGAAGTTCCCTTTACTGACTTATCAGGAGTTGCCTGATCCTACTGCACCTTCTGATAAAGAGTGGGTAGCGGTGACTTCCACCCAAGTTTCTTGGGGTACAACAGATGTACGGTATGCAAAACATCAACTCCCGCAGTTGAAGAAACAACAGACTGTTTCCCTGAAAGGCTGGCGTGGTGAACGTGTGAACGCGCAAGCTGTTGTGTGGACAGGCGTAGAACTGAAAGACCTGAATTTCAGCTTTGGTGATTTTAAAGACAAAAAGGGAAATGTTCTTCCCAAAGATGCATTTACAGGTGGTTTTGTCCGTTATGTGATGACGGATGAATTGAATAAGGATGGGAGAGGTGCCTGCGGATATCGGAAGTCTATAGATTATGATTCATTATTGGTGGCCGATCCTATTGATACCAACCTGAAAACGATGGCTTTGCCCGCTCGTACTGTTCAACCGGTCTGGGTGCAGTGTTGGATTCCTCAATCGGCTACTCCCGGAACTTATCAAGGGGAATTGTTAATCAATGACGGCTCGCGTTTATTGCAACGCCTGAATCTCGAAATTACCGTTTCTTCCCGTGAACTTCCTCAACCTTCGGAATGGGCTTATCACTTGGATTTATGGCAAAGTCCTTATGCAGTGGCACGTTATTATCAGGTTCCTTTATGGAGCCAGGAGCATTTTGACGCTATGCGTCCTTTGATGAAAATGTTGGCAGATGCCGGACAGAAGATTATCACGGCTACTTTGACGCATAAACCCTGGAATGGTCAGACAGAAGATTATTTTGATACAATGGTCACCTGGATGAAACGGGCAGATGGAACATGGGCTTTTGATTATACTATCTTCGACCGTTGGGTGGAATTTATGATGAGTGTAGGCATTGATAAACAGATTAATTGTTACTCAATGGTTCCCTGGGAGTTGTCATTCCAATACTACGATCAGGCAACCAACTCTTTGCAATTCGTGAAAACTGCACCGGGTGAAGCGGCTTATGAAGAAATGTGGGGAGCGATGCTTGCCTCTTTCTCCAAGCATCTGAAAGAAAAAGGATGGTTTGATATTTGTGCTATTGCAATGGACGAACGTCCGATGGAAGTAATGCAGAAGACGTTGAAAGTGATTCGTAAAGCTGATCCGGATTTTAAAGTATCGTTGGCTGGAAACTATCATGAGGAGATTGAGCCCGATCTATATGATTACTGTATTGTCATCGGACAGAACTTCCCGGAAGAAGTGCGTCTGCGTCGTGTTGCCGAGAACAAGCGTACTAATTATTATACTTGCTGTACGGAAGCCCATCCCAACACGTTTACTTTCTCTGATCCTGCGGAAGCAGCCTGGATGAGTTATTATTCATCTAAGAAACATCTGGATGGTTATCTGCGTTGGGCATATAACAGCTGGCCATTGGAACCGCTGCTCGATTCCCGTTTCCGTAGTTGGGCAGGCGGAGATACTTACCTTGTATATCCGGGAGCTCGTAGCTGTATTCGTTTCGAGCGTTTGATTGAAGGAATACAGGCGCATGAGAAGATCAATATCCTTCGTCAGGAATTTGAGAAAAAAGGAAATAAGGCCGGATTAAAGAAGATAGAAAAAATGCTTGCTCCGTTCAATTTGGGTAGTATGCCGGAAATCCCGGCCGCAATAACCGTGAACCGGGCTAATCAGATACTGAACTCTTTTTGAGAAACAATCATGTATATATGAAGAAAATATTATTTGTCTGTTTAGGAAATATCTGCCGTAGCTCTACGGCTGAAGGCGTAATGCTTCATTTAATAGAAGAAGCGGGACTGGAAAAAGAATTTGTGATAGATTCTGCCGGAATCCTGTCTTATCATCAGGGGGAATTGCCGGATAGCCGGATGCGTGCTCATGCAGCCCGTCGCGGTTATCAATTGGTGCATCGTTCTCGCCCCGTCCGTACGGAAGATTTTTATAATTTTGATCTGATTATCGGTATGGACGACCGGAACATAGATGACTTGAAAGACAAAGCTCCTTCTCCCGAAGAATGGAAGAAGATTCATCGCATGACGGAGTATTGCACCCGTATTCCTGCAGATCATGTACCCGACCCCTATTATGGAGGGGCCGAGGGGTTTGAATATGTACTTGATGTTCTTGAAGATGCTTGCGCAGGTTTGCTTACTTCTTTAACTCAGGATAACTGATCCGGGTGTGATAAGCAATCTTTAGTTTTTCTTTGAACACAGCTTTCACTGTTGCTATATCCTTGAAAGTGATAGGACATTCTTTAAAGTAACCTTCAGTGACCTGGGAATCGATAATCTTATCGACCAGGTTGCTGATTGTTTCTTCTGTATATTCCGGAAGACTGCGTGAGGCAGCTTCTACGGCATCCGCCATCATCAGGATAGCCTGTTCTTTGGTGAACGGATTCGGGCCGGGATAGGTGAACAGTTCTTCATTCGGCTCTTCGTCCGGATGCTCGTTCTTCCAGGAAATATAGAAATATTTTGTTTTTCCCCGTCCATGATGCGTGCTGATAAAGTCCTTGATGGCTTTAGGCAGATTGTGTTTATCGGCTAACTTCAATCCATCCGTCACATGACTGATGACGACCTGCGCACTTTGTTCGTAATTCAGGTTCTTATGCGGGTTAACTCCTCCTGACTGATTTTCTGTGAAAAAAGCAGGGTTTTCCATCTTACCAATATCATGATACAAAGCTCCTGTACGTACTAACTGGCTTTTGGCTCCAATGCGGATGGCTGCTTCTGCAGCAAGATTGGCCACTTGCATGGAATGTTGGAATGTTCCCGGAACCGTCTCGGACATTTGCCGCAAAAGGTCATTATTGATATTCGAAAGTTCTACCAACGTTACATTGGAAGTAAATCCGAAAGTTTTTTCCAATAAAAAGAGTAAAGGATAGGTGAATAATAACAGAATTCCATTGATGATGAAGTAAGTGTACATTCGTATGTTCAACTTCGAAAAGTCGGTGGAAAGACCGTTCTCTGTCATCAACTCGAAGGCGAAATAAATGGCTGCATAAGTCAGTATAACCAATAAAGCCGTTCGGAAAAGTTGGGACCTTTGCGATAGCTCTCTTAGACTGAATATCGCCACTAATCCTGCAGCCAACTGTGTCAGAATGAATTCATGCGGAAAGCGTAAGGATATGGAGCATATCAATATAGTGATGACATGCGTCAGGAAAGCAGTCCTCGAATCAAGAAAAACACGGATGATAATGGGTAGCATCGCGTACGGGATGATATACACATTAAATAGATTATGTGTTACCATGAAAGCGGTTATGACACTGTAAAATACAATCAACGTGAATAGCAATGACAGACTGCCTTTCCGTTGATAGTAGTCTTTTCGGAACAGGTCGAGATAAAGCATAAAACAAAGCATCAGCATTCCTACAAACAGAATCTGTCCGCCGAGAATCAGACGGTTCTGTCCCATGGACTCATTCCGTTTGATGGATTCTTTGTGTAATGACTCCAGGATATTATAGGTATGTGGGCTGATGATTTCCCCCCGGTCAATAATCTTTTGCCCGCTGACTACTAATCCGTTTGCCCAGGAATAGTTGTTCAGGATTTCTTCTTTGGCAGCTTGGGTACGTTCCTCGTCAAAGGTCAGGTTGGGAGTGATGTATTCGTTCAGTGAACATTGCCTTAAAATTTCCCGGTTGAAATGAGTAGAGTCTGCTGTCAGCAAGTGCTCATAGGCTTTTTGTACCGTGTAAAGATTCTCGGTAGCCTGTGGATTAGCCAGTTTATCATCAATCACCATGACAGATGAAGTGCTGTCTTTGTGAAGCTGCTGTATATTCTCTGTCGAAACGATACCTGCCTGATAGATTTCTTTTAAAGTGCGCTCGATGTACCGTAAATAATCGATGGAAGGGAGAATACCTTTCAGATTCGTATGGTAATTCTCTTTCAGCTTGGCGATTGCGTCTTTCTCTATATTTTTATCCAGTTGGTAATAAGGTTGGAAGAAAGCCATCAGGCTATCTTGTTCCCTTTTTACCACTGCATCCTCTTTATAAATAGGAAAGTCGAAAGTCGCGATCAACTGTCCGTATTTCCAGGGCTTGTTGATGTCGAACTGGTAATTGAATTTTCCGTCACGTGGCAGGAAATAAACAATCAGCGCCACAGTACCCACAAATAGCAGTGATTTATATAGTAAATCTCTCCATGAAAATTTTTTTTTCTTCTTCAAATGTTCCATATCCACTGAAATTTTTGCGAAAAGTACAAAAAAAAACAATAGTGTGGAAAAAAAGGTTTAATTTTGCCACGATTTACCTATACTAACCCAAATTATGGCAGAAAGAAAAGTAAGAGTTCGTTTTGCTCCGAGTCCTACGGGAGCACTGCACATCGGTGGTGTGCGTACAGCTTTGTATAATTATCTATTTGCACGTCAACACGGCGGAGACTTGATATTTCGTATTGAAGACACTGACTCTAACCGGTTTGTTCCGGGAGCGGAAGAGTATATACTCGAATCTTTTAAGTGGCTGGGTATCCGCTTTGACGAGGGAGTGAGTTTCGGTGGTGAGTGTGGTCCGTACCGTCAGTCGGAGCGCCGCGAAATCTACAAGAAATATGTGCAGATTTTGCTGGAAAATGGAAAAGCTTACATCGCTTTTGATACTCCGGAGGAACTGGACGCTAAGCGTGCTGAAATTGCTAACTTCCAATATGATGCATCTACCCGTGGTATGATGCGCAATTCATTAACTATGCCGAAAGAAGAAGTGGATGCACTGATTGCTGAAGGCAAACAATATGTTGTTCGTTTCAAAATCGAACCGAATGAAGATATACATGTAAATGACCTGATTCGTGGCGAAGTAGTAATCAACTCATCTATTCTGGATGACAAAGTGCTTTATAAATCGGCTGACGAACTACCTACTTACCATTTGGCAAATATCGTGGATGACCATTTGATGGAAGTTTCCCACGTGATTCGTGGTGAAGAATGGTTGCCTTCCGCTCCTTTGCATGTGTTGTTGTACCGTGCTTTCGGTTGGGAAGATACAATGCCGGAATTTGCTCACCTGCCTTTGTTGTTGAAACCGGAAGGCAATGGAAAATTAAGCAAGCGTGACGGTGACCGTCTCGGATTCCCTGTATTCCCATTGGAATGGCACGATCCGAAATCCGGAGAAATCTCTTCAGGTTATCGCGAATCCGGTTATTTACCCGAAGCTGTGATTAATTTCCTGGCTTTATTGGGATGGAATCCGGGCAATGATCAGGAAGTGATGTCGATGGACGAATTGATTAAATTGTTTGACCTGCACCGTTGCAGCAAGTCGGGAGCTAAGTTCGACTATAAAAAAGGAATATGGTTCAATCATCAATATATACAGCAGAAACCTAACGAAGAAATTGCGGAACTGTTCTTGCCTTTCTTGAAAGAACAAGGCGTAGAGGCTCCTTTCGAAAAGGTAGTGACTGTGGTTGGTATGATGAAAGACCGGGTAAGTTTCATTAAAGAACTGTGGGATGTTTGTAGCTTCTTCTTTGTGGCTCCTACCGAATATGATGAAAAGACTGTGAAGAAACGCTGGAAAGAAGACTCTGCGAAATGTATGACCGAATTGGCAGAAGTGATTGCCGGCATTGAAGATTTTAGTATTGAAGGACAGGAAAAAGTCGTTATGGACTGGATTGCAGAGAAAGGTTACCATACCGGTAATATCATGAATGCCTTCCGTCTGACATTGGTGGGTGAAGGAAAAGGCCCGCACATGTTCGACATTTCCTGGGTATTGGGCAAAGAGGAGACGATAGCTCGTATGAAACGAGCGGTAGAGGTTTTGAAGTAATCGACACAATACTATGCTTTACAACCTGGCAATAGTCATTTATGACTTTATCGTCCATTTGGCTGCTCCGTTTAGCCGTAAGCCACGGAAGATGATGAAGGGGCATTGGGTGGTGTATGAACTCTTACGCCAACAAGTGGAAAAAGGGGAACAGTATATTTGGTTTCACGCTGCTTCACTGGGGGAGTTTGAACAAGGACGCCCTCTGATAGAAATGATTCGTGAGAAATATCCTAACTATAAGATATTGCTGACATTTTTCTCTCCTTCCGGTTATGAAGTGCGCAAGCATTACCGGGGGGCGGATATTGTCTGCTATCTGCCGTTTGATAAGCCGAGGAATGTGAAGAAGTTCCTGGATATTGCAAATCCTTGCATGGCGTTCTTTATCAAATATGAGTTTTGGAAGAATTATCTGGATGAGCTGCACAAGCGCCGTATTCCGGTATATAGTGTGTCGTCTATTTTCCGTCGCGAACAAATATTCTTTAAATGGTACGGTGGCACTTATCGCAATGTCTTGAAAGATTTTGATCATCTGTTTGTTCAGAATGAGGCATCCAAACGTTATTTGTCGAAAATCGGCATCAGTCGTGTGACAGTAGTGGGGGATACCCGTTTTGACCGTGTACTGCAAATCCGCGAAGAGGCTAAAGAGCTCCCGTTGGTGGAGAAATTTAAAGGAAATAATTCTTTTACTTTTGTTGCCGGAAGTTCATGGGGACCTGATGAGGATTTATTCCTCGAATATTTCAATAATCATCCGGAAATGAAACTGATTATTGCTCCGCATGTGATCGATGAGAATCACCTGGTTGAGATCATCGGTAAACTGAAGCGTCCGTATGTGCGCTATACCCGTGCTGACGAAAGAAATGTATTGAAAGCGGATTGCCTTATAATAGACTGTTTCGGTCTGTTATCCTCTATTTACCGCTATGGTGAAATAGCTTATATCGGCGGTGGTTTCGGGGTAGGAATCCATAACACCTTGGAAGCGGCTGTATACGGTATTCCGGTGATTTTCGGACCGAAGTATCAGAAATTTATGGAAGCCGTTCAATTGCTCGAAGCAAAAGGTGCCTATTCTATCAAAGACTATGATGAGCTGAAAACTTTGCTGGATCGTTTCCTGACAGATGAGGCGTTTTTGCGGGAAACCGGAACGAATGCCGGTTATTATGTGACTAGCAATGCCGGTGCGACGGAGAAGATTATGCACATGATTAATTTCTAAATATGTAGTGTATATCAATGTGAATTCGATATAAGAGGGCAATACAAAACCTTAATAAACAAAGAATCACCTTTATCACAATTATCTGTGGTAAAGGTGATTCTTTGTTTATTAAGGAGTTTTGTCACACTTCTCATTGCTTTCGGCTCTTTGTCAAATTGGGTGGTAAATCTTTTAGAAAAACAGGCATCTACTGAATTATATAAATGAATAGAGGACAACTTTTCACCAGATTTGACGAAGAACCTGTTTCCTGCATTTGTAGCTAGGCACCTTATCTGTTGACTTCTAACTCTAGCAACTCTTTCAACTCTTTGGCTGTTACGTGGGTGAATTGTTTTGCGATATTTCCTTTTTTATCTATTATCAGGTACATCGGTAATCCCGTCATCTGAAAATGATTCCAAAGATAACCCCACTGTTCTTTGTTCAGCCAGTAATGTTCTCCGGCAATGTCTTGTATTAGTATATCCCAAGTCTTTTTTATAGAACTGGGGCCTGTGAGGTAAATGAAAGCAACTTTGTCTTCACCTATTTCTTTCTTTAGTGGTTCATATTCCTTGATGATTTGCCGGCACCCTCCGCACCAGGTAGCCCAAAAGTCGATAAACTGTACCTTCCCTTTGTGGCGGGCAATGAGAGCAGTCAACAGTTCCTTTTCCGGAACTTGTGGTGCTTCGCAAATAGTGAATTTCTTTGTTATCGTTTGCTGTCGGGGTTGCATCTGGCGGTTCATGTCTTGAATGATACCTAAGAAGATAGGATTGGTAATTTCCGAAGCCATGAGCTCTTGTCGGGGTGTCAGAGGTTGTAAATTGTAAAAACTGGAACGCATATAGATTGCTCGTATGTAGTCAACTATTAAACTTGTGCTGTCTTGTATGATATTACTAAGACGTTCTTTTGCTTTGGAGAATGACTCCCATCTGAATTGGTCATTTTCTTTGAAGTATTTTGCACTAAGTGCCATTAGCTCGCTTTCTTGCTGAAAGGAGATACCTGCTTTGAAAGCCGTTTCATATTGATGGATAAGTGTCTGTTCCTCTTTAGTGAGTGGTGCATTTTTTAATAGATTTTTTTCGTAAGCGAGTGGGTCTTTGTGGGTATCATATAAATCCATGACTACATTGCGGTAATTATAACAATAGAGTGCTAAAGGGTGATTGACTGGGAAATCCTTCAAATAATTGTGGAAATCATCGGGCAAATATACATCAAGAAAAGCAGCAAAAGCTTGTTCCCGCGTAATGTTTTCCTTCTTTTGATAAGCAGTTTGCAGGCAATAGTGGGTGGCCTGTAGATTTTCCAGGCAATCAAATGCGCATGAGAGATTGGCGAGTGTGCGAGTGTCTTCGCTGAATTGTAACTGTGCGCTGTTGTGCGTTACATATCGTTTGTATTGGTTGATACATCGTTTTTTGAATTCATTGGCACTAATGCCTACAATGGAATCCAATAGGTCGCCATCACTATAAACAGGTGGTATCTTTGTTATCAGTTCCGGCTGGCACCATTCATTGTTAATGGTAGCATATTGGCCGCTAAATACAAACTGTTTTCCTGGTGGATTACTTAGATTGATAGCTACATTTGTTTCTTTTTCGGGACTTAGCAGAATGACTAAATCAGCATTTCCTATCATCATCCGTACTTGTGTATGATGGTAGAGAGGAATATTAATAGTAAAGCTTCCGTCTGACTCAACAGTCGGATAAAGAGTTTCGGCTGTTCCCATCACGATATTGGGAGCTCCGATCTTGAATATCAGATTGTCATTCGGATGGTAATTGGCGATTGTACCACTTAAAATGGCCTTTCCTTTCTGATATTCGGGGATGGGTAATTGTGCTTGTGCCAGGTTGAATAACAAGGACAAACAAAGACAAGTAAATAGTCTGTTCATGTTCATAGTAGTTCTTTTATTGCATTTATTATTTCTTTATCTGTATTCTCATTACTATAACCTCTGATTACTTTTCGTATGATTCGTTCTTGGTCTACTATGAAAAAGTAAGGTGCGGCACCGCCTGTCTGATATTGTTTGATTACTTCATTGGCTACGTTTAGAATAGTATCATTCAACTTCTTCCGGTTTGCGTAATTTCGAATAGAAGATACTTGGCGGCTCCAAGATTCTATTGCGATAAGCTCAAACTCTTTGCTACTGAATAATGTGGTGGAATCATCAGGTTGCCGGCTTTCGTCAGTGACGTAATATGTCGCAGATTCAATCTTTTCTAACTTGGTAAGTACTTTCTTTAAAAACGTTCTTTCCATGATTTGGGTATTGGCAGCTATTGTTGCTGTCGGTAAGAGAATTGTAAGTAGTAGTCTTATTTTCATAATAGGTGAATGTTTGTTGATTCACTGCCTCTATTTAATCTTTTACAAATCTACGGATATTTCGTAATGTTTCAATTCTCAGAGGGTTAAATAAGATGAATATGGACTTTGGAAGTCAATGATGATTGATTCGGGTAATACAAGAAAAACTCCTTCTTACTCTTATGTTTTAAGTGTAAGAAGGAGTGAAGCTTTGTTTCCGATTTTACTAAAAAATCATTCTTTATACCATTGCGAATACATCAGATAATTGTGAGCAATCTTCTGGTTTAATTCTTTGGCTTGTTCCGGGTCTACCTTCTTTATAAATTTGGCAGGTACTCCACCCCAAATACTTCCAGGTTCGATTACTGTATTACTTAGGACTAAAGAACCGGCAGCTACAATTGCTCCTTCACCGACTATAGCATGGTCTAGTATGGTCGATCCCATTCCGACTAAAGCATAATCTTTGATAGTCGCTCCGTGTATGGTTACGTTATGTCCCACGGAAACATGGTCGCCGATTTCGATAACTGATTTTTGATATAATGTATGCAAAACACTTCCATCCTGGATGTTAACTCCATTGCCTATACGTATAGAATTGACGTCACCGCGCAATACGGTGCTAAACCATATACTGCAATCATTTCCTATTTTTACATCTCCTATAATAGTTGCGTTGTCTGCGAGGAAGCAGTTTTCTCCGATTTCGGGAGTAAAGCCGCGTACAGATTTTATTAAAGCCATAAAGTATTTGTTCCTAATAAA
>OGYB01000946.1_pt1 | contig 14966 bp, 15 predicted proteins | sample 1576421 | NCBI WGS metagenome assembly OGYB01 (sample SAMEA3541577, study PRJEB24748) | human gut metagenome | biome: human gut; feature: human-associated habitat; material: faeces | place: China | collected 2012
AAACCAACGCCACTCGGCTCCGGCTCGGAGGCCGGAGCGACGGAAGGGCGCTAAACCGCAATTTATCCTCTGTTTTGATCTGTTGATCCGGTGCCCCAATACGGCAAAATTGCCGCCCGCGGCTAAGGCAATTTGCCCTCATCCGCGCACCCTTTCCGAGGTAAAACTATAGTCATAAAGCAGGAAAGGGGAAACAAAAATGAAAAAACTTATAGGAATTTTTTGTTTCATGATAATAGCGGTGTTCACTGTTATATTTGTCAACGAGGCCTATGCCGCGGAGACGCCGCTCTACATGAAGCGAATCGATATGGCGGCGGATCTTGTAAATAAGATGGCGCTGCAGGCGGATGCCGCGGGGATGGCCGATACCATCCGCTCGGCTAAGGGCGTGGCGGTATTCCCGGACGTTGCCAAAGCCGGCTTTATCATCGGAGCCGAAGAGGGGCAGGGGATCGTGCTGCTGCGCACGGAAAACGGCGGCTGGAGCGGTCCGGCCTTTATGGGAGTGTCGGGAGCATCTGTCGGCTTTCAGGCGGGGGCCGAGTCGATCGGGCTCGTGCTGGTGATAAATAACGATAACGGCCTGCACGCCTTCACCGGCGGCAACAGCTTCAAGCTTGGCGCCGACGTAGCCGTCGCCGCGGGCCCGGTCGGCCGGCAGTTTGGCGCCTCGACGAACGCGCCGCTCAAGGCCTCCCTCTATAGTTATTCGATGACGGAGGGTCTCTTTGCGGGGATCTCTGTCAGCGGCTCCATCATCAATCAGAACAGGGACCTCAACCTCGCCTACTGGGGAAAGCGGATGACCGCTCAACAGGCGCTCGCGGAGCCGGCGACCGACTCGCGGATACTGCCTCTGGTGAATGCGCTGAACGGCCTGACGGAGAAAGGTAAATAGGGAAAAATACAGCGCCGGGCAAAACGGCGCTTTATAACATAAATGGACATGGTAAAAAAGCCGGAAAGCCTTCTCTTTTGTGAGGAGGCTTCCGGTTTTTTAAGCTTCGGCGGCAGCTAGGGAGCCACTGATTAGATGCACCACCCGCGTCACAGGCAACCCCCGACCGCGGCTCCAACGTATGCCATCGGCAGCAGCTATAGCAGCTCTTCGAGAAAAGCTTCGGCCGCCTCTCCGCGCGGAAGCTCGTCTCTTTCGAGCTCGTTGATTATGCGCCCGTCGCTCAGTATCTTGAAACGGGCTCCGAGCTTCCTCGCCTGCGCTAGGCTGTGCGAGACCATGATCACCGGTATCCTGTCTTTGAGTCTGTCAAGATGCTCCTCGATGAGCTCCGCCGATTTTCTGTCGAGCGAGGCCGTCGGTTCGTCAAGCAGAAGGATGTCGGGTTCGAGCGCAAGCGTCCTCGCGAGGCACATCCTCTGCTGCTGGCCGCCGGAAAAACTTGCGGCGTGCCGGTTTAAGCGGTCTTTCACCTCATCCCAGAGGCCGACGTCGCGAAGGCTTTTTTCCATACGCAGCTCGGCCTCGTCTTTTTTGAGATTCAGCGTCAGCTCAAGCGGCAGCGTCATATTTTTTCTGAAAGAGAGCGGCAGCGGATTCGGGCTTTGGAAGACCATGCCGACGGAACGCCGTATCCGCGTTAGATCCGGTGCCCCGCTGCCGTAGATCGGCCTCATGCCGCCCATTATCGCCAGCCGCACCTCTCCCTCTCCCTCGTACCCCGCGAAGCTTTCATTCAGCCGGTTCAGGGCGCGCAGCAGCGTCGTCTTGCCCGATCCCGAGCGTCCGAGCAGGACGGTGACGCCGTGCCGCGGAATATCGGCGGTGATGCCGCGCAGCACCGTTTCTCCATTGAAAGATACGCGCAGCCCTCTTATCTCGGCGCAGTTTTCCATCACGTCAATATATCCCCTTCCAACGGCGTTCCATACCCCTCTGGCAGAGCCAGGCGACCCCCATCAGGAGGGCCGAGAGCAGCAATAAAACCAGCGAGGCGCCGAATCCGCGCAGCAGTTCGCTTTCGTCGGCGTACTGCGCCGCGGTGTAATAGATCAAAAAAGGCAGGGCCTCAAACTTGGCGGCGAGCCCCGCCGGCAGCCCGGAATTTACAACGACGCCGGTCAGCATTATGACGGCGGTATCCTCCGCCGCGCGCCCCATGGAGAGGATCATCCCTCCGAGAATGCCGCGGGCGGCGGCGGGAACCAGCAGGCGGCGCAGGATCTGATTTTCCGAAAAACCCAGCGAGGCACCGGTCAATTCAAGCATCGGCGGCAGGCTCTCGATCGACGAGCGCGTCGTCACGACGAGCGCCGGCATCACAAGCAGCGCTAGGCAGAAGGCGGCGAGAGAGATGCTCGTCGTCGCGCCGGGCGCCAGCGTGTGCCGCAGCGCGAGGATCAGCACGAAGCCGAAGAGGCCCATCACAATGGAGGGGACGCTTGCCAGCAGATCTATCGCGAGCGACAGCGTTTCTTTCGTGCGGCCCCTGGCGAACCGCGCCAGATAGATGCCGCAGCCGATCCCCGGGACCGCCGCCATAAGCATCGTGAGGAGGACCAGGCAGAATGTGCCCGCGAAAGCCGGCCAGATGCCCTCCCAGACGGGACGGAGCCCCATCATCGCCTCTAAGGGGGGAGTATCGCCGAAAAAGAGCCGTGTGCCGAGAACGGGAAGCCCCTTATCGGCGAGGAAAAAAATCAGCGCCCCGCAGGCTCCGGCCACATAGAGCGCCCCCGCTCCGGCGATCATCCGGCAAAATAATAGCCGCCCCTTCACCTTGTATTCCTCCCGCGGCGGACCGCCCTGAAAATAATATTCGCCCCCGTGCTCAGCACAAGCAATATGCCGCCGGCAACGAAGAGGGAATAATAGGCCGTGCCGCCGACATCCGAGGAGAGCACGAGCCCGATGTGCGCCGTCAGCGTGCGGATCGCTTCAAAGGGCGAGGTCGGATACTGCACGGCGTTGCCGGCCAGCATCGTGGGGATCATCGTATCCCCCGCCGCGCGCCCGAAGCCCAGCAGCGCGGCTCCCCACAGCCATTCCCGGCACGCCGGCAGCACGACGCAGACGAGGTGCTCGGCGCGCGAAAGGCCGAGGGCTTCGGCGGTGAGGCCGCTCTCGCGCGCGACCTGCGACACGGCGCTCTCCATCGTCAGCACCATCGTCGGCGTGATGAGCAGCGAAAGGACGAGCGCGGCCGTGAACCAGGAAAAGCCGGAGCCGCCGAGGCCGTCGCGTATCAGCGGAACGAGGAGGAATACGGAGGCGAAGCCGTAGACCACCGTGGGGATCGCCGTCATGATGCGCAGGAGTGACGAAAGCAGCGAGGCGCTGTATTTTCCGCCAAAACCATATATGTGGCAGATACAGCCGAAGGCGACCAGCCAGCCAATGGCCAGCGAAGAGAGGGAGAGCGCCGCTGTCGCCGCGATCATCGGCAGGATGCCGAATTCCTGCGTCTCGGGATGCCAGACGGAGGTAAACAGAGTGGGGCCGCTCATGAAGAGTCCCTCGGCGGCACAAAAGGTTATAAAGACGAAGACGGTCGCCAGCAGCGCCGTGACGTAAAAAGCGGAAGCCCGCAGCCAAAACGGGGTGTTTGGAGAATCTATCATCATAAAGCCGTCCTTTGCAGGAAGGGGACGTCGAAAGGTTTTTCCGGCGCCCCGCAGTGTTTTTGCTACTTTCTGGGAAGAGGGATGTAGCCGCTGTCCTTGATTATCTGCGCGCCCTCCGGCGAGTAGATGTAATCGATGAAGAGCGCCGTAAGTCCCGCCGGCTTACCCTTGGTGTTCATGAAGAGGTCGCGCACGACGGTGTACTTGCCGCTCGCGGCGTTCTCCTGCGTCGCGGTCATCCCCGCGAGCTTGGGAGCCTTGACGGAGCTGTCGATGTGGCCGATCCCCACGTAACCGATCGCGCGCGCGTCCTTGGCGACGGCGGTCTTCATCGCGCCGTTGGAATTTACGACGTTGGCCTTGGCCGAAACATCGCCCTTCTTGATCGCCTTGTCGGTGAAGACCTCGCGCGTGCCGCTGCCGTCCTCGCGTACGTAGAGGTTGATCTCCGCGTCGTCGCCTCCGACCGCCTTCCAGTTGGTGATCTTACCGGCGTAGATGTCGATAAGCTGCTCGAACGAAAGCTCCGCCACCTTGTTGGCTGGGTTCACGACCACCGCGACGCCGTCGATCGCGAAGGGGAACGTCTCAAGGCCGTACTTCTCGACCTCGTCCTTTTTCAGCGGGCGGCCGGTGTTGCCGATCTCCACGAGCCCTTCGCCGACCTGCTTGACGCCGACGCCGGAGCCGCCGCCGGCCACGGTGATGCGGATATCGGGGTTGACGCCCATGATGCGCTTGGCCGCCTCTTTCATGACGGGGATGTGCGCGGTGCCGCCGGCGATGTCGATCTTGCCCTTCCGGCCCTTAAAAACGTCCAGAGGCGAGGCGGCGAAAGCCGTCGCCGCAAAGAGGCATATTACCGCCGCGATGAGAAACTTCTTCATTGAGAAACACTCCTTATGTAATTTTTATGTTGTTTATTGCAAAAAACCAAATAACAGACCAACAACAGGCCGCCGCCGCGAGGGGGCCGCCGTGCCGCAACGCAATATCAATGCAGGGGGGATTCCTTATATCAGTGGGCCGGGGACAGAGTCAATCTTGTTCAAGGGAGAAAACTGGACGAAGGGCGTGTCCGGCGGCCGTGCAATGCATCCCGTGCATTTTATCAGCGCTAGATCACGTCATCTTTTTCCACCGTCCTTAAAATCGTTACATTACATTTACTCATGTAATATCACACTGAACCAGATAAATGTCAATGCAGGATTCTGCCTTAAAGTTGAGATTTAGGCATAAAAACAAAAAATAAAAGAGAGCCCGCCGGAGAAAGGCCCTCTTGATCCGGTTTTGCCGCGTCGTTCGGCGGCGGTTACAGCTCCGAGGTGCAGTGCGGGCAGCGCGTCGCCTTTTCGTTGACCTCCGAGAAGCAATAGGGGCAAAGGCGCGGCGGCTGTGCCGGCTCCGCCGGTTTCTCCGCCTTCAGTTTATTGGCGAACTTTATGACCATGAAGATGGCCCAGGCCTGGATGAGGAAATTGATGACCGTGTTGATGAAGGCGCCGTAGGCGATCACGGGGATATTCTGCGCCTGCGCCTCGGCGAGCGTCGCCGCGTGCGTGCCGGAAAGGCTGATGAAAAGGTTTGAAAAATCTATCCCCCCGACCAGCAGCCCGATCGGCGGCATGAGGACGTCATTGACCAGCGAGGTCACGATCTTGCCGAAGGCCGCGCCGATGATGACGCCGACCGCCATATCCATAACATTGCCGCGCATGGCGAATTCCTTAAAATCATTGAGCATGCCCTTCATAAAGAAGCCTCCTGTCGTTCTTTTTTCAGTGATAAAAACTTCGGGTTTTATGATACCACAACGCGGATAAGAACAAATCGGGCATATTCCTTATTCAGCCCGGCTTTTTGCGCGAAAACAAGAAAGCGGCGGGAGGAAGCGCCTCCCGCCGCGCGGATATGACGCGGCGGCTTTTACGCCGTCAACGTGTATTTTTTGAAGGCCTTGTCTATCATCGTCACGCAGAGATACATGCCGATGATGAGTAAATCTATGAATGACCCAGCTCTCTTTACCGATGATGGGCTAAAAGTGCGGGATTTTTGCGAACTACTCCCCGCACCCCGTACAGCCGCCGCAGGCGTCGGTGCGCGTGCCGGAACAGCCGTCGGGTTTTGGCTGAGGCTTGCTGTGGCGGCAGCCTCCGCCCTCCGTCATCATCTCATAGACGGGGAGATAAATGGAGATGAGGGCCTCGACATTCTCGCGGCAGCCGCGTCCCGAGGGATTGCGCTCCGCGCATTCATTATCCGCACAGAGCGGCGTCGCCTTGGCCATCGCCTCATAGCTGTGCGCGCCGTCCATCATCGCGTTGAGGATCATATTCTTCGTCGTGCCAGTGACCGTACAGACGGGCGTGTCAGCCTTCGCGTCGCGCCAGAGGCTCACCAAGTCTATCATGAAAGTCATTCCCTTCCTGTTTTTATACATTATAGCCCATCGGCGGCGCGGTTGACTCTCGTGAAAAAAGCAGTTATAAAACATAAAACTAATATATATGGCCATGGGGAGGCGGATGCGGTGATCGAGACGGAAAGGCTCATAATGCGCGAAATAACCGAAGCGGACTTTGAGGCCGCGTCACGGATACTCGGCGACGTCGGGGTCATGTACGCTTGGGAACACGGATTCTCCGAAGAAGAGGTTCGCCGGTGGATAGGGGAATGTATCAGGCGCTACAAAGACGACGGCTTCAGCTATCTCGCCGCGGTCGAAAAAACGAGCGGCGAAATTATAGGCTTTATCGGCCCTCTCGTCGAAACTATCGAGGGATGCCGCCATTTCGGCGTCGCCTACATATTGATGAAAGAACGCTGGGGCATGGGCTACGCGACGGAGGGCGCGAGGGCCTCGCTGGCCTGCGCCTTTGAACGTCTGGGAGCGGAACGGGTGATCGCCGTGATACGCCCGGAAAACAGCGCCTCGCGCGGTGTCGCCGAACGCCTCGGTATGGAGATAGAGGGGCGCTTTATAAGACATTATAGGGGAAAAGAGATGCCGCATCTTATTTACGCGATTTCAAAGGATAGGTTCTGTGTAAAAGCCTGAGAGAGGCCTACAAGCATGAAAGATATGCAAAAATAAACAGTGCGGCGCGGCATATCGCGTTGAGCTGCCGACCGGTGGTTTTTGTCAGGGCGCAACCGGCGCGAGCCGAGGTTATTTTTGCTGCGGCCTGTCTGTATCGCCGTTTAGAAAGCGAGTATCCTTCAATTCCTTTGAGGGCATGGAAATGATGTAATTAAGCTTCGTCCAGTATGAAACGCAGCGCCCCTCGCCAGCTTTACGCCATTTGTGAGGCATTCCCGCTTTTATGTATATGGTGTCGCCCTCTTCGACGAGGTATTTTTCCCCGTTTACCTCAAAAATAAGAGAGCCCTCCATGATGAGTCCGTATTCGTCGGTATCATGGCCCCAGGAGACCTCGGTTCCGTAATAATCTTCTTCGAGAATGAGACACATCCCGAGGAGGTTCAGGTCCTGAGCGGTCGTGAATTCGTAGCGGGTGCGGTAATCTCTTGCGTAAACGGGAGTTCTGTCTGCTTTTTTAAGCAGGGGCTTGTAGGACAGGGAATTTTTTATCAGGTCGACGACGTTGACCGAGAGCGCATTGCAGATGCTGCAAAGGTTGTCAAACGAGGGGCTTGTAAGATCGCGCTCAAGGTTGCTCAGATAACCGATGGACAATCCCGTACGGGCGGAAATTTCCTGCAGCGTGAGACTGGCCTGTTTGCGGTAATATTTGATTTTTTTCCCGATCATACTCTTTGCGGGCCTCCTTCCCTGACAATATATCCAGCTTATAAACTATACTGATACGGGTTGGATTTGGCAAGTGTGTTTAAATAAAAAAAGCATCGGGGCGATATGGAATAAAAAATTACCTCTTTTATTTCTTTATTAGCCCCGATGTTTTTATTGATATTTATTTGGCGGCGAAGCGTAGCCTCATGTCTTTTATGAACATCAATATCAGCAGCAGGAACCCGCCATAACCGTTAATGACATAGATGTAGTTCAGCAGGATGTTGAAGGGGATGGTCAGCGCGACAACACAACCGACGGCGGCTAGTGCCGCCGTGAAAATTTTGAAGGACGGAGACCCCTCCGCCGTGAAGCGGGACGAAGCTGTCCAGAGCAGCGGGCATGCCGTCGTGTAAATGGCCGCGAAGATGATCAGCGCGAATCCGTACGAAATGGGAGGCCAGATTTTGGTGGCAAGGTAGAGGTTCGGTATCTGCAGCGCGGCTACGTTGGCGATGTTGCCCAACAGAGCGAAGCCGAGAATGACGCAGGCGGTGATGTTGAAGGTTCCCGACATCGCCTGGCCGATCATCAGTTCCTTCATATCATTCTCAGAGCCAAGCTGGGCCATGAACCCGGCGAACCACAGCAGGCAGAACCCGCCGTAAGAGGCGCCGGCCATAAACCAATTGGTCGAGGCCTTCATCACCTTTACCTCTCCGCTGCTGACCAGTTCCGCCCCTTTGACGATATCTCCTCCGGCAAGTGCCGTGAAAAAGCTGTAGAGGCCGATGAGCAGCGCTACCGTTACCAGTACCGGGCCGATCTTGCTGATGATGTTTACGATCGAGTTGAGCCCGAAAACAACTGTCGTGCAGGCAAGCACGGTAAGGATGACCCCGCCGAGCGCCAGCGGGATGCCGTACTGCTGCTGCAGCGTCGAGGCTGCTCCAGCCACCATGACGATAAATGACATATAGCAGAACAGTACCGAGAAGTAGTCGAAAACTTTGCCGAGGTACGGGCCGCAGTAATAGTTGAATACTTGGCTGCCTTTGGTGAATTTTTCCCGATGCCCCGCAATCGCGAAGCAGTAGTTGGAGTAGATGAATATTGTCAAAAATACGATGCCGACCAGGATCGACTCGTAACCGTAGGCGGTAAAATACTGCAGCAGCTCCTGGCCGCTGGCGAAGCCAGAGCCGATAGCAAAGGCCAGTACCGCTCCCATAAATTTAAAAGCTTGAGACCAATTTGTTTTTGAACTGTTCATAGCTACCCTTCTTTATCTGTAATTTATTTGTTTTCGCCGCCGATTTCGGCGTTGATGCCGCAGGAGCTGAACATCTCGGCCAAGCGGTGGAGGTGTTCGTCGGAGGGGCGAACGAAACGCGGCGCTTCGATGCTGAGTCCGTGGTATTTTGCTGACCCGAGGTCGTGGTAGGGCAAAAGAGTGACTTCGGTAAGGTGCAGCTGCATCATCAGCTCCCGCGTACGTTCTATATCGGCGGCATCGTCGTTGACGCCGCCGATAAGCGGCATTCTGATAATGATTTTCGCGGCGATAGACGGGTCGCCGGCCAGACGTCTCAAATTTTTAACGATCGGCTCGTTAGGGACGCCTGTCAGCTCCAGGTGACGCTCCTTGAAGGATGTCTTTATATCGAAGAGGATATAATCGCATTCCAGCGCCATCTCGTAAAGCGCGTCGCCGGAGCCGTAACCGCTGCTGTCGAGCGCCGTGCCGATACCCTTTTCCTTTGCCGCGCGCAGCAGCGCCAGGGAGAACTGCGGCTGTGACAGAAGCTCGCCGCCGCTTATCGTCACGCCGCCGCCGCTCTCTCTGTAGTAGGAAATGTCTCTTTCAACCTCGGACATTACCTCTTCCACGGACATAAGGCGGGCCGCGCTCCGCAGAGCGCCCGCTGGGCAGGCTTGGGTGCATACCAGGCAGGTTTTGCATTTTGATCTGTCGATGTGAAATCCGGTGTCATCGACGGAGGCGGCTTTACTGGGGCAGGCGGCGGCGCAGCGTCCGCATCTGATGCAGCGGTTCTCCATGCAGAGCAGGTCAGCGCCGAAGCCGATGAGCTCCGGATTATGGCACCATTGGCAGCGCAGAGGGCAGCCCTTGAGAAAGACGGTCGTTCTGATGCCGAAACCGTCTTCCGTGGAGAATCTCTGGAGACCTCCGACGTATCCTGCGATATGTCCGTTATCTATGTCCATTTTCTACCACGCGTTCCTTATTGTTCCCGACGGCTAAATATGGTGCGCCGTGCGGTAGATCAGGTTGTCCTGGCACTCTTTATCAAGTTCGGTAAAGTAGGCCATATATCCGGCAATACGCACGACGAGGCTCCGGTAATCCTCGGGGTGTTCCTGCGCCGCGATCAGCGTTTTGTCGTCCACGACGTTTATCTGCACGTGATGGCCGCCGTTGTCGACAAAGGATTTGACCATGCTGCGCATGATACGCTTGCCCTTTTCTCCCGAGACTGCCTTGGGGTCAAAGCGTATGTTGTAGAGCGTTCCGTCCCAGGCGTGCTGCTGTTCCATATTGGCGACCGAGTTCATCGCCGCGGTGGGGCCGTTGATGTCGCGCCCCATAGAGGGTGAGGCATTATCGCTCAGCGGCGTATGCGCGAGGCGTCCGTCCGCCGAGGCGAGAGTATTGTGACCGTGCGTGACATGCAGCGTCTCCGAAAGGTTGGAGAGGCAGTACTGGCCGCCGCGCGCGTCTTTGTGCTCGGGCCTTTCCACATAATCGGCGCAGTAGTTGAATATCTCCCGCGCAAAACCGTCCGCATAATCGTTGTCATTGCCGAATTTCGGGGCGGCGTTGATGAGTGTCTGGCGCATCACCTCTTCTCCCTCGAAGTTCTTGTCGAGGGCTGCGATGAGCTGTTCCATCGTATAGAGCTTTTTCTTGAAGACGACGGTATCGATCGCCGCCAGGGAGTCGGCGACGCTTGCCGTGCCGCAGAAGAAGCAGCCGGTATAGGAATGCCTGGCGCCGCCCTCCTGGATGGACATGCCCTTGTCGATGCAGTCCTCCATTATCATTGATGAAAAGGTTGTCGGCAGATAGGTCATATGGTGGCCGACGACGATATTATAGCCGCGCATGATATTATCGTAGCAATGGACGCACTGCGCCTTAAGGGCGTCCATCACTTCGGTGATCGAGGTGAATTTCGTCGGATCGCCGGTTTTAAGCCCTACCTCTTTGCCGGTGATGAGGTCTACGCCGTTATGGAGCACAAGCTCCAGGCATTTGAGGGCATTCAAATAGCCCGAGGTCGGGCTGCCGTCCGAGGTTCCGCCGCCTGGATGCGGTTCCACGCATCCGACGATGGTCCAGTCGCGCGCCTCTTCGAGGCTTCCGCCCTTATCTACCATCATCGGGACGACGACCTTGTCGCCGAAGAAGGCGGGATTTGCCTGTCCGTCCTGGTTCATCTCCACGCCGAGATCAATAAGCGCCTCCGGTGTCTCGTCACAGATGCGGATGCCGATAGCCGGCGAGTGCAGCTTGATGCCGTTGGATGCCTCCAGCGCGAGATATGAGAGCTCATTGCTTGCGTCGTGGCCGTCGGGGGTCTGCCCGCCGACAAGCAAAGTCGGCCACATCACATAACCCGCGAATGCCGCGCTGTAATAGCTATTGCGCAGCTTGATGATATCCGCCACCTTGATATAGAGACATTGGATCAGCTCAAGCGCTTCTTCGTCGGTGAGGATACCGGCTTTTTTGTCCGCGATATAATAGGGATACATATACTGGTCAAAGCGGGAGAGGCTGTTGGCGTGTGCCGGTGTCTCCAGATGCATCATCAGCTGAATAAACCAGACGAACTGCATGGCCTCGTGGAAACTGGCCGGTTTTTTACGCGGTACGCGGCGGCAGATATTGCCGATTTTAAGCAGCTCGGCCTTTCTTTGCGGATCCTTTTCCACGGCGGCGAGCTCCGTGACCTTATCGGCGCAGCGCTCGGCGTAGGCGATAACGCCCTCGGCGGCGATGATGCAGGCCTTCCAGAAGTTGATCTTCTCCTGTGCCTCTTTGCTGCCGCCTACGACCTCGCCGATCTTTTGACGGCAGCGGCCGATATAGCCCTCAAGCCCTTCCGAGAGCAGGCGTTCATAATTTGGCGTGATATGCCCGGTAGCGCTGTCCCTGCTGCCTATCGTATAGAGGGCGCACTCCTCTTCGAGAAGTATGTCTGGCGGCAGCGCGTTGTTTGTAATATCCTGCATGCTCTTGCCCTGCCACCAGGCCAGATGCTCGAGAATATCCGTACGGTCCTCCGGCGATACCTGGAGCGGATCGGTTGAACGCACCGGGAAAAGGTCGATCTGCTCCGACATCCAGCCGGAAGATGAGTATTCAGGATATAGAGGGGCGCATCTGTTTTTGTCCGTATGAGTGCCGATCAGCAGCTCTCCCGGGTTGATGTGGACCGTCATATTTCTCAGAATATAATCGAATACGCGTGCGCGGATCAACACCGGCGGCTCGCAGGTGAATTTCTGATGGGCCTCTGTCGCAAGGCGCAGTCTTTCGGCGCTGATACAGGGGTCGCTTTCCAGGTGATTTTTTCGCAGTGATTCTATTCTAGGTGTAAGCATATAAGCTATTCTCCCTCTTTAGAAATTGATGTGCCTGCGCATCCAAAAACAGTTAAGGAGTTACTCCGTCTAAACGCCATGGCTTGGAAACAGACCATCCGCCGTCAACTGCCAAGACGTGTCCGGTGACGTAATTGGAGGCGTCGCTCGATAGGAAAATAGCCGCTCCGAGGAAATCGTCCGTTTCCGCAATACGTCCGAAGAAGTGTTGGTCTATGATGGCTTTCCTCATATCTCCCGCGGCAAAATCCACGAGCGGCGTGTTGATCCATGTGGGGGCGATGCAATTGACGTTGATGTTGTAATGAGCCCAGGCGGTGGCGAAAGATTTCGTAAGCTGATGTATGGCCGCCTTAGTCGCTTCGTAAGGCATCGAGCGGAAAGAATGGCATTCCAGGCCACCGATCGAACCTATCTCAATGATCTTGCCGCCGCCCTGGCTGATCATGGTCTTGCCTACCACCTGCGTAAAGAGGATGGCGCTCGTGAAGTTGACATCGATCATTTTACGGATGCCCTCTTCCAGAAAATCTTCCGCATCCTCGTTCCAGCAGAGCGCCGCCGTATTAAAAAAGACGTCGATGCGCCCGTGCTTTTTGACGATATCGCCTACCATTTCGCTGAGAGCGGCCTTATTTGTCTGGTCGGCCTGATAGGCGTCGCATTTGTCAAATCCCTGTTTTGCAAAATCCTCTTTTATTTTTTCCGCTTTTCCCGGGGCATTGTCGGCCAGCACTACATAAGCGCCGTTATCCAGAAATCCCTTTGCGAGACAACTGCCTAAACCTCCGGCGCCGCCGATGAGCACAACCTTATCCTTCACACTGAAAAGGTCGTTGATTTTTGTTGCGCGAACGATGTTTTTCACAAACATGAAAAACCAAGCCTCCTTATATTGTGGAATATGATTCTAACTTATGGCCGTTTATAAAAGTTTTTTTATTTACAACCACTAGTGAGAATTATAACAAGCTTTTATAGGCTAGACAATAACAAGATTTTAGTTTTATATGAAATATATCCTGTTTATTTTATTGAAATGAAAAAAATAATAGAAGTGTGATAAATTTAACTAAGTAGGAAAAATTTTTGATGCAGATGATAATTTCATATTTATAAAAATATTGTTTGAAAATCTGAAAGAAATAGTGCGTGTGAGAGAATATAAATCAAATATCAATTTGTTTAATGCACTGGGTTTCAAAAAATGAAGTAAACGAGATGTTTTGCCGTTTAACGCTTTTGCGCAGGAAGAAAGCAGCGGCGAAGCGGTGTGTGCGCGCGCGGAAACGTTTATCTCAGGCGTCTCTGCCGCGGCGGGCAAGATCCGCCTGAGATAAAAACGGGCCGCGGCTGAGGCGGCTCAGATATCCTCCGTCAGCGAGCAGATCGGCACCTTGTCGATCACCTTGAAGCCGTAATTGATATAGAAGGGCAGCCCCGCCTCCGTCGCAAGGAGTACGAGGGGCTTGCCCTTATGCGCGAGAGCCGCCGTGAGGCCGTCCATCAGGCGCAAGGCGAGGCCGCGGCGGCGGTGCTCCGGCAGGGTGGCAAAATAGTAGAGGCCGACTGTGTTCTCCGTCTCGTGAATGAGCGCGGTCGAAAGATATCTGCCGCCGGCCTCAAGCGCGAAAGCCATGTTTGACTCGTGCGCGGCGAGATAGGCCCCGTAGCCCCTGTAGGAATCCGTGTCAGCGGCATCGTCCCCGCCAAAGGCGTACCAGGCGGCCTCTCCCCACCGCCGCGCCTCTCCCTCAGTTATCCGTGAAACATCCTTTGGTGGCTCTCCCCCCCGCATACTCTCGGCGGGGAGATACATCGAAGTATATATCCGGCGGCGCAGCAGCCCGCGCTCCTCGAAAATCTGCGCGAGGCCGTAAGGGGTCTGCGGCAGCCACGGCGCGACGAACTCCGCGCGGCGTTCGCTGAAAAACGATAGCGCCGCCGTCACATCCTCGTTCCCCGCGCCGATGCCGAAAATCGCGTAATTCTCTCCCGCGTAGGGCTGTCCGCTCGCGGCGGCCAGCGACGGCGCGGCAAAACGGAGCAGCGAACCGCCCGGCGCGCTTCCGAGCATCGCGGCAAAAGAGAAAAAGTTTTCGTCAAAGGCCTCTATTCTATTCATAAAAATACCTCGCTTATCCATATTTCATTCTTTTATAATTAAATAGCCTAAACTTAAAAACAACAAGGGCGGATTACATATCTCATATAAAAAAGCGGAACAGGCGGTCGGCCTCGCGAATCTCTTTGCGTCCGCGGCCAATCGATACCTTACAGCGCCATCTTACTCTATAATTCTGATAACCGGCAACACTTGCGATGTCTGTGGGAGGATAAAACTGATGAAAGAGAAAAAAAATAGAAAACTTACGGAGGGGGAAGGTTTTTCCCTCTCGCGCCAGGGGCCGCTCGGAATATCGCTCGGAGCGCTGCTGGGAGCGGAAAAGACGGCGGAACCGGCGGTTTCCGGCGTGGCCGATAGCGGGGCGGAAACAAAAAAAGCCTCGCCGCCGCCGGCCCGGGAGAAAACGCAAACCGAAACGAAGATATCAAAAGTCTCCCTGCGCCGCGAACGCGCGGGGCGCGGCGGCAAGACCGTGACGATCGTGACGCTGCCGCAGGACTACCGCGGCGACACGGCGGCGCTCGCGAAAGAGCTGCGCAAAGCCCTCGGCTGCGGTTCCGCAATGGAAGAGGGAAAAATCGTCCTCCAGGGCGACATCATGGAGCGCGTGGAGGCCTGGTTCCTCAAAAAAGGGGCGGCAAAGGTAACAAAGAGCGGATAAAAGCGTAAAAATAATTTGATTTATATTGACTATATTTTGCCGCCTCGGCACGGAGGCCGGAATGACAAAACAACAAACCCGGGCCGCTGGACCCCGGGTCAAGACCGGGGCGACGGAGCGTCGGAGCCGGCATGACAAGCTAAACCGGCGTTTATAAAAATCGGCGCGAATAAGCACCGTATGCGTCATAAGCCGGCCCC
>OGYB01000960.1_pt1 | contig 14692 bp, 14 predicted proteins | sample 1576421 | NCBI WGS metagenome assembly OGYB01 (sample SAMEA3541577, study PRJEB24748) | human gut metagenome | biome: human gut; feature: human-associated habitat; material: faeces | place: China | collected 2012
TTTATTTTGTCTCTGCCGGTAGGCGGCCGCTGCTCCGGTAGGTTGACAAGACAAAAGTATGAGGTAAGATGTTGATATAAAAACAAATGCAATTGTCATTACTTGTTGAACACTTGTCGACAAGTAAAAACAATTGCATCAAAATAATTGACTATAGAAATGCTTTACTTAAGGAGGTTATAATTTAACTTCAAGAAGAGAATTTACCACAACTTTAATTTCCTCCTTTGAATATTTGATATCTTTCTCTCTAAAAAATGTATTCATAGCACTAGGAGAATCAGAAAAATTCAAATCAAATTCCTTTAAAAGAGAGCGATACAATTTTGCGTTTGACGGTCTTTGTAAAAAAGAGGCCTCCTCTAAAGCAATAAGGACTTTTGTCACGTCTTTACACTCTTTTCCATCAATAAGATTATGCAAAACAGTTATCAAGGCTTCTTTATTTCCATGTATCAAATAATCTTTAAATTCCAATTCGCAGTTTTCCTTATTTTTCTTTTCTACAAATGCTTCATCTCTATAATCCTCATAGCATCCGTATTCTGGATCAAAATCCTTATACTCCTTCAAATAATTGACTATATCAATTTTAAAATCAGAAAAGACAGATGTTAGATCTCTCAAAAAATCATTTAAATCTCTTTTTATATACAAGCTTTTACATCCAGCTTTCTCAAGGTCTATAATAATCTCAAATACCACGTTTAGTTTTGCATCTAACTCTTTTGCTAGAATTTTTGCATAAATTTGTCTGTTTTCTTGTTCGCGGATAGACAATAGTTTTTTCCGAATAAGATTAACACTTGCCTTTCCTTCCCATATAAGATGAGAATCAATAATTTTTTTATCCCTAAAAACTTCTTTGCAAATACATCTACTAATATAATCATCTTTACATAGTACATGCTGAATTAACATTTTAGCAACATCTTTCCCCCTTTTTGTTTCATAACGTTCATTTAATAATTTGTCACATTTATCAATGGAATAAGAGGCATCTTTTGGGGCATTTTTAAGTCTATTCATTTTCAGAATAATTTCTATCTGGTATTTAAGTTCCTTAATCTCAGCTTTAAATATCTGCTGATGGAACTTTGACAAAAAACTAAGTTTTGTTGATTCTCTCAATAAATCTGCCTTTTCAAGTACCTTCGTAACTTGATTGAAATAGGTATCTAATGCTTCCATATTAAAATTATTCTATCATTTTTACAAGTTCTGTTTTAATCTCGTCGTCAATCTCCCGGTATCGGGCAAAAGCTTTACTACCCTCAGCGTGACCAGAAAGAGAACCTACAAGATTAGGATCCTTTACCTTTTTATAAAGATTACCGATAAAGGTACGCCGAGCCAGGTGACTACTTGCAACTTCATTTATAGGTTTCTTCTCTTCTTTCCCTGTCGTCGGGTTAAGTACTGTTACTATTCTAGTCACTCCGCATGCTTTAAAGACCTCCTTTATCGCATCATTGTATTTTTGTGCTGAAATAAAAGGGAAAAGGCGTCCTTTACTATCCGTACCCCGATACTTTTCCACTAATTTTAAAGCTCGTTCATTCAGAGGAACCCGTACAACAGTCGGCCGTTCATCTATCGTCTTATGCGGAATATATTCAATAACCCCGTTGATGATATTGTCATCTGTCATTTTCAATAAATCTGATACCCGGCAACCTATCAGACAGTGGAAAATGAAAATATCCCTTTGCACTTCTAATGCCGGTTTACTGGACAAATCAAAATCAGCAATCTTATTTCGTTCGTCTATCGTGATATAGTAAGGCGTTCCATACCGTTCGACAGTAACACCCTCATAACCAGCAAACGGTTTATTGTCTGTCTTTCCCTGTTCATTACACCAGTTGAAGAACGCCCGCAGCTTGTTGAATAGGGCACAAATCGTATTATTCCCTCTTTGCTGAGGTTGTTTGCTTCCTGGAACAGCCTTGTACACTTCTGGATATTCATTGTAAAGCGTGTGCTCATTTCTAAGGAATGATTCAATATCAGTTATTACGTTTACATCGATTGTGTCAATATCCAAAACAAAAGGCTCGCTACTACCTTTCTGCCGTTTATTTTTACGCTCCTCCTCATCAAGTATTTGACGCAATAACTCGTAACGCTTCAATGCTCGGATCAATACCCGGAAATTATTCTCCCTGACTTCCGATAACTTCCTTTTCTGCAAGAACTCCTCCATCAACGGGAAAAAACCATCTTCAATACTTTTATATTTTTCCGGATGCAATTGCTCATCAACCAAACGCTCTAGCATATCACTGGTTAACTGCATATCTTTACTAGCCTCATAGATTTCCAAGAGAAGCTGCTTTCGGGCATTTACGGCCTTATTGAATGCGTTCTTGTCACCGGTATAGATCGCTCTCGCTTTAATACAATCGTTCTTTGCGTCCCACACATCGACATTTACTCGCAACTCACTGTTGTGAAATAACTGAACATTCCGGCCGTCACTAATACGAAACCGGATATTCACATCAACGCTCTTTTTCGTTGTCCTTACAATCGCTTTTACCGTTGCCATAATTTGAAATAGTTGGTTGTGCAAATGTACGATTTTTGCACAACATTTGCACAACATCTATGCAATTTTGCACAACCGAATAAAATTAAATGCAATACCAAATAGACAAATACTTGTTGATAACAAGCAAATTACATTTGAAAACAGTTTTACAAGATTGCATTTTAAATATTCCCGCTTCGAGTACAAAGGATGTATTTTTCGGGTTCATCCCTTTCGATTTGCGAAAGTAGCTCAGTTGGTAGAGCATAACCTTGCCAAGGTTAGGGTCGCGGGTTCGAGTCCCGTCTTTCGCTCGCTTCCAAAAGGCCTCGGTATTGCTTGCAATATCGGGGCTTTTTATTTTATACAACTTCCCTCTGTTGTCCGTTTAAAGAATAATATATACCTTTGTTATAACTAAAGACAAAGGATATGAACTTCTTCAGCAATTACTTACCCGGAATTATTGCTTTATGCAAGAAGCATAAAGTAAAAAGAATGTTTGCTTTCGGTTCTGTACTGACAAATCGCTTTACCGACAAGAGCGACATCGATTTATTGGTAGACTTTGAAGGCGTCACACCGGAAGATTACGCAGACAATTACTTTGATTTAAAAGATGCATTATCCAATATCTTCCGCAGGGATGTAGATTTACTCGAAGATAAAGCTATACGAAATCCTATTTTACGAAGAAACATTGACTCGTCAAAGCAATTAATATATGGATGAGTATATTGAAAAACATCTGTACGATGTGCTTCTTTCTATTAATGAAGTGGAAAGTTATTTTCCTGAAGGGCCTAAACTATTCGAGGAATTCAGGAAAGAGATTATTCTCCAAAGAGCCGTTGAGAGAAACGTTGAAATAATGGGAGAAGCAATCAATCGAATCCTCAAAATAGATCCAACTTTTATATTGCCTAACGCCAGAGCAATCGTCAATACAAGGAACAAAGTAATACACGGTTACGACAGTGTCACTACCGAATTTCTCTGGGGGCTCATTATAAGACATATCCCGGCTTTAAAGAAAGATGTTTTAGACTTACTTAACCACCCTAAATAAACAAATAGGGCTGCAACACACCTGTCGCAGCCCCTTCATAGACACACCAATATTTATAACTATTGTATAAATATCTTCTTTACCTCTCTTTTATGTCTGGTTCCGTTTGATACGGTAAACGCAAATATAAGAATAAATTTATCATTACAACCTTTTTTTGCAAGGAAGCATTGAAAAATCAGAAATAGCATAGATTTCATCCTGTTCCGGCAATAAAAAAGCCCGACCTCAATGGCCGGGCTTCTCGCTTTATCTTAATTTCAGATCATTTTCCCTGCAGGCTGGCATCCATAGCGGCAGCCGCTTTACGGCCATCACCCATCGCCAGGATCACGGTGGCACCACCACGCACGATGTCGCCTCCGGCATATACATCCGGTAAAGCCGAACGCATCGTATCCTGGTCGACTACGATCGTGCCCCATTTGCTCACTTCCAGGCCGCTGAAGGCACGCGGGATAAGCGGGTTGGGAGAAACACCGACGCTGACGATTACTTCGTCTACGTCGATCGTATCGATGGCTCCTTCGATGGCGACGGGACGGCGACGTCCGGAAGCATCCGGTTCGCCCAGTTCCATCTTCTGCAAACGCATCTGTTTTACACGGCCTCTTTCGTCACCGATGTATTCGACCGGGTTGTGCAGGTTCAGGAATTCCACGCCTTCTTCCTTAGCATGTTTCACCTCCTCGATACGGGCAGGCATTTCCTCTTCGCTCCGGCGGTAGACGATCATGGCACGTTCGGCGCCCAGGCGGCGGGCGGTACGTACGGAGTCCATCGCGGTATTACCTCCACCGATCACGGCCACCTTCTTGCCTTGCAGCACAGGGGTATCGCTTTCGGGGTTGGCAGCGTCCATCAGGTTGACACGTGTCAGGTATTCGTTGGACGACATCACGCCGATCAGGTTTTCACCCGGTATGTTCATGAAGTTGGGCAGGCCGGCACCGCTGGCGGCAAAGAAGCCTTTGAAGCCCTCTTCGTGCAGGTCGTCGTAACTGATCGTCTTGCCGACGATGCAGTTGGATATGAACTTCACGCCCATCTTGCGAAGGCCTTCGATCTCCACATCCACGATCTTGTTAGGCAGGCGGAATTCAGGGATTCCGTATTTCAATACGCCGCCGATCTCGTGGAGCGCTTCGAATACAGTCACATCGTATCCGCGCTTCGCCATATCTCCGGCAAAGGAAAGGGCGGCAGGGCCCGATCCGATCACGGCAATCTTGATACCGTTCTTCTCAGCGATTTCGGGGACGGATATCTGTCCGCTTTCACGCTCGTAGTCGGCTGCGAAACGTTCGAGGTAACCGATAGCTACCGGTTCCTTTTTCATCTTCAGATGGATGCATTTGCTTTCGCATTGTTTCTCCTGCGGACAAACACGGCCGCAAACGGCAGGCAACGCGCTGGTTTCCTTCAGCACTTTGGCTGCTTCGAGGAACTCGCCGCGTTCGATGTTCTTGATAAATGTCGGGATGTTGATGCTCACCGGGCAACCTTCCATACAAGTAGGGTTCGGGCAGTCGAGGCAACGTTGCGCCTCCTGCATGGCCTGTTCCTTCGTCAGCCCCAGGTTCACCTCTTCCAGGCGGGTGTGGCTGCGGTATTCCGGATCGAGCTCGTTCATCTCTACACGGGGGATATCCGTGCGTTCTTTATTCTTCTTGCTTTTGCGCAGTGCTTCCCTCCAGGGCTCGGCACGGCGGGCAGCGATCAATTCTTCTGTTGTCATTGTATCTCGGTGGTTACTTCTTTTCAATATCTTTATAAGCACTCAGACGCATCAGCATCTCGTCGAAATCAACCTGGTGGGCGTCGAATTCGGGGCCGTCCACACAGACGAACTTCGTCTTTCCGCCCACCGTGATACGGCAGGCACCGCACATACCGGTACCGTCTACCATGATCGTATTGAGGGAAGCGACAGTAGGTATCTCATATTTCTTTGTAAGGGCTGAAACGAATTTCATCATCACAGCCGGGCCGATGGTTACACACAGGTCTACCTTCTCACGGTTGATCACGCTTTCGACACCGTTCGTCACCAGTCCTTTCGTGCCGTATGAACCGTCGTCGGTCATCACGATCACTTCGTCGGAGTTGGCCTTCATCTGGTCTTCGAGGATCACCAGGTCTTTCGTACGGGCAGCCAGTACGACGATCACGCGGTTGCCGGCCTTATGGAATGCTTCAACGATAGGCAGCAGCGGAGCTACACCTACGCCACCTCCGGCACAGACCACCGTACCTACCTTCTCGATATGGGTAGCTTGTCCCAGGGGGCCTACCAGGTCGGTGATATAATCGCCTGCGTTCAAATCGCAGATCTTCTTGGACGAACCTCCCACGGCCTGGATCACCAGGGTGATGGTTCCTTTCTGAGTGTCTGCTCCTGCAATGGTTAAGGGGATACGTTCGCCTTTCTCTCCCACTTTCACGATCACAAAGTGACCGGCCTTGCGTGAGCGGGCAATCAGAGGAGCCTCAACTTCCAGCTTCACTACGTTGGCAGAGAAATGTTCTTTACTTACAATTTTATTCATTCTAATCGCTACTGTTGATAGTTTGTCTTGTTGATTTGCTTGCAAAAATACATCAAAAATGTGAATAGATTAGTATTTTGCCAAAGAAAAAGGCTTTATTCGAACAATCCTTCGTCGCGCATCAGCATTAAAATGGCAGAATGCGGCACGATCAGGAACTTCTCGTCGTTAAAGTTAATCTCATAGGCGGCATTTTGCAGAAAGACAGCGAGATCGCCTTCGTGCGCCTGCAGGGGCAGGTAATGCACCTCTCCTTCCTTCTTCTCCCACACTTCATGCTCTTCGCTCTGGGAGGGCAGCGGGAAGCCGGGGCCTACCTTGATGATATAACCGCTTTGTATCTTCTCCTGCTGCACCGTAGGCGGGAGATACAGACCGGACTTGGTCTGGCTCTGCGGGTTCTTGGGTTTGATAAGCACTTTATCGCCTATCATAATGAATTTGTCTATGTCCTTCTGGTCTATCGATAATTGCATAATCGTTATGTTTTATTAGTTGTGATGCAAAGATATAAAAAAAGAGACGTCGCAAAGCAACGTCTCCCTTTCGTTCAGAGTATATCAATTATGTTTAAATGGAGCGTCCCTTAAACACGTTGGACTGTTCCGTCGGATAGAGTGAACCGGTGAACGAGATACGGTTGCTGTTGAAGTTCGGGCTTACAGTAGCCGTACATTTGTTGCTGCCCTTCACCATCCGGAAGGTTACGTTGGCCGATACGGCAACGCCCTGTACCATCATACTGAAAGTGACATTACCTTTCTTATCGGTCTTCATCTCTACGTTTGAGGCGTTACCATCGACAGTGATACCCCCTATTCCGTTAGGGCCTGCATAAGCTCCGTTGAATGCCAACTGGATCGTTGCCCGGTTGCCTTTCATCGATACGAAGTTAGTGCTGGGAGTTACATAAACGAAACGTCCGCGTTTAAATTCCACACGGTCTGCTTCGAGCACAAAGTCTTTTGCGTTAAGAGCCTGTACGGCCAGGTCGAACATAGCCATGTTCTCGGCTTCTTCCGCTGCTTTCTTTGCTTCTTTCTCGGCCTTTTTTGCTGCTTTTTCAGCTGCTTTATCCTGTTGTGCCATCATCGTTCCCGTACCGAGGCCAAATAACAGGACAGCTAGCAATAATAAAACTCTTTTCATACTTCTATTCTTTATAATTAATACGTAGCGAACCACTTTTCATATAATAGACAAATAACTCGCCTGGAAGTTCAATTTAACGTTTCACTTTTTATGTTTTTAACATGGTACCACAGGAAAGCCCAGGCAGTTACGGCTGCGATGAAGTCCGAAAAAGGAGACGCGTACCATACGCCGTCCAATCCCCAGAACTCAGGGAACACGAGCAGAGCCGGAATCAGGAACAGGCATTGCCTGCTCAGGCTAAGGAACATCGCTTTCCAGGCAATACCGATGCTCTGGAAAAACTGGCTGATGGATATCTGCGAACCGACAACGACGAACACCATCAAACTGATCCGCAGGCCGTTGGCCGTCACCTCGATCAACTCCGGATCGCTGGTGAACGCACGGGCTATCAACCGCGGAAACAGGACGCTCGCCAGACAGCCCAGCCCCATGATAATTGTCGCAGTGATGATGACCAGCCGCAAGGTGTCCTGCACGCGCTTATGCTGTCCGGCACCGTAATTGAACCCGACAATAGGCTGCATCCCTTGCGCGATACCAATAATAAGCATCACCAGCAACATGCCGACACTGGTAATGATGCCGTTGGCTCCCAACGCCAGGTCGCCCCCGTGCACCTTCAAGGCATAGTTCTGGATAACGACGACCAGGCTACCCGCCAGCTGCATGGCAAAAGGCGAGATACCGATGGTGAGGATGTTCCACACCACATGCCCCTCCAGTTTGAACGTCCCTTTATGGAAACGTACGATACTGTCTTTCTGGATGAAATGGTTCATAACGAACAGGGCGCTCAGCAGCATCGAGATAATGGTCGCGATGGCCGCTCCCCGGATGCCCATGTCGAGCCAAAAGATAAAGATCGGGTCGAGAATGACATTCACCACCGCCCCGATCAGCATGGTAAACATGGCTTTCTTCGGATAACCGGAAGCGCGCATAACCGCGTTGAAGCCGAAGCTGAGCGAAGTCAGGATCGTTCCGGGCACAACGATATTCAGGTAGTCGCGGGCATAAGGGATGGTCTGTTCACTTCCCCCGAAAGCCAGCAGCAGGTCGTCCATCCAGATCATACAAGGGACGACGGTGACCAGGGTGATAATAAATGTCAGCGTAAAAGCATTCCCCAGCACCTTCTCCGCCATCTCGTTCGCCTTCCTTCCCAAATGGATGGAGACACGGGTGGCGGCTCCCGCACCAATCAGCATACCGAAAGCCTGCAGGAAAAGCAGGATGGGAAACGTCAGCGTAAGGCCGGCCATCGCCAGCGCACCGACTCCCTGACCGATAAATACACGGTCGACAATGTTATACAACGCATTCACCATCGTCCCGACTACAGCCGGGATAGCATATTGTAACAACAGACGGGATATCTTCTCTTTCTCCAACCGTCCGATTATTTCATTTGCCATAATTCATCTATACTTACTGTTATTCTATTGTTTCGTTCCTTATGCGGGTGTGTCAAAACGACCTTACCCCCTTATCATATCCCCGAGAGAGAGATAGTGCCATACCCTGATATGACAGTTTACCATATCCCGGTGTGGTAATATACCATATCCAGATGTGGTTGCTCACCATATCCCGGCGTGGCATCTTACCTCATCCGGGTGAGGCAACCCCCTCCCTTACCGCAGCGACTAGTGCCGCCACATCGGGAAGCTCCTCCTCCTCACCGCCAGGCCATGTAAGGTGCAGGCTGCCGGAGACAAGGCAGTTTATATTCAATTGCCCCGGCTTTACAGGCGAGGGGCGGTAACCGTTCCGTATCAGGGCATTACCCACCCAATAGGAGACAAGGAAGTCGCCTTCCACTCCAACAGGGGTGATCGGGGCTTCGGTATTCAGCTTGCCGGTCGACGGGTCGAAGACGATACCTTCTTTTCCGAAGAAAGATTCGAAGGCACCGCTCAGGATCAGGTCTTCGGGCGTACCGCAAGCCATCGGGCGGCCTTTTTCCTGGAGCCAGAGACAGTCGCCCATCTGGATAGCCAGGTCGAGGTCGTGGGTCGACAACAGGATGGCTTTCTGCTGCTCCATAGCCAGGCGATGCAGCAAGACCATCGTTTCGATACGGCTCGTTACATCGAGGAAGGCCGTAGGTTCGTCCAGCAGGATGATGGGGCATTGCTGCGCAAGGGCTTTGGCGATCATGGCTTTCTGCCGTTCGCCGTCGCTCAGTTCGGATACGTAGTTTTGTGCTTTGTGGGCGATGCCGGCTGCTGCAAGCGATTGCTCGATGATCTCCCTGTCGGCTGCCTTCAGTTGTCCGAAGAAGCCTGTGTAAGGGTGGCGTCCCAGCGAAACAAGTTCGTAGACGGTGATGCCGCCCGCGTTCGTCTTTTCCGTCAATACAACACCTACCGTAAGGGAAAAGTTGCTTTGCGAGTATGACGACAGGGGTTTTCCCATCAGGGAGATATCGCCGTCCAACGGGGGCTGGAAACCGCAGAGGGTACGCAGCAGGGTCGATTTGCCGGCTCCGTTCAGTCCCAGCAGGCAGGTCACTTCACCGGGGAAGAGCCTGAGGCTGAGGTCGTCATGGATCACCTTACGCTTGCCGCCTTTCAAGGGATAGCCAATACTGAGGCGATTGGTTTCTATTACAGGTGTCTGTCTGTTCATCAGTCGAAGTATTGGATATTCTTACGGTTCACGATCACATAGATGATAACCGGGGCTCCGAGCATCGGCGTCACGGCATTGAGCGGGAGGATGTTGTTGGTTCCGGGCATCACCATCAATATATTACAGAGCAGGGCGATGCAGGAACCGGCCAGCATCGTGACGGGAACCAGCATCTTATGGTTCGAGGAGCCCAACATCAGGCGGGCGATATGCGGAACGGCCAGTCCGATGAAGGAGATCGGGCCGCAGAAAGCAGTCGTCGTTGCGGTAAGCAGTCCGGTGCAGAACAGGATCAGGATGCGGGTGCGTTTGATCCGGATTCCGAGGTTGGCGGCATACATTTCCCCCAGCAGCAGGGCGTTGAGGGGTTTTATCAGCAGGATGGCCAACAGCAGTCCGGCGAGGGTGAAGATGAGGAAATAAGGCAGCTGCATCAGGGAGACACCTGAGAAGTTGCCGAGTCCCCACATCACAAAGGCATGGACTTTGTCGGTCGAGGCGTAATAGTTGAGTACCGATATCAGGGAGGAGGCGAGATAGCCGATCATGATACCGATAATAAGCAGCATGACGTTGCTTTTCACCTTGGCCGAGAACCAGATGATCAGTCCCAGTATGCAGGCTGCCCCGGCAAAGGCGGCGAAGATAACAGCGAGATAGCCGCTGATAGGCAACTCGGTGACCATGCTCAGCGTACCGCCGAAATAGAGCATGATGGCAGCCACTCCCAGGTTGGCTCCGTCGCTGATTCCCAGGATGGAAGGGCCTGCCAACGGGTTACGGAACAGGGTTTGCAACAGCAATCCGCTGGTTGCCAGCGAAGCACCGGCCAGCAGAGCCGTAACGGCCTGCGGGAAGCGGCTTTGCAGGATGATATTCTGCCAGGCGGGACGACCGACGTCTTTCCCCATCAGAATATCGATAACGCTCTCCAAAGGAATGGATACGGCACCGTATACCAGCCCACCCAGAAATAAGAGAACCATCAGGGCGGTTAGCAGTAAGGGAGACCAGGTTATTCGTTTTTGCATATAATTAATTCACGCCATATTATTGCCTAATATTCATTCCGTTCTTTTTCCTTGATAAAGCCGTTGCGGTAGGCATACAACAGCTTTTCCAGATCATGGATCTGGCGTTGCAGGTCGGTGCCTTTGTCGGTATCCTTTACCATCTGACGGTGGGAACTCAGTTCCACTACGATCGTGGTGGAACGGATATCACGCCCCTCTTTGATGGCCTGGTCGGTCGACAGGAACGGCTCATGCTGCACCAGCTGGAAACCGCGGGAGTGATACACCAACGTATAACCGGCAATCCCCGTTTCGGCATGGTAAGGCCGCGAGAAACCACCGTCGATCACCAACAGCTTGCCATTGGCTTTGATGGGGTTTTCGCCTTCGATGGAACGGACAGGGACGTGCCCGTTGATGATATGGCGGTGCATACCCGTTACGCCGAACTCATCCAATAACATATCGCATACCTTCTCTTCTTCGCGGAGGGTATAATAAGCGCCTTTCTCTTCCTTCTGTACCGCCTTATCGTCGATAAAAGCTCGCTCGAAGGTGGCCATCTTGCTCTTATCGAACAAGGGAGAGTCTTTTCCTCCCCAGAGATACCAGATATAATCCATCGCAAAATCCTTTTCGGGAGAGTCCTCCGAGTCGAAATAGGCGGTGCGGATCAACTGGTCTACTTTATCGAGCAGGCTTTTACCTTTGTATTCCTGCCCTTCTATACGGATGCTTTTCAGCGTCCCGTCGGCATTCATCGGGACAGAGGCATGAAACAGCAGGTTGGAATTGCATACCTGGTACATGCTGCCGTGACGGAAGAGACAACGCATATGTTTCTTCAGCTTCTCGCTGTACTCGAAAGAATGCTGGATGCGGCGGATCAGGTCTTCCTCCTCGATCGACAGGGCATACGGATCTTTCGGGTTGATGGTCGGCCAGTTCTTATCTTTCAGCTCGAACTCTTTTCCATCCAAAGTGATGGTTCCGCGTTTCAGGTCGATATGGTGGAGCAGCAGGCGGTCGTCCATCTCGAACTCGGGACGGCGGCGGATGATCTCGCCTTCGAGCTTGAACTGGATAATCGTTATCGCCTTATGCATCTGCGAGATCAGGCGGATCGTCTTTTCATCAAACGTGGAGTCGGACGCATTCGTCTTCGGCATGAACAGGTCGCAGGGATCATCGCCGTACACATCCATTGCGAACGTGGCCAGCGGAAGGAGGTTGATGCCGTAGCCGTCTTCCAGCGTCGCCAAATTACCGAAACGCAGGCACATACGGATCACATTGGCAATACTTCCCAGGTTACCGGAAGCCGCTCCCATCCACAGCACATCGTGGTTGCCCCACTGGATATCGAAATGGTGGTAATCGCAAAGGGTATCCATGATGATATGGGCACCCGGGCCACGATCGTAGATGTCGCCTATCACGTGCAATATATCGATCGTCAGCCGTTGTATCAGGTTACACATGGCGATGATGAAGTCATTGGCACGGCCGGTCGAGATGATCGTGCGGATGATCTGGTCTACATAGGCTGACTTGTTCGGCTCGACGGACGATTCATGCAGCAACTCCTGAATAATATAGGAAAACTCTTTCGGCAAGGCCTTGCGGACTTTCGAGCGTGTATATTTCGACGATACATTCCGGCAGACGCGCACCAGCTGGTTCAACGTGATCAGATACCAGTCGTCCAGGTCGGGCTCCTTGCACCTGACCAGTTCGAGTTTCTGTTCCGGGTAATAGATCAGCGTACACAACTCTTTCTTCTCGAAGTCGCGCAACGTGTTACTGAATATCTCATTCACTTTCCGTTTGATCGCACCGGATGCATTCTTCAGCACATGGTTGAAAGCCTGGTATTCCCCGTGGATATCGGACAGGAAATGCTCCGTCCCCTTCGGCAGGTTCAGGATGGCCTCCAGATTGATAATTTCGGTACTCGCATCGGCTACAGTAGGAAAACTACGCGCCAGCAATTGCAGATAACGCAGGTCACCAAGCACGTATTCAGGTGTTATATCTTTCGTCATAAAATGTATACTGTCTTTTTCCGTGCAAATATAAGCAAATACAAGGAGACAATCCTTCTCAAAAGTATTATTTACGGGAGGTCACCCGGTCATATACGAACAAAAGGAGGGCAGTTCCCATGCCAATACCGAATATGACCATCCATAAGCGGGAAGGATCGTAGAGTTTCCAAAGAAGGTTCGTCAATGCCTGGGGCGTCAGATCGACTTGCCGGGCGACTTCGGCGAAATAGGCGTTATTGGAGAGTCCTTGGGGTATCTGCAGCCCTTTCTCCGCCACGAATTGCTGGACGATCATCACCTTATCCGACATCTGCTGATACACGACACCGGAAATGATCCCGGCCATCACATTCCCCAGAAACACGGGGATAAAGGAGTATCCCATGTAAAGCGCTTTCTTATCCACAGGGGCAATACGTCCGATATACTCGGTGATCTTCGGCGATCCGGCCATTTCCCCCAACGAGAAGATCAGGATAGCCACCATCGTAAACAATACATTCTGCGAAACAATGGTAAGCGACATACCGATCGAGCAGACCAGGAAACCGGACATCATGGAGCGCAACGGTTTCATCTTCATCACGATACTTGAAACGACCAACTGAAAAGTGATGATGTAGAGTGCATCGATATTCGTCACGAACTCCGCATCCATCACACCGGGCGCCTCGCTGTAATTCTCGCTGAAAAAAGGCATATAGGCATGGAAGAAGTTATACAGCACACTGGTGTCCACCCATTGCGAGATAAAGACCGGCAACGTAAAGAACAACTGGTGATACATCGCCCAGAAGCCGGCCACAATCACCAGAAAGAGGATGAACTTAACGTCTTTCAATATATATCCCATATTGGTGAAGATGATGCGGAAGGTTTTCAGCAAAGGGTCTGTATTCTTTTCCGCGTCTTCCCGTCCCGGCTCCTTGTAGAAGAACAGCAGGATGAAGTTGAGCGCGATAATCCCCGCCGAGACATAAAAGATAAGGTGGGACGATCCTTTGAACAACAGGGTGACCATCGGCCCGAAGAAAGCCCCGATATTGACCATCATATAGAAAATACCGAACCCGATCGAAGCCGTCTCGTCCGTTGTCGTCTTTGAGATCGTTGCCGAGATAACGGGTTTAAACAGGGCTGCTCCCACCGCCAGATAGAGATACATAAGGAAAACTCCGGTAAAGGTAGTGAACATCGGAAGGAGAATGAAAGCGGATGTATAGATCAGAAAGGCGAGAAACAATACTTTCTTATATCCGTAGCGGTCGGCGATGGCTCCCGTCAGCACCGGCAGGAAATAGAGGATGCCTGTCCCCACTCCCATCAGAAGCCCTTTCTGGCTTTGCGAGAATTCGAGTCCCCCGACATCCGACGAGCCGGTCAGGTAGTTGGCAAACAGCATAAAGAAACCGTACCACGCCCAACGCTCAAACAATTCAATTACATTGGCCACCCAGAATGTGCGTGGGAAGCTGCTAAAGACGCTCATAATAATATTTGTTTTCTGATTAAGTGTTGTAAAGATACGATAAATACAAATACGAGGGAAATTTAGCAAGCCTTAAATAGCAAGCCCCGGAAGACGAATCTACCGGGGCTTGTTTTTTGTCTGTTTTCACTCTTCACAGAGGTTGAACAGAAGAACTTTATTTCATTACTTTAGTATTAATATCTACCGCTTGTTCGCC
>OGYB01000967.1_pt1 | contig 14595 bp, 14 predicted proteins | sample 1576421 | NCBI WGS metagenome assembly OGYB01 (sample SAMEA3541577, study PRJEB24748) | human gut metagenome | biome: human gut; feature: human-associated habitat; material: faeces | place: China | collected 2012
CGCCCCTTCGTCGACAAACGCGCTTTCGTGCACGAAGTAGCCGGGCATCAGAAGGCGCCTTCCATGTCGGTGCTCGCGAAATCCTGGAGCGGCAGCTTCACGGGCAGGCCCGTCTTCTGGCTCTTGTACATGGCGAGCACGACCTCGAGCGCGTCGCGGCCCGCCTTCGCGTCCACGCGGGGAGCGCGATGCTGCCCGATCGCCTCGGCCACGTCGGCGAACAAGGCGGTATGGCCGTTGCCGTACACGTTGGAGGTCTGCTCCTCCAAGCCTTTGATCGCCCGGTCCGACTCCGTCTCGTCGGCGAAATCCCAAACGTCGATCGTGTTGGTGGAGGTGCCCCCGATCTTGACGGTGCCGGACTCGCCGAACAAATACAGCGTCTCCTCGAGGTTCTCCGGGTGCACGTTCACCGTTCCCTCGATGGTGGCCACGGACCCGTCGGAGAACGTCAAGACGGCGACGCCCACGTCCTCCGCCTCCAGGTAATCGTGGAACCGCTGCCGGGTCTGCGCGTACACGGACACGATATCCCCGCCCATGAGCCAGCGGAGCAGGTCGATGCCGTGGATGCACTGGTTCATGAGGCAGCCGCCGTCCTGGGCCCAGGTGCCGCGCCACGGCGCCTGGTCGTAGTAGCCGCGGTTGCGGTTCCAGCGCACGTGGACGGAGCCGTGGGACATGCGTCCGAAGCGGCCCCCCTCCACGGCGTCGCGGGCGTGCCGGACGGCGACGTTGAACCGGTTCTGATGGCAGGCGGACGCGACGACGCCCTTCTCCTCCGCGCGCCGGACGATCTCGTCGGCGTCCTCGATCGACATCGCGATGGGCTTCTCGATCACGACGTTGATGCCCGCCTCGATGCAGTCGAGCGCGATGCGGGCGTGCTCGCCGCTCTCGGTGGCTATGCTCGCCAGCTCGATGTCGGGATTCTCCTCGATCATCTGCAGGTAGTCGGCGTAGCGCTTTGTAGCCCCGCCGTCGTAATCCGTTTTGCGGAAGAGCGCGTCGATCTTGCCGAGATCGATATCGCAGGCCGCCACGAACTCCATATCGTTGTTCAGGGCGGCCTTCACATGGTTCGCTGCGATGCGGCCGCAGCCGATAAGTGCGTACTTCATCCTACAGCACCTCGAGGTTCTCTCTGGGGGACACGCCCTTCATGGCGTTCTTGGCGTCGAAGACCGCTTTCGCGTGCCTCTGCACGAACTCGTAGTCGACGTCGGTGTGCGCGCATGCGATCAGGACGAGGTCGGCCGAGGAGACCGCTTCGGCCGCGAGCTCGGGGATCGACTCGCGCTCGGCGTCCTTGTGCCGGTAGCGCGGCACCCAGGGATCGTAGTACGACACCTCCGCGCCCCGTTCCTCCAGGCGCTCGATGACGCGCAGGGCAGGGCTCTCGCGGTAGTCGTCGATGTCCTGCTTGTAGGCCACGCCGAGGACGAGGACCTTCGCGCCCATCATCGCCTTGCCGGACTGGTTGAGGATGCGGGCGGCGCGGGAGGCGACCCATTCCGGCATCCCGTCGTTCACGGTCATGGACGCCTCGATCATGGAGGTGTGGAAGCCGTACTCGCGCGCCTTCCACGACAGGTAGTAGGGGTCGAGCGGGATGCAGTGGCCGCCGAGGCCCGGGCCGGGGTAGAAGGCCGTGAAGCCGTAGGGCTTCGTCTTGGCGGCGTCTATTACCTCCCACACGTCGATGCCCATGCGGTCGCAGAGCATGCAGAGCTCGTTGACGAGGCCGATGTTGACGTTTCGGTAGGTGTTCTCGAGGATCTTCTCCATCTCGGCCACGGCCGGGCTCGACACGCGCGTCACGCCCCCCTCGAGCACCGCCTCGTAGACCGCGCTGATGAGCTCGAGCGCCTCCTCGCCGACGGCGCCCACCACCTTGGGCGTGTTCTTGGTCTTGTAGACGAGGTTGCCAGGATCCACGCGCTCGGGAGAGAAGCCCAGGTAGAAGCCCTCGCCGCACTTGAGGCCCGACCCCTCCTCCAGGATGGGCAGGATCAGCTCCTCGGTGGTGCCGGGGTAGGTGGTGGACTCGAGCACCACCATGCAGCCCTCGCGGATGTAGGGCGCTATCTCGCGGGCGGACGCCTCCATGTAGGAGGTGTCGGGCATCTGGTGGGCGTCGAGCGGGGTGGGCACGCAGATGGCGACGAAGCCGCACTCGGCGATGCGCGAGAAGTCGCACGTTGCCTCGAGCGTGCCGGCCTCGACGAGGGCCGCGAGGTCCTCCTGCACGACGTCGCCGATGTAGTTCTCCCCGCGGTTCACCATGTCCACCTTGTCGGCCTGCACGTCGAAGCCGACGGTCCTGAAGCCGGCCTTGGCCTTCTCCACGGCCAGCGGCAGCCCCACGTAGCCGAGGCCCACCGTGCCGCAGACGAGGGTGCGGTCGGCGACCTTTTTCTTCAGGTTCATCCTCATGGCTAATTATTCCTTTCGTTTGTCGAGATAGTGGACAAGGGCGATCGAGGTTTGATCACGGCAGGCACTCCTACGGCTAAACTATTTGGCGGAACATCCGTCAGTACAACTGCGTTCGCACCTACGATTGAACTTTCTCCAACGGTGACGGGACCAAGCACACATGCACCTGCATAAATTACGGCGTTTTTCTTTATCGTCGGATAATCATGCCCCTTCTCCAAATTGGGGCAAGTCTTGCCGCTACCGCCGAGAGTGACGTTTTGGTATATCCTGACCCCTTCTTCGAGGACAACGTTTTCATGGAAAACGCATCCAAGGCCATCGTGAACCAACACCGCGCTTCGCGCTATGTTCGCGGTTGGTTTGATGTCGCAAGCATAAATCGCCCTTACAAAACTACTGATCAGGCGCGGGACCATTGGAACATTTCGAGCATGAAAGCTGCACATAAGCTGTATCATTGCGTTGCATGCCATGAAGGGGTCCTTTTCTTGAGCAAAACCACATCAACGTTCGATTCCCTTTCGTCGCACCGTTTTTATATTCACAAAATGCCCTAAACGATGCCTTGCTTCCGAATGTCAATGCCATTATTCAGGGTGCTCAATATGCTTGAAGCATATTGATTGGAAGTATTCTTTCGACTGCTCGATCGAAAAATGAGACAACGCGTACCTTCTAGCCGAACAGGAGTACCTTACTTGAGTCTCAGCGTCTAATTCCATGTACCAACCCATTTTTTCAGCCAAAGCCTGAACGGTTGGGGGGGATTCCCACTGAGTAGCTATCATCAAGTATCCTGTACGTCTCTCCTACTTCTGTAGCAATCAAAAAGCACCCGCACGCTGCTGCTTCGGCTATCGTTTGCGAAGGGTAGTTGTTGATGAGGTTCGTAGCACATAGAACATTTGCGCGAGGTAGTATTTCGTGTGGTTTTACATAGCCCGGCATTTCGACCACATCAGAAACTCCACGCTCTCGGATCATTTGCCTCAAAGCATCTTCCTCCCAGCCCTTGCCGCAAATAAGAACCTTGTAACCTCGTTTTCTAAGCATGGGGGCACATTTGATGGCAGCTTCAAGAACCATCCGTGGATTCTTATAATCCTCTAGTCGAGCGGCGATAAAAACAAACAGGCGCTCTTTCTTGCCTGGTTGAAATAATCTTAGATCGGTAAACGTTCCAGGGGTGACGGTCAAGACGGTTTTACCTTGAAGTAGTTTGCGATAATATCGCTCTTGTCTCGGATAAAGCAGATCAATATGATCAGCTTTTTGAAGAAGTCTTCTTAACGCTTGGTTTTCCGTCCCCTTCATAGCTTCATCGTAGTAGAGGTCATTCGCAATAGTCAGAACAACGTGTTTCCCAAGAAAATGCATCCATCTGACCATAACCCTATTAAATGGGCCTGCGTCAAAAGATATAATTACGTCAGGGTTTATCGCCATAAGCTGCCGGAGCGAATCCAACGTCCCAATTATCTTGTCTTTAGGGGCGCTGAACCTTATCTCCGAAAAATTGTCGGTGCAGCAAGCGGCTTGATCAAGTCGGTTCTGCAGCTCCGTTTTCAAGCATGCCCTAACGAGCACGGAAACCCGATGCGTGATCCCGATCTCATTGAATATCCTTAAGAGTCTTCTCTCGGCTCCTCCGAAAGGCATATCCCCACGTAACGTCAAAGCGACGCTCAAAGACTTCGACCCTGGCTTCATTTGTTGATATCTATCGATCTGCCAAGTGTTTTTCGATGCCATAAGAGTTTGCCCCTTCTTTTATAGCCGTACTGTTCGACCGTTTTCTGGCAATCGAGCAGCTTTCCTCTATCGTTGCATTACCCATGAGTATAAGCACGAGCGTGAAAGCAAGGTACACGGAGTAGGAGGAGAAAAAGGCGGATTCGGATGAGCTTGCAATGAGCAGATAAATCGGTATTGTAAGAGAAGCCCATAAATTTCTACGGCGACAAAATTGATCGTACAAAACGCTACGAAAAAAGCTGACTACAAAAGTGAGGAACAAAATCAAACCTAGCCAGCCAAACTGTCCGATAATGATAGGCCAGAAACTATCGACTAGATAGTTGGAGTTCAGAGGAGTCAGTCCATGGACGTGGTCAAAACCAAGATAGTAGTAAAAAGCCGGATAAAAATCACGTGTAATGTTTGATCCGTACGATGCAAATCCTGCGCCTGTGGGGAAAAACATGTTTGCAACCTCGAACGACTTAGAGAGAAGGACGCTCCTCGCGGTTCCATCATTGAGATAATAGAGTCCGATTTGTTCATAGGCTATTGCAAGAACCGCCAAACCCGCCATCACGACAAAAGATTTCGGAATTCGCTCCTTCCCCGGGAATATGAGAAGCGCGATCGAGAGAACGAGAACAAGTCCGATGGCCTTTATCCTTGTTGTTAACGCCAGCAAAAGAAAAGCGCAAATGATATAGACGGCGTTCTTCTTGGGATCGAGAAGCAGGAGAGCAACAAATCCAACAATAGTAGCAGCGAAGTTTGAAGGATGCCCAAACAGGAACTGAAAAGCCCCTATCCCGAACCTCGAACTAAGAGAAAAGCCCAGATTCATGAATTGATTAGCAACGGCTACAAGCAAAAGAATAATAACCGCAACCTTAGCGAAGCCAACACACATATCCAATAAGCACAGCATCTCTTTATCATTGAGAATGATTTTAGATGAAATAAACGCAATTGCGAACTTTATGCAGGTAAAGAAATCGATGATTGTTGCCTCTTGATAAACCTGAATATCGCGTAATACGTTTCCCGTAAAACCCACGATGCACAGAATCGCAAGAGACACGAGACATATAGCGTCACTGCGGTTGAGTTGACGTCCCTTTTTGTGATGGAAAATCGCGCTAGCAACAGCCCATACAGCAAGGAAAACAGCAGAGCCTTCGTCAAGGTATGAAAAAGAAAGAGATATTTTATCTTGCAAGACGTTCTCGAAAGCAAGTAGTAGAAATAGAAGAAAGAGCACTATTTCTTTAACTTTCGCTTGCGGCAGATTACGCAAGACCATCTAGCAAACTCGCCTTTGCTTTAAGCGCTGGAGCAAGCGGAAGAAAGTGGAATACAGTTTCGGAGATATTATCTGGATGCACGCCTTCGTCTTCACGGCTAGAGGTATCTGCTTACCATGAAGCCATTTCCCTGCATCGCTTTTCAGGAACCTTTGAGCCTCTTTACGCGCTCTCAGGCATGCCTCATTGGGTTCGACGACATCAAGCCATAGGTTTTCGAGTCTCGCATACTCTAATAGCTTTCTGCTCAGCACCTCATGCTCAAACTCGCCAGGAAACATCTGCTCTGCATAATCGCAGCAGTCATGAATTGCAGCATGATAATCAAGGTATTGGCGCGCGCTCATTTTGCTTTTTCTGGTTATGGAGTCGATTCTGAACACTTGTCCGTAGGAGGCAGCGTCAACCGAGTAAACCTTGCCCACTGTACTGATTATTTTTGACATAACAGACAAGTCTTCATATACCCTATCTTCGGGAAAAGGAGTTGATGCCCATATATCTTTATGAGCCATCTTTCCTCAAGCCGACACGCTAAGCCCTTTCCCTAGAAGCATTTGCGAGAGCGCTTCCTTTTGCGACAGCTCAAGGCAGTCGACTTTACTCCATGACAAGTTTGGGAGCGAGTCTTGGTTTGGTATTGAAATTGCGCTCACGCTGGAAATACCCCTGTTGTCGCCGTGCAGAGCGCGCGCTAAGATTTCGACATGTTGGGAACGAATCACGTCGTCGCCATCGACGAATGTGAGGTACTCTCCCTCAACAAGAGGCAATGCTGCATTTCGCGCAGATGAGAGTCCGCCGTTTTCTTTATGAATCACTTTTATGCGATCGTCTTTGTCAGCCAGTGCTTCGCATAAGTCTGCAGAAGAGTCTGTTGACCCATCATCGACAAGAATTACTTCGATCATGCTATATGTCTGGGTCATTATACTTTGCACGCAACGTTCGATGTAGTTTTCTACGTTGTACACAGGTACCACAATCGACACAAGTCCATTTAAGTTATCGTGCAAATCCGTCTCTTCATTTAGACTGAGAGCTATCTTGTACTGTTGCCGACTATTCACTATCTGCCTCCAAATAGCATCTTGCACAAACACTCATTACGTAGCAATCCCCTGAAATCGATACGCACGGCTTGAAGCCGTGAAACCTTTCCCTAGCGGACTTCAGGTCGGTTGTCTTAATAAATGATCTGCGCCAACACATTAGCCATGCACTCGCTAGCATGACCGTCGCCGTATGGATTGCTCGCGTGCGACATTGACTCGTACCCTTCTTTATTTGAGAGAAGACGCGAAAAATCCGGTAAACTACATCCTCATCAGTCCTACAAGCTTTAACGTACCAGCGGCCACAGCCATGCCTTCAGGAAGCTCGGTCGCGTCCCGCATCACGAGCGCGGGCCTACCCAAGCTCGGCGCTTCTTCTGCCCAGTCCAGCTCTGGATGGAGGTAATCCTCAAGAACTGTAATGGACAGAGCGTCGATCATTGCCCTCCCTGCTCGCGTTGGGCTTTACGCAGGATACGGTAGAAACGAATATTGCCGACAGCGTATCGCTTAATAAGCCTCCCTGGCTCCTGCATCATGCGGAACAACCACTCCAAGTTCGCCCGCTGCATCCATACAGGAGCGCGTGGAATGTTGCCGGATACGACATCGAACGATCCGCCAACGCCCACAAATACACCCGCTACCTCCTGTGTGCGGAAGTATTCAATCAGCTGCTCCTTCTTCGGACTGGTGATGCCTACGAACACAATCGCGGGGCGCATCGAAGAGACCTCTGCAACAACAGAGTCAAACTCGCACTCCTTGAAGTAACCATCTCGATATCCACAGACATTCATCTGCGGATACTGCTCAATAAGTGCTTTCACCGCACTCTCAACTACCTCAGTCTTAGCACCTAACAGATAGACGGAATATCCTTTCTCTTCAGCCAGATCGCAAAGCTTCCACATAAGATCGATGCCCGCGACGCGTTCGGGCACTTCGATGCCGAGCTTTTTGGCCGCTATCACCATGGATGCACCATCTGCATTCACTATCTCGCATCGACGAACGCATCCGTCCATCCAGGGATCGTCCCTCATTTGAAGAAGCTTGTCAGCGTTTACACCAATCACGTGCGCGAAGGATCCCATTTGTGCAAGCTCTCCAATTCTTGAGACGGTCTGCTGCATGGTCCATGGGTCGATTGGCACGCCCATAACCTCTACTCGATCAGGGTAGCTATGCGTACTTGCCATCAGCACGCCCCCTTGCCGTCGAACATCGTGATTACCGTCTTCGCTATCACCCGCAGGTCCGTCGCGAAGGAGCGCTCCTCGATGTAGGCGAGGTCCATGGCGACCATGTCGTCGAACGTCGTGTCGCTGCGGCCCCTCACCTGCCAGTAGCCGGTGAGGCCGGGCTTGACGGACAGGCGGCGCATGGCGCGCTCGTCGTACTGGGCGACCTCGGAGGGCAGCGGCGGGCGGGGGCCGACGCAGGAGAGCTGGCCCATGAGGCAGTTGAGGAACTGGGGCAGCTCGTCGACGGAGTGCTTGCGGATGAAGCGGCCGATGCGCGTGACGCGCGGGTCGTCCTTGATCTTGAAGAGCGGGCCGTCGGCCTCGTTGAGGTCGGCGAGCTCCGCCAGGCGCTCGTCGGCGTCGGCGCTCATGGAACGGAACTTGTACATGTCGAAGGTGCGCACCTGCCCGTCGCGCCCGATGCGGCCGACGCGCTTCTGCGAGTACAGGGGGTTGCCCGGGCTCTCGAGGCGGATGGCGACGCACAGGATGATCGAGGGGACTACGAGCACTGCGATCGCGGCGAGCGAGAAGGCGATGTCGAAGGCGCGCTTCACGAAGCGGTAGGCGAGGCGGCGGTCGGCGCGCTCGGGGACGGGGACGGGCCCCTCGGCCTCGGAGACCAGCTCGGGGGCCAGGAACGCCACGTCGGAAGCGGCCATCGGCTCCGTATCCCCGAGGGGTTCGCTCGACTTTACATAACCGCGCTTATCAGACATTGGGGGCGTGGAAATCTCCTCTTGCTCCCCCGCCGTTGCGAAGTCGTCTACCAGCGCGACGGCTCCGTCGGCGGTTACGTCTATTGATTTGTCAGGGTTTCTTTCGAACAATCTCTAATCCGACTTTGACGGTTTTCACACGACCAAGAATCTCTATCTCCAGATACGCCAGGCGCTTGTGGCGATCGAGCTTCTTGATGAGACCCGTCTGGTTCATCAGCGGGCCGTTGAGGATCACGATCTCGTCCCCTTCCATCACGCCGCTCGAGAACTCGACCACGCGGTGGTCAGGCTTGGTGAACGCGTTGATGAAGGCGACTTCTTGATCGTCGAGAGGAGTGAACACATCGTTGTTGCCGAGGAGCCTAGTGAACTTGGGGACGCTTCGCAACGCCTCACGCAGCTTTCCAGGCTGGTCTGTTATTACGAAAATATAACCAGGTAGCAGCACTTCTGAACGCATTTTCCATACGCCCTGGATGCGCTTTTTGACTTCGTACTGGGGGATGAAGGATTCTTGGATCAGCTCTTCGTCGACAAGCTTGTTGATCAGGTCAAGCACGTGCTTTTCCTGGCCGCCGACCGTTTGCACGACGTACCACAATGCCATCACCTCCCTGGCAAGACGAAATAAAGATACGGCTTCGCCCTAGCCATTCAGGCCAAAACGCAACAACGATATGCATCCTCTTGATCGATCCGGAACGCGCACCCAGCGACGATCCCGCTTTCCTCAAGATATGTATGCTGCCGTGTTTTTCACACATCGCCCTGTCGTATCCAGAGCTTGCAGCGGTGCAGTTTCCTGCCGTTAGATCACAGGTCGAACCTGTGGCCTAACGGCAGGAAGCCGTCAAACCGAACCTACAGACGCGCATGCGCTCCTCGCGTTCGGTACGTCCGCTTCGCTTCGGCGAAGTAGCCGTAGTGCTCCACCCGATGCGCATCGCTTGCGATGTACGCGTACAGGTTCTCGTCGAACAGGCGCTTGGCGGGCTTGCGCTCGGCTCCCATGCGACCGCCGGCAATGAAATCGGCCGACGCTTGCAGCTTGCAACCCATCTTCACCAGACCGCGCGCCACCTCGACATCCTCCTGGATGGCGCGATAGCGCTCGGGATGAGCGATGATCACTTGGTAGCCCATCCCCTGCAGTTCGAAGATGGTCCGTTCGTATATCTCGAAGTCGGGCTTGCCCGCCCTCGTAGACAGCTCCAATAAAAACTCGTTCGTGCCGTCGAAGTGCAGATGCTCGGCCCATTCCATGCCCAATTGCATAAGCTTGGAATGGTTCACCTCGAAGCCCATCGTCAGCGGGAACCCGTCAGCGTGCGCCACGAGCAACTCGTAAGCATCCCACATCGCGTCGTAGTCGAAGTAGGGATCGCGCACATGCGGGGTACACACGATAGACGTGATTCCCGCAGCCTTGGCAGCCTCCAGCATGGCCAGAGACTCGTCCAGGTTGCGCGCACCGTCGTCGACGCCGGGAAGGATATGGCAATGCAAATCCCTCATCAGGCCCTACGCCCTCTTCCTGCCACGGGATCCTTAGCGAATCCGCCGCGACCGCCTGCAGGAACGGGGCTGCCCTGCGCACCGCGGGGCGCACGACGCCCGGCCGTGGGAACCGGCGTGCGCGTCTCGGCCTGCAGCGCGGCAACATCGCCGTCGTCCTTCAACCGTCCGCCGTCCTTGGTATAGTACGCGTAATAGTATTCGGAACCGGTGCCTTCGCAGAACGTGGCGCAGATGCCGAGGATGTTGGCATCTGCCTTCTTCAGCTGCTCGCACGCGTCCACCAGCTCGGAACGCTTCGTCGAGCCGGGCTTGACCACCAACACCGTGCCGTCCACCAACGTGGACAGGATGGCGGCATCGACGAAGGTGCCGACCGGCGGCATGTCGTAAATCACATAATCGTAGCTGTCCTCCAGCGTGGCAACCAGCTTCTGGTACCGCTTGGACGAGATGATGTCGGCCGGGTTGGGTATGTTCGGCTCGACGTCGAGGAAGAACAGGTTGGGAGTCTGCGTCGGCGTGACGGCCGTCTTGAGCGGTGCCGCATCGGTGAGGACGGCGTACACGCCCGCCGCAGGACGCACGTTCAGCAGGCTGGCAAGCGTGCGACGCCGCATGTCGGCCTCCACGAGCAGCACCGTCTTGCCCGACGTGGCAATAGCGCGAGCCAGCTCCACGGAGCACGTGGACTTGCCCTCGTTCGGCACCGAACTCGTCATGACGATGGAGCGGATGGGGTTGTCGGGCGACATGAAGCGGATGTTCGCAAAAAGCGTCTTCGCCGCGTTCTGCACCTCGAGCATGTTGGACGCCTGCTTCTTTTTCTTAGCCATGGCCTATACCCTCCTAACCCTTGATCGTGGGGATACGGCCGATGACCGGAATGCCCAGCAGTTCTTCAGCTTCTTCAGGGTTGCGCACCCGCGTGTTCAACATATCCAGCACCACCACGATGGCCACTGCCAGGAAGATGCCCGCGAGAAACGCGACCGCCGTGTACATGGCGCGCGGCGGGCCCGAGGGATCCGTGGGAACCTCGGCCGCGTCGACCACGTTGACGCTCTCGACGCCCATGACGCTTTGCGCGGTGGTGGACAGAACGGTGGATATCTCATTGGCGACGATGGCAGCCGCATCGGGCTTGCCCGCCGTCACCGAGATGCTGATGACGCGCGTGGTGGTGCCCGCTTCGACGGAAATCTTGTATCCGCTGAGCGAAGACATGCCAAGAGCCTCGGCCGTGCGCTTCTGCACGGTCTCCGACTTCGCCAAAGTCGCTATGTCGTTCGCCATGAGCTGGCTGGCGGTGAGGTCGTTGTACGCGGTGGTGCTCGAAGAGCTCGCGTCGTCCTTCGCAGTCAGCACGTACACGGACACCGTGGCCGTGTACTGGTTCTGCATGAGACCCCAACTGAAGCCTGCCGTCGCGATCGCGAGCACGACGGGCAGCACCACCACCAGGGCCAGGTGCTTGCGCAGCAGTTTGAATAGTTCGAGCAGTGTCATTCGTTCGTCTTTCTCTTCAGCGTCGTACGTACGCTGCTTGCTTACTTGCCGTTAACGGTGGTCTCGGCAGCTTCGGGATTCTCGCCGGCGTCGACCGCCTTCATCAGTGTAGCCCAACCCTCGGGATCCTCGTAGCACAGCCACAGGCCGCCGTATTCCTCCATGAAGTCGCCCTTGTACGGACCGGTGCACGTGTAGATGGTGGGGTTGCCCGCCTGTGCGAAATCGGTCGCAAGCGAGATCATCGTCTGCAAGTCGATGCTCGTAGACACGCACTGGGAGAGGTTTTGGATCAGGCCGGGGATCTCGACCGGAGGAGCTTGCAGCACGTTCTTCATGAGCGCCATGGCCATCGCACGCACGTTCGACTGGCGAATGGCCTCCTGGTCGTCGCCATAGGCGGTGCGCATGCGGGCAAGCGCCACGCACTGCTCGCCGTTGAGCAGCTGGTTGCCGGCCTCGATATGGACGGGCGCCTGATCCTGCGTGTACACCTGGTAGTCGATGGTGTAGGGCACGTCCACGTAGATGCCGCCGATCGAATCCACGAACTCGGCCAACCCGGCGAACTCGATTTCCACGTAGTCGGAGATCTTCACGCCGGTGAGGTCCTGCACCGCCGTAACGGCGCCAGCCGCCCCGTTCACGGCGAACATCTGGTTGATCTTCTCGACCTTGCCGTTGTACTCGTACGGCGTGTCGCGCGGAACCGACACCATGGTGATGACGTGGCCCACCGGATCGATGCGCACGAGCACGAGGGCGTCGGAGCGCTCCCCGTACGTCTCCCAGTTGTCCGAGCCCACCAGCAGCACGTAGAACGGCTCCATCTGGGAATCGGAGGGGGCGAGAACGCTGCTCAACTCGCTTTGCTCCTGAGCGTCGAGCGCCATGTTGCTTGCGAGGCTGCTCGTGTACCAAGCGCCGTACGCGGCGACGCCGCCCACGAGCACCACGACGACGGCGAGCGCGATAAGCGCCGCCCGCTTCAGCTTGGTGTGCTTCTTGCGCTTCTTGCGCACGCGCACGATCTCGTCAGCTTGCGAAGCGTAGCCGTAGTTCGCCGGTCGCTGGTTTGGATACGGCGTCTGCCCCGTCGGGCGCGAAGCGTACCCACCGCCCTGCGGATAAGGCCGGCTGCCATGGGGAGCCTGACCGAAACCGTCCGCAGGAGGTTGCCCATAGGCGTGAGAACCTCCGCGCGAAGCGGAGGCACCATGGCGACCCGAAGCCGTCTGTCTGTTGTTGTCGTCGAATCCCATAGGGAAAATGCGTTTCCTAACCGTCCGTCTCGCTCGTCGCGAATCTCTTCAACACTCAATTGAGCCGGAGCGCTCGTCTGTTCCGTCCTCATGATAATAGCACGGTTTCAGTTTAGCAACAGAAAAATCGGTCTTCGGTGAAGCCCCCCCCCCCCCCCCCGAGTTTTTTCGTTTTCCCACGTCAACGGCAAAGTAAAGCAGTGTAAATTCTAAGTGGGAAGCTCCTTGGACATCAGATGAACATAAGGGGCTGCAGACGTTTGAAAGCCTACCGATCACGTTAAAAAACAGTCCGTTTTGATGGATTTCGGTACATATTCTCAGTCAATTTTTACATTTTCCTTTACTTTCCTCACCGACGGCTGGCATAATGGTCAGTCGCTTTACACGAAATTCTTTCCTGTTTCTTTTCGCGCAATGCCAACGAATCAGAAAGCGGCTCGAGTCAAGCGCAATGCACGCCGCAGGAGCGGGTGCGACCGAAAAGCGCGCATCGAGCGCGCACGAAGAGAAACGGAAACGAATAATGCAGAATTTCGCCGACCTCGGCTTGTCCGAGGCTGCCCTTGCCGCCGTCGAGCGCCTGGGCTACGAGAACCCCACCCCTGTGCAGCTGCAGGCCATCCCGTTGGTCCTGGAAGGCCGCGACCTCATCGCCGCCGCCAGCACCGGCACGGGTAAGACCGCCGCGTTCCTGCTGCCCATCCTGAGCACCCTGCCGCGCGGCAAGAGGGGCAAGCGCGCGCCCCGCGTGCTGGTGGTCAGCCCCACCCGTGAGCTGGCGCAGCAGATCTCGCAGACGTGCATGCAGATCACCCGCAAGACGGGGCACTACGTGACCACCGTGTTCGGCGGTACGCCCTACGGCCCCCAGATCAACGAGATCCGACGCGGCACCGACGTGCTCATCGCCACGCCCGGCCGCCTGAACGACCTCATGAACAAAGGCGTCGTCGACCTCGGCGGCATCAAGTCCCTCGTGCTGGACGAAGCGGACCGCATGCTTGACATGGGCTTCCTGCCCGCCGTCACCACCATCGTAGACGCCACCCCCGCCGATCGCCAGACGCTGCTCTTCTCGGCCACCATCGACCACTCCATCCAGAAGAACCTGGGCTCGCTGCTGAACGACCCGGCCGTCGTGGAAATCGCCCGCAACGGCGAGACCGCCCAGACGGTCGAGCAGTTCATGATGCCCATCGCCAATTTCAAGAAGCCCGAGCTTCTGCAGGCGCTGCTGGAGGAGAAGGGCTCCGACCGCGTGATCGTGTTCGCGCGCACGAAGAACCGCACCGAGGATTGCGCCGAGGCACTGTGCGACGCAGGCTACCGTGCCGAGTCCATCCACTCGGACAAGTCGCAGGGCCAGCGCAAGCGCGCCCTCGACAACTTCCGTCGCGGCCGCACGTCAATCCTCGTGGCGACCGACGTGCTGGCGCGCGGCATCGACGTGCCCGACGTGGACCACGTCATCAACTTCGACCTGCCCGACATGCCCGAGGACTACGTGCACCGCATCGGCCGCACGGGTCGCGCCGGAGAGCAGGGCTTCGCGGTCTCGTTCGTCACGCGCGAGTCGCGCCGCACGATGAGCGACATCGAGAAGCTCATCGGCAAGAACGTGCCCCTCATGGAGCTCGAGACCTACGAGCTGGACATGACCGTGCTGGAAAAGGGCAAGAAGGGCGCTCCGAAAAAGGGCGGCTACAAGGGCAACAAAGGCTCCGGACGCCCCGCGGGCGCCAAGCGCTCCGACAAGCGCGGCGGCGAGAAGCGCGACTTCGAGCGCCGTTCGGACAGCC
>OGYB01000978.1_pt1 | contig 14481 bp, 7 predicted proteins | sample 1576421 | NCBI WGS metagenome assembly OGYB01 (sample SAMEA3541577, study PRJEB24748) | human gut metagenome | biome: human gut; feature: human-associated habitat; material: faeces | place: China | collected 2012
TATAAACTATCAATAATTAATGATTAATATCATTTTTTCTCAATTATACAAGAAATCGATGTCAGCATATTTTTGGTTCTTTACCCCGTTTAAATGCAAAAAGACAACCAAAAGACATATTTTAAAAAGAAAAGCTATGTGCGCGGGGGAAGCTTTTGCTCCTTCCGCGCCAAAATGCATAAACAAATTTCTTAATTTATTACAAATTTATTTCATATTATTTGAATATGCTATTTCACAATGGTATAATTAGCTTAAGCAATTTCGACACCAAATAATAGGAAAGGATTTTTACACATGAAAAAGAAATTATTGCCTGCACTTATAGTAACCGGACTTATTGTCCTCGTTATAATAATAATGGGTATAACTGCTCTTATCAATAAATACACCCCTACGAAAAAGACAGAGGATCTTAAAGAGTATTTCAATATCTCTTCTGATGATGAGGCTGCTCTCATTGTAGATAATGAGCTATCCGATTACAAGGCTAAAATAATAGATAAAAAAATATACGTTGATTACAAATTTGTTCACGACTCATTAAATTCCAGATTTTACTGGGATGCAAATGAGAATGTGCTTCTTTACACAACCGCATCTGATATTATCTCAGCGGCGGCTGACAGCAATAGCTACAGTGTCACCAAGCAGACCAATGACTTTGGCTATCCGATTGTGAAAGCCACCTCTGACTCTGCGCTTATCGCTTTAGATTATGTAAAGCAGTACTCCAATATCACCTTTAAGTCATATGATGACCCGGCACGCGTCGTCATTACAAGCAAATGGGATGAAATAGACAGTGCCACTGTAAACAAGTCTACCCAGGTTCGCGTGAAGGGTGGCATAAAGAGCCCTATTCTAAAAGAGGTGAAAAAGGATGATAAGATTACTATTCTTGATTCCGGTGACAAATGGGATAAGGTTGCCACTGAGGATGGTGTTATTGGATATATAAAGCGCAAGGCTCTGTCCGAGAGTAAAAAAACTAAGCTTACAAATCCTGACTACGAGGAAGAGAACTTTACACATATCAAGAAGGATAAGGATATATGTCTTGCCTGGAACCAGGTAACAAGCCAGTCAGCAAACAGTAAGGTGGCCCAGGTAATTTCATCTACCAAGGGTATAAATGTAATGTCACCAACATGGTTTTATTTAAATGACAACAACGGTAATCTGGCAGATATAGCAAGCAAAGATTATGTCAGCTACTGCCATTCCCAGGGCATCGAGGTATGGGGACTGTTCAGTAACTTTGAAAATACTGATGTAGATGCAGCATATGTGCGCACACATACATCCACGAGAACTACACTGATCAATCAGATTATGTCGGCTGCATTTAACTATGAGCTTGATGGTGTAAATATTGACTTTGAAAATATCACAGAAGACGCATATGGAGACTCTTACATAGAGTTTATCAGAGAGCTTGCCATAAAGTGTCACAATAACGGTATATCACTTTCAGTTGATGTCACAGTACCTGCCAGCTTCAACAAGTTCTTCAATCGCTCTGATATGGCAAACTTTGCCGATTATATTGTGATTATGGGATACGATGAACACTATAAGGGCTCTGATGCCGGCTCAGTTTCTTCCATTCCGTGGGTAACTGAGGGTGTTGAATCCACTCTGAAGGAGGTTCCCGCTGACCAGATTATTCTCGGCATGCCTTTTTATACCAGAATATGGGAGCTCACTCCAAAGGAGGACGATGATGCCGTAACCGATACCGAGGATCATTCAAAGTACACTGTTGCCTCACAGGTATATAGTATGGACGCAGCTGCAGCACAGCTTGCCACAAACAATGCCACTGCTGCTCTTGATGAAGAATCCGGTCAGAACTACGCTGAGTGGTCTGTATCCAACAAGCTGTACAAGGTATGGCTCGAGGACAATACATCTTTAGAGAACAGGCTCAAGCTCGTCGACGACAATAAGCTCGCCGGTGCAGCATTCTGGAAGCTCGGCTTTGAAAATTCATCTGTCTGGGATACTGTTATCAAATATCTGAACTGATTGCTTAAGGCTTACTGAAAGAGGCCGTACCTTTAACAGCTACAGTCTGACTCAGTACCTTTTATAGGTTATAAATAATATCAGCCAATCATATAATATACAAACACACCCGATGCCTTCTATGTGCATCGGGTTTTTTGTAGGTATCTTATATGAAAAAATATATGTACATTATTAAGAAAAACAAATACTGTCTTATTTTAGCTCTCTTTATTCTGTCCTTCTACCTCGGAAGAGGTGTCTGCGCTCTTGCAAAAAACACCGGCAAAAACACTAATTCAACTGTTATTGTAATAGACCCGGGCCATGGTGGAAGTGATCCCGGTAAGATTTCCACCTCCGGCGTCATGGAAAAGGATGTCAACCTAAGTATTGCAATGGCTCTTAAACAGCTGTTTGAAAACAGAGGCTTTACTGTTGTCATGACCAGAACCACCGACTGCGACCTCGCCCCGGATAATTCCAAGCATCCAAAGACAGATGATCTGACAAAGAGAACTGCCCTGATGTCTAAAAGCAATGTGGCAGTCAGCATCAGTATCCATCAAAACAGCTTTGAGGACAGTTCAAGCTGCGGTCCACAGGTATTCTATTATGAAGCCTCTGATGCAGGAAAAGAGCTCGCATCCTCTGTTCTTGGAGCTTTAAACACTTCTCTTTGTGTCGCAAAGCCACGAAGCATTAAGCCCAATAAAGAATACTTTATACTTAAAAAATCCACATCCCCGACCGTAATCGTAGAATGTGGATTCTTGAGTAATCCTGCTGAGACACTTCTTCTTACTGACAAAAACTATCAGGATGACCTGGCACATGCAATATATATCGGTGTTACAGACTATCTTGTGCAATCACCCTCTGGACATTTACAATAAACTGCTCTGCGATGTGATATAGTCTGGTTGTCTGGACTCTTTCGCTGCCATCAGGCTGCTTTTCTGACTCAGTAGCCGATTTCGTATCTGATGCCATAGGCTCTTTTGCAGATATATCATGCTCCAATGCCACGTCTATGTGCACGCTCTGTTCACCATCACTTATTCCTGACTCAAACGTAGTGATATTGTCTTCAAACAGCTTTTTGGTCTGCTCATCGTCTGTGACTATCATAGCAGATACTGAGTTTTCCTTTGCCTCAAAATATGCAGCTACCCTGCCGCATTTTTTATCCTCCAGGAATATATCAACCAGGCCCTTTTTATCCTCGCCTCTTACTATACTAAGCTTCATGCCTGTCACTCCGTCTGCAGTCTCTATCGGTACAATATAGTTTTCCTGTCTCGACATACTTGAAGCTATTTTTAGCTGACTGCACAATAGCTTCATCTGTCTGATATCTAATGAGCCGGTGCGCCTGTCCTCTATAATCATCGAATCCATCACGTGCTCAGCTGTATCAGCAAGCGTTTCCTGCGCCTGCGCAAGCTCCTTTGGATTTTTGACTGATTCAGAAAAGCGTCTGAGAGTCTCATCAAACAGCGCCTTTGCGGTAGCACTGTTTCCGCGCTCCCACAGATTTCTTACTGCCTCTGATGGATTTTTCATTAGTCGCGATGCTGCCATAAGGTTTACCGCGGTTGTTTTTACATCGTATTTCTCCAAAAATGCATACACACTTTCAGGCACCGAAACTGCCTGATTGAACTGCCTGAGCTGCTCCGTGGCATATTGCTCTGATAGTGTATTATCCTCGTCTGCCTCATATACAGCCTGCCTGAGCTGCTCCGGAGTCATCTCAAGCCAGCTGTCATCCTGCACAAACTCCATTTTCTCAGGTGAAAGTGTATCAAGCACATCCCTTAGACAGTTTGTGTGATATGCGCTTTCTATCTGTTCATCAATTCTAGTTCCCTTACTTACTCCTTCCACTCCGGCAAAGGTATCGCCCACCTTATAGTCCATGGTACTCTTTCCTCTTGTCCGGACTGCTGTAAGCAGATTTTTCATTGTAATATCTGCGCCCTGATTGACAAGTGAGCCTATGACTGCTCCATCTGACTGCTCCACCTGTGATATAAGCCTGTATATACCTATATATGAGTCTCTTTCCTCCTCTGAGATTTCATTTTTCTTTTCAAGCTTCCAGAGAAACTCGCTGAATTTTTCATCTCTTTCATCATTATTTTCTGATTTTATCCGTCTGGCAGTTTCACTTATGTCACTCATGCTCATATCAAGCGGTGATATGCCTCTTTTTATCATCTCAAGTGTCACGGCCGGTGTCATGTCGCTGAATGCTCTTTGCACCTGCTCATCTACGGACTTTATCTGCTTTATATTCTCCTCTGTGATATTGGTACTGTTGTACGCAAGTATCCGCACAGCCCTGCGATTGCTTTCAGATGTATCTATCTGAAGCTCTTTAAGTATATCATCCACATTCTGAAATGCTTTTGATATACTGTCTCCCATATCTGCCCGCGGTGATGTCATAAGAGTCTCATATCCTGAGGCTGCTGCTTCTAATGACTGCTTCATTGCTTTGCCTGCTGTATACAGCTCATACACAGTGTCATCAGCGGATTCCAGGGTCAGTACATACGCCGGCTGCTGCTTCATCTGATTGAAAATATCACATACATTATTGTACATACGTACCCTATCATCAGATGCCTCTACACTGCTATCACCAAACAGCGCTCCGTAGTATTTATTTTCCTGCTGCTTAAGCATCTCCACTACACGTTCAATAGGCTCTGTGTCTATTGAAACTCCTTTTTTTATGAGTGAAAGGTTGGCTTCTGCTGTCATGGAAAGTCTCGCTTCCTCAAGCTTTCTTTGAGCTGTCACAAGCCTTGCTTCCCGGCTGTCTGTAATCTGATTATCCGCAGCTTTATTCGCTGAGGCTTGCGATGCTGCACTATCCCTGCCCCTTGCAGCTATAAGCTTTGACAGATTCTCTATCGTGACAGGTATGTTATCTGACTCTAATGTGACAATGTCATCTGCGGTCGCCTCACCTAATACATCACAGGCTTTCTTTGCCATGTCAAATGTCAGACCATCTTGTGACATAGTGGCATCTGTAGCCTTTTTTCCCATTGCCAGTGCTTCTGTCACTGCCCTTGCATAAAAATCACTGCTCACATTTTCTCCTGCTGCAGTGATGCCGTCTATCTGATTGGCAAGCAGCACATTGTCGGGTGTAACGGCTATATCTTCATCTATCAGCCATCTGCACTGATTCAGATTCTCATCACTACCATCTATATGATTTTCATCCAATATCTGCTTCAGCTGCGGCTTAAGCTCCTCAAACAGCTCATCTGATATCTCCGTCATTTTGGTTTTCTGCCTGTAATCTTGTACATGACTACTGCTGTATGTGGCCTTGTATACATTGGAAACCGTCGGATTCATGTTATTTCTGACCAGATATGCCTTTGTCTCATTGGATATATTTGTAAGGCTCTTTGCCCGGTCTATGGCATCTGTACCTGACTTTATATTGTCATCTGTAGCAGGAATATCATATGCTTTCATCTGATTGACAAGCATGGCCGCTTCAGTCTGGCTTCCCGTGATGTCTGTAAGCTGCTGTCTGCTCAGATCATCTCCATATATGGATATATCTACACCTGCCTTTGCCAGCACTGCTTTTATCTTATCGGTCTCAGTAACAATGACATCGTAACCGTCATCCTTTGCAGCTTTGTAATCATCACTCGTGGTGGTGCTTGCAGTGACAATCATATCATTTCGCCTGTTTTCTGAGGTCTGATTCATGTCATTTAGCAGATTTTCTGCCATATCTGTGCCATCGTTGTTCCCGGCTTCGTTTTTAGCCTGTGGTCTTGCATATATCGTATCCGACATATCAACAGAATTTGACGAACCGACAACAGCCGCCTTTTTTGACATATTGTCACTGCTGTCTGTCTTTATATAGTCTGAAACACGCATACCCGCTGTCATATCATTTATGGTTTTTGTGTCCGTATTTTTCGTATCTGTGCTTTTATTAATCAAATTCTCTATCTGCATATTTCCTGCTCCGTGCCCTGCATATATACCATCTCTGCAGCCTTTATTTATGGATATTCATAATTTACTTTTTATATAATAGTCGTTATCTTTTTATTATATCGACATATAAGATACAAAAATAAAGACCGCACCTTAAATCGGTGCGGTCTTTCCCAGTGTAGTACGGGACACTAAGGTATACTTTGAATTGCATGCATCGATGATACCTTTTGCCCTTTAATCATGTTAATATTTAAATACAGCAACTCCGTAAGGCGCAAGTGGATAAGCAAATGAAAACGGTCTGCCATCACACTCTGATTTAACTGCCTTATAATCCAGCTTCTTGTATGACTGTTTTGCTTTACCTCTGCCTTTTGCAGCCTTCTTTACAGGCTCCTGTACCGTTTTCCCGGTAAACTTAGGATCCTCACTGTCTAATACAAGCTGATATGTCTTGTGCTTTGGCACTCCGACTCTGTAATCAGGTCTCTCTACCGGTGTGAAATTGATGACAAAGAGCATATTATTCTTGCCATCCTTGCTCTTTCTGATAAAGCTGAAGATGCTTCTGTCTGCATCGTTTGCATTTATCCATTCAAAGCCTTCCCAGCTTGAATCCAGCTCATACAGACAGCGGTTTCTCTTATAGAGGTGAAGCAGCTCCTTTACCCAGTTCTGGATCTTTTTATGCTCCGGATTCTCAAGCAGATACCAGTCGAGTTCTCTTTCCTCACTCCACTCCTGCTTCTGTGCAAACTCCTGTCCCATGAAAAGAAGCTTCTTTCCACAGTGTCCCATCATAAATGCATATCCTGCCATGAGGTTCTTGAATTTATCCCCTTCTAAGCCCGGCATTTTGTTGAGCATAGAACACTTCAGATGTACCACCTCATCATGTGACAGTACCAGAATATATTTCTCACTCTCATTATAGCTCATCGCAAATGTCATCTTGTTGTGGTTATTTTTACGGAAATATGGATCCAGCTTCATATAATCAAGGAAGTCATGCATCCATCCCATGTTCCACTTGTAGCTGAAGTTCAGTCCGTCTTCCTCTACCTTGCCTGTTACCTTTGGCCATGCGGTAGACTCTTCGGCTATCATTACAGTTCCGTGATTTCTTCCAAGTATGAGTGTATTGATATGCTTGAAAAACTCTACTGCCTCGAGGTTCTTATTTCCTCCAAACTTGTTTGGCACCCACTGTCCGTCGTTCTTTCCATAGTCAAGATAAAGCATTGACGCAACTGCATCCACACGAAGTCCGTCTACGTGGTAATTTTCTATCCACATCAATGCACTTCCGATAAGGAAGTTCTTTACTTCATTCTTACCGTAGTCAAATATCTTTGTGCCCCAGTCAGGATGCTCTCCCTTTCTTGGGTCTGCATACTCATATGTGGCTGTTCCGTCGAAATTGGCAAGTCCATGCGCATCCTTTGGGAAATGTGCAGGTACCCAGTCGAGTATTACTCCGATATTATTTTTATGGCACTGATCAACAAAGTATGCAAAATCCTCAGGCTCTCCATACCTCGATGTAGGTGCATAGTAGCCTGTCACCTGATATCCCCATGAGCCATCAAACGGATACTCTGAAATACCCATAAGCTCAATATGTGTATATCCCATAGTTTTTACATAGGATATGAGTGATTTTGCAAGCTCCCTGTATGTATAAAAGCCATCATCATCCCTGCCCGGATGTCTCATCCATGAGCCCGGATGGCACTCATATATAGCCATAGGTGAAGAATATACATCAGCATCTGACTTTGCTGCTCTCTTATCCATCCACTCTTTGTCAGTCCATGTGAAGTGCTCGATATCTGTGATGATTGACGCCGTTCCCGGACGAAGCTCTGCGTAGTTTGCATATGGATCTGCCTTGTACAGCTTGTCACCCTGTTCAGTGACTATAATAAACTTATACATCTGACCCTTTTGCGCTCCAGGTACAAAAAGCTCATACACTCCCATGGTTTCCGGCTCTACGCGCTTCATCTCATGACTGGTCTCATTCCAGTCGTTAAACTCACCAAACACGTATACTTCCCTCGCATGTGGCGCCCAGACGTCAAAGCACACTCCTTTTTTTCCTTTGCGCTCAGCTAAGTGAGCGCCCATCTTCTTGTAGATATCATAGTGTGTTGCCTGACCAAACAGGTAACAATCCATTGCTGTAAAATTACACATATATATACCCCCATAAGAATTTATTTTTCCCTGAAATGATCCTCTTTAAGTACAATTCGGTCATCATCTGTATATCGCCTGGCTGTCAGAATACTTATAGCCTTCTTCAGTCCGCTGTGAGCCTCCCTGTCTATGGCCTCGTCAATTATGTCCTTGACCTCTGTCAGAGTGGTAGCCTGGTCTATCCTCTCAATATTGCTGATTCTGTTATGCAATGCAAGAATAGCCATCTCATCTATCTTGTACCCAAGCTCTGCAGAGTACGATTTGGCAAACAATACGAGTTCATCATTTGTAAAAATAGGAACCGATATCTTTTCCGTGAACTTGGATGCAAAGCCCTCATCCATTGAGAGTGCCTTCTTTATACCCTTTGATGTATCCTCAAGTATATAGAGTGTTCCTGTAATATCATGCTCCATCAAAAATGATAGCTGGGCAGCTATGCTGCGGTCGATATCACCGGCTCTTTCTATGATGAGACAGCCTCCTGTTATCTTTCTGACTACCTGCTGCACATCCTTTTTATTGAGTGCGGCAGCATCAATCTTGCCCATCTTTCCTGTAAGCTGTTCACCATCTCTTTGTAATACCTTTATAAAGCTTGTAGCAAGCATTGTCTTTCCGCAGCCCTGCTCTCCCTGTATAATGAGGTTGCCTGTGGATGCATTTTCTTTCCTGTTGAAATGATCAAGCACGGCATTATATGCCTTGCAAATCTGATCCTCCATACCCTTCACCGGTATGAAATATGAAAATATAGCTTTCTGTTCGCTTGTAAGTTCTTTTATATGTTTTGTTTCTTTCAATTTCGAGTCATCTTCTTCGCTGTCTAAATCCTCCGGCAATGAAATATCCGGCATTTTTCTTGTCTTAGCCATATCCAGCTTCTTCTCCAGTCCCGGATTCTTTGCTGTCATCTTGGCTATTTCCTGCTCGATAAATGATGTCACATGATCAAAATCTCTCTTCTCAGAAGTGTTTTCTTCCTCCTGTGTAGCCTCTTCATCTGCTGTATCATCATCGGCATTTAACATATCATCTGTTATTTCAGGCATCATGGTAGTCGGCTGCATGAGTATCTCGTCTTTCTCAGACTCCTCTGCCATAATTATATCCTCCGGCTCTCCAACCGGTTCCTTGGCTTCATCTGCAGTATCTTCAGGTACTTCCTGCGACTCCTGTGCTTCGTCTATAGCCTCTTCCGGTGCTTCCTGCGGCTCCTGTACTTCATCCACAGTCTCATCTGCATAAAGCTCCTGCATATCCGGTTTCTGCTCTTCTTCAGGCTCCTTCACGGCAGCTTTCTGCTCTATAATATCAACCGGCACCTTCAAATACTCCTCCTCAAGAAGTTCCTTCGGAGTGACACCTGCATCCAGCTTTGGAATGACATCATTTAGTCTCTCCATGATGTCTCCTGCCTCCTGAAGTGCTCTTGCCTTAGCTGACTCAAGCTTCTGCTGCTCAGCCTCTTTAAGTGCAATTTCAGCCGCATGTCTGGTCTTTTCCCATTCTTCAAGCACATCCTGTATAGACATCTGTCCTGTAATCTGATGCTCAAGCTGAGTCTTTTCACTCATGACCATAGACATCTGTCCGTCAGCGTCTTCACCCAAAAGCTCCTTGAAATTCAACTTAAGTGAACCATCTATCTCTTCATCTGTAGCGATATGCTCTGTCTCTTCCGGCTGCTGTACATACTCTTCCTGCTCCTTTTCGAGCTTGAGATAAGGAATATCCTCAACTATCTTTTTGATGGTATCCATCGTATCAGCAACTTCATTCTTGCCCTTGGCCTCCATGATCTGCTGCATACCCTTGGCAATCTCCTGCTGTAAATTTACAGTATTGAACTTCTCCTGATTTACAGTAATCTGCGGAATAGTTACGTCATCATGCACTATCTCTCCGCCCTTTACCATCTCCATGGCACCTATCTCAGTGACCTCAGCCTCATCCTTTATCTTAGCCGGCTTTTCCTTCTCTGCCTTGAATCGTCTGTACTTTTCCTCCTGAGCCTTGGTAAGTGGCTGATAAAGCATCTTAAGCTCCAGCGCACGCTCCACATATGGTCCGTCTCCGAACCACAGAATGAGCTCATCGCAGGCATCTATACACTTATCGGCTTTTCCGGCCTTGTGGTATAGATATGCAAGCTCATATGCCCACTCCTCAGTGTATTCTTCATCCTTGTACTCTTCAAGAATAGTGATAAGCTCATCAAATGAAGCTCCCTGCCCTTTTTTGATGGCATATCTTAATACATACTTCATATCATCATGAGGCGCTATCTCAACAAACTCATCATAATACTCTGTAGCAGCATCATAATCACCCATCTTGATGGCAACCTCAGCCAGTCTGTATATAATCATCCTGCCGATTGGTGAACGGTCATAGGCCATTAAAAGTATGTCCCTTGCATCCTGGTATCTTTCGGCCTTCTCGTAGATTTCGCCGATTTTAACGAGTGTATTTACATTTTTAATTTTGTTCCAATTTATGCTATCCGCAATCTCTGCTGCGCTCATATAGCCCTCCTCGGCGCTTAGGGCTTTTATCTGATCCAGCTTGAGATTGTATTCGTATTTATCCACTTATTTCACCTACTCGTATTTAAGCTTATTATTTTTTGTATCTACGCCTGTTGTCTTTGTATAATCCATTGTGTCCTCAGGAAGCTTCTTTTTCCTGAGAGCATAATTAACAACTCTTCTCACAATATAGTATATCACAGCAAAGGTCGGAACACCAAGTAACATTCCAAGAAAACCAAACATTCCTCCGCCGATTAGTATGGCAAACATAACCCAGAAGGTCGAAAGTCCTGTAGATGAGCCAAGTATCTTAGGTCCTATGATATTGCCATCCACCTGCTGCAGCACAACAATAAATATCAAAAGATAAAGCGCGTGCCACGGACTCTGAATTACCACTATGAGTAACGATGGAATTGCACCGATAAACGGTCCGAACACCGGAATCACATTTGTGACACCGATAATCACTGCGACAAGCACTGATGATGGTATCCTTAAAATCAGACATCCGAAATATGCAATCACTCCAATAATCAGTGAATCTATTATCTTACCGCTTATGAAGCCTCCAAAAATCTCATTTGTCTTTCTGAGTGTCTCAATAATGATATTTCCTGTCTTTGGCTTACAGACAGCATATATTATCTTTTTGCTCTGTCCTGCAAGGGTCTCCTGAATACTCATCACATAGACCATCACGATTATTCCGATAATGAAATTGAGTAAGCCTCTGACTACCGAAATCACACCGGTTGTAATCTGTGCAACATACTTCTGTGCCTCAGGAATCAGCTTTTCTGTGGCATAATTTTCAATGTAGTCGGTTGCATTCTGTAAACCTGTGCTCGCGAGTTCAGCAATTTTGCTGTCCCCGAAATTACCATGCTTTATCATGTTGATGAATGCCGCAACATCTTTTGGCAGTGTCTTCATAAGTCCTGATATACTTGCTATGACAGAAGGCACAATAGCCGCAATGAGGAGCGAAATAATCGCTACAAGAATAATAACCGAGCCTGTGATTGCAAGAGCTCTTGAAACCTTTCGCAGCTTGCTTTCGCTTTTTATCTTTTTGGAAAGAAGCTTTTTAAAGCATCTTTCCAGCCACAGCATGACAGGATTCATCAGGTATGCAAGCACAAGTCCCATTATAATAGGCATTGCTGCCGCAAGCAGCTTGCTCCATATACCTGCAAAGCCCTCAAATCTGTACAGTGCAAAGAAAAACAGTATACTGACTGCAAACGTGACAAATACCATGACACCTATTCTGATCAGATGTGGCCATTCCTCACGCCCCGGGTGCGAATTCTGCTTCGCACCCTTATCTGCATTTATCTCAATGTTTGATTTTTTACCAGCTTTTCCGGTTTCTTCCATCGGATTAAACTCTCCTTATTTACGGTTATAGTTGATGAGACATCCCTTTAATATTATCTCTCTTTCATCATCTGTGAGCTCACCCATCTTCAGTGTAAATGGCTTTAATTCACCATCCTTGACAACATATGCCTCAAACTCCGTCTTTGCATCCTCGATTTCCTTCTTGATTCCCGGAAGGAAGATATAGTCGAGGTTGTGGAACGGAAGCTCTCCCTCATCGATGATGAATGGAAGCATTCCCCAGTTGATAAGGTTTGAACGGTATCTCTTTGTGGCATACTCGTTTGCGATATTAGCCCAGCCTCCGAGTACCTTCTGGCAGCTGGCAGCCTGCTCTCTTGCTGAGCCGTCACCCGGCTTAACAGCAAAAATTGTGCTTCCGAAGCCCATATTCTCATGGCTTGCCTCAGGGAATTTTTTCTTTACTACTCCCATGATTTCAGCAACCTCAGGAACAGCCTTTCCTGCGCACTCACCACTCTCTATAGCCTTCTGGGCCTTCTGGATTTCCTTTGCTCTGCCTACATACTCAGGATCCTTTCTTGAAAGTGCGAACTCTGCAAGTCCAAGAGGGTTTGAACGATATGATGATGTCTCTCCTGAAGGAATGAGCTCATCTGTTGTAGTAACAGGATCATGAATCTCTGAAACCACCTTAAGGAGCATATTCTCAGGAAGTGCGCTCATTGCCGGCCAGTCCTTGATGTTTGGTCCGAACTGGATTTCAACTGAAGGATCTGCCACTCCATGGCTGTCAAATACACGGTTCTCATATATAGTCTTGTCAAAGAAATATTTTGGCTTTGTAAAGTTGACATCAATATCCGCTGCTGATGTAAGGAAGCCCTTGTTTGCTGCTGTTGCAGCGATTGAACGTGCATCCATGAGTGCCACTGAGCTGATCTGTCCGTTCTGTACCTTAGAACCCTCTCTGTTAGGGAAGTTTCTTGTTGAATGACGGATAGAGAATGCGTTGTTGGCAGGTGTATCTCCTGCACCAAAGCAAGGTCCGCAGAAAGCAGTCTTTACGATTGCACCTGTCTCAAGAAGCTTTGCTACAGCTCCGTTTTTCACAAGCTCCATGTATATTGGAGTAGATGCCGGGTAAACACTCAGTGTAAACTCGTCTGCTCCGATTGAATGTCCGTTTAATATGTCAGCCGCATCGCAGATATTCTCAAATCCACCGCCTGCACAGCCTGCGATGATTCCCTGGTCAACATACAGTTTTCCGTCTCTTACCTTACTCTTTAAATCAAGCTTCACCTTGCCGTCAAAGCTTACCTCAGCTCTCTTCTCACAGTCATTGAGAATATCCATGAGGTTTGCATTGAGCTCATCGATAGTATAGGTATTGCTTGGGTGGAATGGCATAGCTATCATTGGGCGGATCTGGCTTAAATCAATCTCAATAAATCTGTCGTAGTAAGCCACCTCACCCGGATTAAGCTCCTTGTGGTCCTCAGCCCTACCGTGAATCTCAAAGAATTCCTTAACCTGGTCATCTGTTCTCCAGATAGAAGAAAGACATGTAGTCTCTGTTGTCATAACATCGACACCTATACGGAAGTCAACGCTCAGATTAGACACACCCGGTCCTACAAACTCCATAACTTTGTTCTTTACGAAGCCGTTTCCGAATACCTCTCCGATAATTGCAAGTGCGACATCCTGTGGTCCAACGCCCTTGATTGGCTCTCCTGTCAGGTAAATACCTACTACCTCAGGCATATCAATATCATATGTCTGCTCAAGAAGCTGCTTAACAAGCTCAGGTCCACCCTCGCCGACTGCCATAGTACCAAGTGCACCATAACGTGTATGTGAATCAGAACCAAGTATCATTTTTCCGCCACCGGCAAGCATCTCTCGTGCAAACTGATGGATAACTGCCTGATGAGGTGGTACATAGATTCCGCCGTACTTCTTTGCACATGTGAGACCAAACATGTGGTCATCCTCATTGATTGTTCCACCAACTGCACAAAGGCTGTTGTGACAGTTTGTAAGTACATACGGGATAGGGAATTTCTCAAGTCCTGAAGCTCGTGCTGTCTGGATAATACCTACAAATGTGATATCATGCGATGTAAGCTTATCAAACTTAATCTGAAGCTTGTCCATATTGCCGGATGTATTGTGCTCCTTTAAAATACCGTAAGCAATTGTCTCCTGCTTAGCTGTCTGTTTATCGATGTCCATGCCGGTCTTGCTTTTGACAGCTGCCTGAGCCTTAGGTCCATCAATTATTACTTCCTTACCGTTTAAAAGGTAAGCACCATTTTCATATAATTTCACTTATTCTACCTCCGTATGTGTATTTCAAAATTCTATTATTTACTATTATATAATATTA
>OGYB01000995.1_pt1 | contig 14283 bp, 16 predicted proteins | sample 1576421 | NCBI WGS metagenome assembly OGYB01 (sample SAMEA3541577, study PRJEB24748) | human gut metagenome | biome: human gut; feature: human-associated habitat; material: faeces | place: China | collected 2012
GTTTTGTAATCGAAGGCTCCGCTGGATACTTGCAGCCACGCCCGGTCCAGCGCGTCTTCAAATTGACGGGTGACCGTGTTGGCGGTAGTTCGGGTGAGATTTTTCCAAGAGCCAAGAGTTTGGCGATACCCTGCATTGAGCAGATTCAACAGGGCCGGGTTGGTGCTGATATCAGAAGGGGCGAAGCCCATAACGCGGTATATTGTGTCATCAGCGGCCAGGGCCGTGGCTCCGGCATCCTGTAAAATGCGTCTGATTTCCGCATCCGCTTTTCCGCTGTACTTCGCCAGCGTCCTGACTACGTCGGAATGTACAGCCCGTGCCTGTTCCAGACGCCATGCCTGCCAGGCAGCCGTTGAAGTTAACCCACCCATTTTGTTGATACGGCGGGCAATATCACGGAGGATATCATCTTCGACTTGCTGGAATAACTCGACCAAAGCATCCGGCAAGGTATCCAGATAATCCGGGGCCAGCATCAGGCATCACCGCCAAACCCCATCGGTTCATAATCTGCCGTTTCGGAGGCCGCCTCCTGCACGGCCCGTTTGGCGTCGTCCTCACTCATCCCGCGCCACTCCATGTTGTATCGGTATTTAGGGATAAAACCGTCCATGGCATCATCCTTATCGCGTTGACGCCGCGTCTCCGCATCGGAGATATAGCTGTCGTCAAAATTGATGGTGATAGCCGTATCAGGGTCGATATCGGCGCCAACAAGGTTTTTGCCCACCCACAGGATAGAGTGCAGGATTTGCAGCAACGCCGCTTCAATCTTGATTTGATGGCGGTTGGCATGCTGTACCATGTCCTGCCGGTCTCCGGTGTACTGTGTTGCAGTGGCGATATTTCCGGCATTGAATTGATAGTGGTGTGTTCCGAGGCCAACCTTGAAACTGAAATAGTCCAGGGCGTCCTGCACGGCCTGGCTATTCGCTTCGGTACGGAGGTCCGGGTTGTATTCGTGCCAATCTGGTGCCGCGTCAGGGTCAAAGCCTCCGGGAGATACAAAAAGCTGTTGGCGAATGTCATCGGGTGCAAAGCGGTGTTCCTTGCCTTCCGCGTCAATGACCGTTTTGAACATATCTTTGTTGTAGAAGACTTTTTTTCCGCCGAGATAGAGATCCCGGCAGTAATTGTCAAAAGCCAGATCGCAATGTTTGGATTGATCCAGCGCCTCGGAGAATACGCTCATGCCAAGCCCGGACCCACCGGGCAGGTTTTTAACGATATTGGGAGAGAAAACCGAAAACCATGGAACGCTGCTTCCTGTAGTAAAGCTTTTCAGCACGCCGGCGGGGAGAGGGGCGGGCTTGTAATCGGCGTTTTCCGTATCCTCGTTCTCGCTGGTAAAATATTCGTTGGTGATTTGATACTGCTGTCGTCCGTCCCGTAAGACAAGCCGGTGAGTTTGCAAGTAAATGCAGCTCTTGCCGCCCACAGTGACCTCAGATGCAAAGGCGACATCCACAATACGTCCATGCCGGATCGTGATTGGGAGGATGCATTCAGCCGGGTCATAGTCCAGGCAGATTTTGGCGTCAGGTGAAAGTACAGCCATACCGTCCTTGACGACAAGGTTTTCAAGGCTCAGCACAAAGGCACCGGTGCCGGAGCGAAATGCCAGTTCCACGAGTGTATTGGCGTTGGACCAGAACTCAATGCTTTTCAGGATACCTCCGGTCTGCTGCGCGTCAACACCCAGAAGCCAGGATGCGGTATTTTTGTCCGTGACGGTCACGGTGGTTTTATCGTTGAGCAGCAGAGCGGCCCAATCTTCGCAAGCTCGCTTAGGCATTCCAAGGCGGTACATAGTCCGCGCATGGTGTGTTCCGTCAAGCCCGCATTCGTTGATGCGGTGAAAGCTCGGGTGATATCCGGCCCACCATTGACGCCATTCGTCGATGTAGGAATAATACTGGCTCTGGATACCCCATTTTTTGGTTTTGTTCAGATATTTGATGAATTGCGTAATGTTCATGTTTCCGTCCCCAAATAGCGTTTATAGTCGCGTTCGATGGTGTATTCAAAGCCGTCCAATGTGTCCACGTCTGTGGAGCCGTCATCAAGGCGCTCATCCTTGCCCGGATGTTTCCCGCTCCATAGGGCCGTGGAAAGTGCATCACGGACGCTGCCGGCCTCCGGCATATACCAAAAACGGCCGCCGCCCATAAGGGCTGCAGTCGTTCGTATTCGGTCGTTGATCTCGATTTTTTTTGCATTATATACACGCTCGGCCAGCCAGCGGAAACGGGTCGGCAGCAAAGCGGCGCGCAAGCTGTTTTTCAGAACTTGTTCCGCACTGTCGCAGAAAACGGCGTGTATTTCTCCCCAGCGTATGAAAACAGCCTCGACGAACTGTACAAAGCGTTTTTGCAGAAATACGACGTCTGTACCCTTTGCGGCAATGCGTTCGCTGCAGAGCGCCACAACACCGCGGTATCCCGGCAGAACGCCCGTCGCCACAAAGGCATGTTGTGAACCGTTGCCTCCGAAGTCCACGCCGATGTAGACGCGGAAAGGCCGCAGCTCGTGCTCAGCAGGCCACAGAAAGCGATTATCGTTGGATGCAATACTGTCGGCAAATGGGCGGTAAATGATGCCTTCTGCAGCCGCCCATTGGCCTAGGATGAACCGTGTATAGTATACGGTCCCTGCGTATTCCGTTTTGAGGTTCGCCACAAATTCGGACGGCAAAAATGGGTTATCGTCGATGGTGGATGTTTGGCAGTAAACATCGGCGTCACTGTCAATGAACTGCTTGACAAAATGGTGAGGGTCTGCGGGGTTGGCCGTACCGTCAAAGTAGCTGTGCCCACAGCGCAGTCGACTTTTGAGCATCTGGAATACTTCTTCATTCCAGGTAGTCATTTCGTCGCCATAGGCGTATTCGATGGTCATGCCCTGGATTCGAGCGACGTGTTTTTTATTATCCGCACCAAGGATATGAACCCGCCGCCCGAACAGGAGCGCCGTATTATCGCTGCTGATGGTACCGACAAGGCCCTCGCCCCATATCTCACGCATTGGGTCAAGGATATTGCGGGAAAGTGTGCCCTGGGTGTTCCCGAGCATCACTGCAGCTCCTTGCCCACGAAGTGCCAGCAGACGTTTGGGAACAACGACGGCGTAATCCAGCCAGCTTTTGCCGCTGCCCGTCGCGCCGACTTTGATGTTCCAGCGGTGGCTGCAGCTTTGGAGGTACTCAATTTGCTTACTCGATAACGCCATCGATGCCCTCCAGAAGTTCCGCGGCGCGGGTGAGCTGATCGGCGCCGGTATCCTCGCGGGGTGTTTCCTCGCCCAACAGTTTGACGATTACCGTTGCCGCTCGCGCATCGCCTGCGGTTGCGGCCTCAGTCAGCCCTACGATCATTGCCATTTGATTGTCGATATCCTCCGGGTCGATACAGCGGCGCGCCAGTTTATTCCAGCGGCGGCGGTCTGCGACGGGCAGGGAAAGGTATACGTCCGCTGCCTCTTTCAGGCTCCGTTTGCGGCGGCGCGCTGCCCCGGAGGCAATGCCGCCAGCTGTTGCAATACGCTTCTGTTCGTCTTCTGTTCGTTGGTTGAAAGGGATAAGATCTTCACGGGCCACGTCACCACCTCTCTCAGGACATATGATTAAAGCCCGCGCAAGCGGGCAGGGGAGAACCAGAACAAAAAGAAAGCGCACCGGTTTCCCGATGCACTTTCTCGATTTTAAGTATAACACACTGTTTCGGGACATTCAGGACATTTGCCTGAAATTATGAAAAATATCTTCCGACACATTTTTTTACAGCATCTTCGCTGCGTCCCAGCTCCTGCGCGACCTCTGCCCAGCTCCACCCATCAAAGCTCCTGCGACTGATTGCCACACGCACCTCGGGGTCTGTGATGTCCTCTATCTCGATCAGTGCCCTGCCGTACAGCCGGTCGTATTCGTCATTGAGCTTTTGCAGCCTTGCCTGCATGGCCAAGATGTCGGCGTCGGTTTCCACCCCGCGGATAATGACCGTATGCTTTGTGTAAGGAAAGTTTTCCGCACTGCCATGCACTGCGTCCTGCGCAATGGCTTCTTTCCGCCGGAGCAGTTTTTCAATCCGGCTTTTCCGGGCTTTTATGTCAGCTGGCAAGGCCCACAGTTTTTTGTACTCCTTGAATGTCACCCGAACACCTCCCGATAACAAATTCCGCAGACAACAGGGTCCTCCTTGTTCATTCGCCATTGACAGTATTCGCACGGACGCTTTTCGCGCTGTACGCCAGCGCCCGGTGGCCGATACCGCACAAGCTTATGTATCATTGCTTCGATCTGCTTATCCTTCCCGCTGCTTGCCAATGGCCGTTCCACGCATGCGGTCACGTTTGCAACGCTGGAAGCTGAATATCCTGTCGCCTTGGCGATATAGTCCAGCGTAAAGCCAAGCCTGCGCATTCGGCACATTTCGTTTTTATCGGCCTCGCTTATCATCGCCCATCCCTCCCCGCGGCAATGCAGGCCAGCGTGACCACAATCGCCAGTGCGACGGTCAAGACCGCCAGATTTATCAAGATTTGCATAGGTCATCCTTCTTTCGCATCGTTTTGTATACCATAGCAATTCCATCAATATCTTCATCCGTTAAGATGCATGAAAATTCTGCAAGCTCCATGCACTTAGCCACCCAGAGCGAGACACGGTCTGTAGATTTCATATCTGCATAAATCTGCCGTTCAAATTCACTCATGCTGTACGCCCTCCAATCCGCAGAGCAATTCCCGTCTCAACTCCATCGGCAAATCCGGACGCCGTATAAAGGACACGGTCGAGCAGGGCGCGCTCGTCGTCTCTCAGGATATCCACACCGGCGAAATTATCTATGAAGGCGTGCAGGCCGTCGATGCCGGCGCGAAGCTCCTGCACAACCCGCATCCCAATCGCCTTGCACTCGCGTTCCTCTTTCTCACGTTTCGTTGAAACCGCGGGAAGCGGGGCCTTCGCAATTGCATCGGCGTCCGCCATAACTTTTGTCTGCGCCTTTTTAGCCATTTGCACCCAATGTGTCACTGTGCTGAGTGGAATGCCAAAGCGCTCCGCAACGGCTTCATGCGTGTTATCACCCAGCAGTACCGCCTTTACAACATCCTTTTTTACCGCTTGATCATAGCTGCGCACAATGCGTTTTTTCTTTTGTACTGCGGACTCAGACCTTACCGTAGCGTCCTTTTCAGCATCCAGATCCAGGGCATTCAAAATATCCTCCTTGCTGCATGCGTACAGGTCGGCCAGAATGCCGATTTGTTTTCTTTTATCCGCGGCGTCGCGATACTGCACGCGAATCTCTGCCTTATCAAAATCATTTAACATACTCGTCTTTCCTTTCCTCCAGCGCGGCCTCGGCGGCTTCGCGGGTGAGTTTTTCAGCGATTGCATCTGCTGTGTATCTCGTGACGGGATTGTTTTGCACACCGCACATATACATAGCATGGCGCAATGCCTTTTCTCCGTCCGAATCGGTATATTTTACATTCTGCAGCACCACAAGCCGCCCCTTTTTCTTCGCCTGCGCCAGCTCCTCCGGCTCCAGCCCGGTGTCCTCGTAGGCGGAGAGCCTCGCAATTGCGTTGCTTAGCGGTGCACCATCGCGTTCATTCTTTGGGTACAAAGATTTTGTACCTTTAATTCTGATGTACTTGCCGTCTACGTATTCCGTCAATCTCTCCATGTCAACCCTCCTCCCGGCGCTTGCCCCAACTACAAAAATCGTCCGGATTTTCTCTGTCCATATGATGGGAACACCCCCCTAATCGAGGTTTGTTATAGTTTCGGCACTCCCGACAGTAGCACGCGCCTGCAGCGTGCACCGGGTCGATGGTGGGCGCGTTCTCTGCCATCCCATAGGCCAGATCAATCGCCTTGTCATACCCATCGGCCCAGCTTTCCGGCGGCGCTCCGCAGCCTCCAACATCATGCAATCGCTTCAGCAGCGCCTTTCGGCTTATCAAATCGTCCACGGTCTATTCCTCCAATCCAGTCAACAAAATATAAATGCCCGGGATCTCTGCCCAAAATTTTTCGCACAGCTCGCTTGCCACCTGGGCATCATCCATCCAAAAGCCGAGCTCCGTCATAACATCCTTGAGCAGCTTTTCCAGGTTATCCGTATCCGGCTTGCTTGTACGGTACTCGCCGTCGTGATGTCCGCTGCAGACAGGAAAGCACCATTTTACGCAAAGCCTCACCGCTCCCGTCATACGCTCCGGCGGCCGATGCGCAGCAAGATGGGCATGCAGCTTTGCACGTGCGTTTTTCAGTTCAGCAGAATCATGGAGCACAGCCCGTGGCTTTCCGTCTTTCATGAATGCGCGTAATTCCTTGTCGTGGTGCGTAACCGTGGGCGGTATCATCGGCAGGAAAAATTCCATGTTTTCACATCCGTTTCTTTTTTGATTTTGGCAAAAGTGTGTGGGGTGGGCCTCCGGGATAAATGGGGGAACTTACGCCCCCATTTTCCCGGGTGCCCCACACGGACGGAATTTTGCATATATATATAAGGCTATTTTCCGTCCCGGATTATGCAAAATAGCGGCTATTTTCCCGAAAATATAACTACCGGTATGTTTCTATCCGCGCCATCCCGGTTCCTTTCTGCCAACTTTTTCGTCATCAATCCAATATCCTCCGTCCGCCTTTATCTTCCGTTTCACCGTATCAGGTTTCAAATCCATGTATTCGGCCAAAGCATATACTGTCACTTCACCGTCGATTCGGCACGCTTCAAAAGCATTGGAAAGCTCGCGTTTTGACTTTCTCGCAGCTTCGTCTTTACCTCCGGCCCACCGCTTGGCAGCTCCGGCTTTACCACGCGCCTGCATGTCTGTTTCCGGCTGCAGGTCCTCCAACAGCCCGCTGTCCAACTGGTGAACAGGATAGTCAAACCAGAGATTTACAGGGGCAAACCGGGCGAACTCACGCAGCGTGCCCTCGATGCGCCATGCCGTTTTTTCCATTGCATGGGCAGCAGCGCGTTCGATCTCGGCGTCAAGCATACGCAGGTCCGCCTGACCGAGACGGTCTTTGCAGATGGCCAACATCTGGGTTTTGCTCAATGCATCGTCGGGGCCGTATGCGTCACCGTGGCCGCGTTTGTCCAGGAGTTCGCAGCACGCAGCGCAGGCTGCACGGTTCTTCATCTGTGTGCGGATCGCTTCGGTGGGCTCCAGCTCCGTCATATCCAGCATGGCGTCCGGGTCTCGCGCGAACACGCCGGAGCCGGACGCACGGTCCATACTGCGTTTCCCGCCCTGTGCTCCCTTGCTGTGGTGGTGGCAATAGATCACCGCACACCCAAGCTCACGGCACACCAAATCGAATTGATTGCAGAATTTCGCCATCTGGTCGGCCGAATTTTCGTCGCCGGTGATAACTTTGTAGATCGGGTCCAGCACCACGGCGATGTATCCGCTTTTTGCGGCCCTGCGGATCAGCTTCGGCGCCAGCTTGTCCATGGGTACGCTGGCCCCGCGCAGGTTCCAAACGTCGATATTGCGCAGATTCTCCGGGTTCAGCCCCATTGCGGTGTAAACGTCACGGAAGCGGTGAAAGCAGCTCGCACGGTCCAGCTCCAGATTGATATACAGCACTTTTCCCTGTGCACAGCGGAACCGTCCGAACCATGGCACACCCTCCGCAATGCTGATGCAAAGTTCAATGAGCGCAAAACTCTTGCCGGCCTTGGAGGGCCCCGCCAGCAGCATCTTGTGTCCCTGGCGGAGCACGCCCTCGATCAGAGCCGGGGACAGCTCCGGCATGTTTTCCCACGCCGCGGCCATGCTCTCCGTATCAGGCAGATCATCCGTAACAGATTCCACCCAATCCTTCCACTCGCCCCAGTTCGCCTTGCCGAAATTGGTTTCCAGCAAATATTGTTTTTGCTCCCCGCGCATGGCGCCCGGCATGCGTGACAGCCGGCTGGGATTGCGGCAGGCCTGGTCCAGTACCAGCCCGTTCTTCTGGCACACAGAGTAGAGGTAATCCACCCGGCGGCGGTACTCGGCATAATCCGGCGCGTCCACGCGCACGATGGCATGCAGGCTTTTCTTGCCGCTGTATACCAACGCCGCGCACGGCAGCTCCAGCTGGTGGATGATGGCGTTCTGCGTCTCGATGTCCAGGCCGTCGCTTTCCACCAGAGCGTAGCGGTACTCCGTCACGTTGTCGTTTTTGCAACCCTGACCATCCAGAGGGTTGAAGCGTATCCATGCGCCGGCCTCCGGGTCATAATCTCCTACGACCGCCCCAATGTCTCCGCCGCAGTGGGTCAAGGCTTCGATCAGCTGACCGGCCGTGCGGTCCCAGCACCCTTGTGTGGGCAGATACCGCCCATCGCGCATCCAGCTGGCGGTGACAAAACCCACATTTTCCGTGGGCTCGAACAGCGTTTCCAGGTATTCGATCAGCTGACGGGCGGGGTCCCAGTGTTCCGGGATGTGGAGTTCACGGCCTTCCACCCAGCGGCGGTCTACGATCGTTTCTGAATGCGAAGCGGAAATTTCATCGTCCCAGTTCAGTTCATGCCCAACCGGGCCGGACCAGCCGCGGTCATAGGCCATTTTAAAAATGCTGTTTTCCGTTATGGGCGCACCGCTGGCGCCCCTGAAAGTCTCCCATTTGCGGGCGCATTCTCCCTTGTGGTACCGCTGGCTGTCAAGCGCGCTCCAGTCGTCCCACACGCTGCAGGGCAACCCCGCTTCTTTCAGCCCCATGCCAACGGCTGTCCATTCATCGTAGGTAAGGTTTCCGGCCCGCACGTATTCCAGCGCCGCCAACAGATCATTTTGATTTTCCATAAATTCACCACACAGTCACGGGTTTGTATTCGCTTGGGGTTATTGCCTGAGGAACACGCCATCCATTGGCGGCGATCCGATCGATCATATATTTTGCATCCGAAAATTGCCAGGTGCCTACGTGCTGAAAACCATACTTCTCCAAACATCGGATCTGTTTCGGGGTCGTGAGCCCGGCGCCGCGTCTTTTGTTCAGCCGGTCCAGGAGCATTTGGGCTTTGCCTGCGCTTTCAACAGCGTCCGGTAAAATGCCGAACTTTTCCAGCGCCGCGGTCTGTTTTTCGCTGGGCGGTCCCATCTCCCATCCGAAGGACGGCACATATCCCGTCAGGTCTTCGGCCTGGATGCTCATTTCATATTGCAGCGGGTCCACCAGCTTTTTCTTGCGCCGCCGCATTTCCGCGAGCTGCTTTGCCAGGGCTTCCTCCCGCTGGGCGACAACATCCGCACTGGCCTGTTCAGCAGCCTGCTCGATATCCTCCGGACATCCGGCCTGCGCCAGATTCTCCGTCATTTTCCGGGAAACTTCCCGGTTTTCGCAGATGATGTCCGCGGGGCGGCACAGCTCATGGCGTTCCGTGAGCCACAAAAAATCAAGCAGAAGCAGATCCTTTTTGCCCGTCTCCGGAGACAGGCGCGTGCCGCGCCCAACCATCTGGCTGTACAGGCTGCGCACTTTGGTGGGGCGCAGCACTACGATGCAGTCTACACTGGGACAATCCCAGCCCTCGGTCAGCAGCATGCTGTTGCACAGGACATTGTATTTGCCGTTTGAAAAATCGGACAGAATTTCTGCCCGGTCCTCGCTCTGCCCGTTTACCTCTGCCGCACGAAACCCCTTGCTGTTGAGGATGTCCCGGAACTTCTGGCTCGTTTTGATAAGCGGCAGGAATACAACGGTTTTTCGCCCCGCGCATGCCGTCTGCATCTCTGACGCGATTTGCTCCAGATACGGGTCCAGCGCAGTGCCGAGCCCGCCCACTGCGAAATCTCCGCCGCTGAGCGTGACCTGGCTGATGTCCAGCTGCAGCGGAATGGTTTGGGCCAGGATCGGGCACAGGTACCCCTCGCGGATCGCCTGCGTAAGTTTGTATTCGTAAGCGAGGGAATCGAACACCTCGCCCAGGTTGCGCATATCTCCGCGGTCCGGAGTAGCCGTCACGCCCAGTACGTTTGCCTCCGGAAAATGCTCCAGTACGCGCTGGTATCCGTCTGTGATCGCGTGGTGTGCCTCGTCGATGATGATGGTACCAAAATAGTCGGCAGGGAATTGCTCCAGCCGTGCGGGCCGCTGCAGGCTCTGCACGCTGCCCACTACTACACGGCACCAGCTGTCCAGACAGGTCTGTTCCGCTTTTTCCACAGCCGACGTCAACCCCGTGCTCCGTTTGATTTTATCTGCGGCCTGTTCCAGCAGTTCGCCGCGATGCGCGAGGACCAGGACGCGGCTCCCGCTGCGCACCTGGTCCTCCGTCACCGCTGCAAATACGATGGTCTTGCCCGTGCCGGTGGGCAGCACCAGCAATGTGCGGCGCCGTCCATCGTTCCACTCGGCATGGATCGCCTCGCGGGCCGCCTGCTGATAGGGCCGCATTTGCAGCGCGCCCATCAGAAGCTCCCCTGGGTCCAGCCCTGACCCTGCGCCGCCTTCGGCTCTTCCGGCGGAAGAAAGCGGGTGATCTCGTTTGACTGCCGTTTATCGCCGTATTTGTTGGTGTATTCGTGGATGCCGACGCGGCAGCGGCCGCGGCTGCCGTTCACTTCGTTCCAGCGCGGACGCAGGGCTTCCCCGTGCTTGCGCTGGCCGATGCTTTCAAAGAATGCGCACAGCAGACCTTCCGTCCGCGTATGCAGGTAAAGCCGGTGCGTGACAACGGAAGGGCCTTTTTCGCCGCCGTCGATCTGAATGGTCAGCAGGGCCATGGCGCAGGGCGGCAGCTTCGCGCTGCCGGGGTGCCGCTGCCGTTCAAATTTTGTGACCTCGAAGGGATATTCGCCTTCCGGCAAAAGCACAAGGTCCGGGCTGTCATTTTGAATTTCATCGTCCCAGCCAAATTCACGGCCGGCATCATTTGCATAGTTTTCCATCTGCTCAAGTCCTTTCTGTTAAAACGGTACGTCACGGTTGTTTACGATCATTTGTGCGACCTGGTCCCATGCAGCGACCAGGCAGCCGTCCACAAAATCCATCGGGTAATCCTTTACCGGCATATCGGCCGGGAAGTATCCGCGCTGCCCTACAACAGCCTGCAGCTCGTCCGGCGTCACGTTCATGGACACCATCAGCGGGCGCAGTTTGTCCGGCACGCCGGCCTGCGCCAGTTGGTCTTCCAGCTTATGCGCGGAATCCACAGGCTTGTTTGTGGGCGGCGGCGCGGCCGGCGTGGCCGCGAACGGTGCGGGCGTTTCTACGGGCGTCCCGAATTGCTGAACGGGCGGTGCAGGTTCAGGCGACGCTCCGCCGGGAACGGGAATGACCTGTGCGATAGCGGCGTAATCAAAAGCAAGCTCGTCTGCCAGGCCGTCCCGGTTCTTTGCATCCCAACAGGGATGGTGCGTGGTATACATCACACGGCGGCCGCCCTGTGCTTTGTTCTTCGCGTTTTTGCCGTCGCCGTCCTTTACCACGATGGTCTTGTAATTGGCGAACAGCAGCATGTCGCACCATTCGCGGATCAGCGGAGCCACCTGTTTGGATGTCTTCATAGTCCAGCGGTCGTATTGGCCCATTTCATCGGGCTGCTCAAATTTTGAAAGCTGCGCGTGGGCGGTCATGACTACGTTGTGCCCGGCGTGCAGCACATCCTCCAGAAGATCCAGAAGTTTGCCGAACTCCTCTTTTAAGTAGGTGTAGCCCTTGCCGTAACCGAAATCCTCAATGCCTTTCACGTTTGCCCGGTCGCATACGGCCCGGATGCACAAACGCTCGGCCCAGTCTGCGGTGTCGATCACAAGCGTGCCGCACGGGATATGCCCCAGCCGTACTTCGTTGGCCTCGTCCATCAGCATTGCCCAGCTGGTGGGCTGCGGCAGACGGTTCACGTTGAGCTTCTTTGTGCCGCCCTCGGTATCGATGAACACGGGGGACGGGAATTTTGCCGCAAAGGTGCTTTTGCCGATGCCTTCCGGCCCGTACAGCACCACTTTTACCGGCGCATGGATGACGCCGGATGAAACTGTATAGCTGCCCATTTAAAACGCTCCCTTCGTCCATTGTCTGGGCTGCGGTGCAGGCGTGATATCTGCGCCCTGCACGCGCCCATCCTCTATGATGATCTGGCACTCGCCTCCGGTGGATACCCGCGTTGCGATGGCCTGAAGGCCCTCCGACGCCAGCCAGCTGCCGAAATCGGTCAGCGTCCGCAAATCCATTTGCTCCAGCTTGTCCAGCAGCACAAAGCCGCATTCCGGGTTGAGCTTGCGCACGATGGCCGTTGCCACGCGCAGCTGGTCAGAACCCGACATATCGCCCCAGCGCTTGCCCTGATAAGTGAGCGCGCCGTCGTCCACGGAGAGCCCCGGCAAAGGGAGGTCGGCGCCGTCCAGAAGGGCGCGGCGTTCCTGCCGCTTGGCATCAATGGAATCCGTCAGCGCTTTGTACTGGTCGGCATAACTCCGCGCTTCATCTTCAGCGCGTGCCTTGTCGAGGTTGGCGCGGACTTTCCGGTTGATCTCCTCGGCGTCTCGGATACTGGCTTCCAGTTCCGCCGTGCTTTCGTCCTGCAGGTCCTCAGCGGATTTTTGAGCAGTCTCCAGGTCTTTCATCGCATTGGCGCACTGTTCGCTTGCCTGCTGCAGTTGAGCGGCCAGGCTGTCCACACGCTCCTGCAGATCCTTTACATGCTGCGCCAGCTGCGCCGCGCGTTCACGCTTGCGCTGATTTTCGCCGTTGCGGGCCAGTATCTCTTGTTGGCTGCGGATCAGCTCGGATACACTGACCGGCTCATCCGGAGCATCGTGGTATTCCACCTGCTCCTCGGCAAAATGTTTTTTCTGTTCTGCGATCTGCCCAATGGTGGTGCGGCGGTCGTACAGCGCGCGGATCTCCCGGTCGAATGCCGCAAGACGGTCTCCGACGCCGATGATTTTCAGAAGCGTGTCGGCCTTTTCCCGGTCGTTCATATTCATGAAGCGTGGCAGGTCGAGCGCCAGCTGTTCCACGAACTCGTTCAGCAGCTGCTGGCCGCCCTTACGGCCGGACGGGTCGGACACCGTCAGCGCACTGTTTTTCCCGCGCCGCTCGACGACCAGCCCATTGGAGAGATTGACATGCAGACGGGGCGGCGTGTTGGCGCCTTCGCGCTGCGCCGCCTCCGGGCGGTATTTGTCTCCGCCCAGCGCCCAGGCGATTGCGTCCAGAACGCTCGTTTTTCCCTGGTTGTTATCGCCGCCGATAATGGTCAGGCCGTTGAGTGCCGGTACGATCTGAACGGCCTTGACGCGCTTTATATTTTCAGCTTCCAGCTCGATGATCTTTACAGGCATTTCAATTCCTCCTCGAATTTGGCAAAGGCATTGTGCAGCATTTCGCGCGGATATGCGCGCATGCCTGCCGGCAAACGCTTGTATGCGGATTTTGCGAGGGTCCAGGCATTTTCCAGCGCGCGGCTGGCCAGGATTACCTGGTCGTAGCAGGCATTTGCGTCACCCGTTTCCGCACGGTCCTGCAGCTCGGCGATCTGGTCGCGGTATTCCGCCGTCATCGCTTCGGCCTTTTCCTGGGCGCGTCTGTCGATTTCGTCGGCGTCAGCAAAATCGCCCCGGATCGGTTGCTCACGCAGTGCATCGTTTTCCTCTTTCAGCTTGTCGCCCCGCAGCTTGGCGGCTGCCAAAGCCTGACGGGCGCCGTCGCGCTCATGGGTGACAGTCTGCACAAGCCCCTCCAGCCTGTTCTGATCCTGTGCCCGCCGGTCTGCTTCTGCCTTATACCTCAGCGCAGCGGCATGCGCGTCCTCTCGTTCCTTGCGGTCGAGTTCGGCCTCATGTTCTGCTTTCTCCCGCGCCTCGCGTTCGGCTTTCAGCTGGGCCTCCAGCTCCTTGTACTGCTTATGTGTAGTGATATCGCCGCCTTTGAGCGCTGCAACGGCCTCCGGCTCTGCGGATGGACGGGCGGCGGCGTAGAGCAGCGAAGGGCTGGCCTGCTTCAAAATTTTCTGTTCGTTTGGCGTACTGCTTTCAAGAAGGTCACTGACCTGCAGAAGTTGATAGGCTGTTGATCGGCTGATACCAACGAAATTGCACCAGTTGATAAAAGTATCCTCTCCGCGCTTCCCATACTTTGAGTTGTCCGAATTTCGGACAAGTTCATCATGGGCCATGCCCACAGCGTCGGCCACCTTGATGACGTATTCCTTTCGGGCGCTGCGTATGATATTTTCTGCGCTGTGCAGCGTGGCCACCGTCTGTGCGTCCAGTCCGGAGTAGTCAAAGGGCGTGGCCTCCGGCTCCGCTTCCAAAGAGGCAGGCCCA
>OGYB01001004.1_pt1 | contig 14237 bp, 11 predicted proteins | sample 1576421 | NCBI WGS metagenome assembly OGYB01 (sample SAMEA3541577, study PRJEB24748) | human gut metagenome | biome: human gut; feature: human-associated habitat; material: faeces | place: China | collected 2012
GAACAAACCTGAAGCCACTGGATGCCGGGTCAAGCCCGGCATGACAAGATAAATCGCTGTTTACCGTTCCCTCCCAATCGCGTAAATCGGCGTTTAGACGTGCGAATAACGAAATAACAGAGGGCTTGCCAAGCGGAGGCGCACTAGTGTGCGGTGAGCATTGGCAAGCCCTCTGTTATGAAGTTAGTCGTGCGTATAAACGCCGATTTACGGTTTGACTAGCGGCAGCTCGGGGTCCCCGGCCCAGGCCTGGAATCCTTCGTCGTAGCTCTGGCTCTTCGTGAAGCCGCTGTAGCGGAGGAGCATCGTTACGAAGGCGGAGCGGACTCCGGCTGTGTCGTAGACGACGATCTCGCTGTCCGGGGTTACGCCGTGCTGCGCGAGGAGGGCCTGCACCTCTTCGGCCGGCTTAAAGTGGCTCTCCTGTGTAAGGAACGATTCTCTCGGCACATTTATCGCACCCGGGAGGTGTCCCGCGCGTTTTTCCTGGAACGGGCGGATTTTTCCGAGGAACTCCGGCTCGGTGCGGACGTCGAGAAGCACGAGCCCCGGTTTGCCGAGGTTGTTGTTTATCCACTCCGTCGTGGCGGTATAGTTCGGAACGTACTGCTTGATAGTGAAGGCGACTGCTTTGTTGACGTTTTTCGTCTTTGTCACCTGTCCGCCAGCCGCCTTCCAGGCGCCGATGCCGCCCTCGAGTATCTTGGCGTTTTTGATCCCGGCCTGGCGCAGTATCCAGAGGGTCCAGCCGCTCTGTCCCCAGCCGCCGGCGTCGCAGTAGGCGATGACGGTCTTCTTGCCGTCTACGCCGAGCGCGCCGATGCGCTTGGCCATCGTCGCCGCGGGCCAGATGACGCCCCATTTTTCAGTTCCCTGTTTTGCGTTCATGTTCGCGAAGTAAGTCCACGGGGCGTTGACCGCTCCGGGGATATGCCCGCCGCTGTAGAGGCTCTCGGGGCGGGAGTCGATAAGTACCACTTTGCCGCGGTTGGCTTTAAGCCATTCGGCGGAGACCGCGACGCTCTCCTTGGTCTCGGGGGCTCCGGCCTGCATTGCCGTCGGCTTCAACGGCCGTCCTGCCGGTACCTCGCCGGCGTCGGCCACATTGGCCGCCGGCTGGGCGGGAGCGGGCTGCGCGGGCGCGGGTTCGGTCTTAGGCTGCGCGGGCGCGCTCTTTGCCGGTTCAGTCGGCTTTACCGCCTTAGCCGGTTCGCTCTTAGCCGGTTCAGTCTTGACCGCCGCGGCAGGGGCTGCCGGATCTTTCTTTGGCTCCGCCGGAGTGACGGCCGCCGCGCCCTTGTTGTTCGGTGAGGACTCCTGTTCCTTTGCCGCTTTGTCCGCAGCCTCTTTGACGATCTGATCCATCGTGGCCGCGGCCTCGTTTTTCTTGGGGGCCTCATTTTGCGCGGGAGCCGGCGCCTTCGCCGCCTCGGGTTTTTTATCTTCGGTCTTTTTGGGAGCCGATTCCTCTTTTTTGTCGCCGGCCTTTTCTTTGTTTGCCGCTTTATTGGCCTGTACCTGTGCAAGTATCGAATCAGCCGCCGAGCCGCCGTCCTTTGTCTCCGTTGCTGCCGCGACGGCGGAAGCCGCGCAGGCGACGAGCGCCGCCATAAGCATCATTGTGAAAAGCTTTTTCATCTTACCATTCCTTCCTTATGTTTCACTCATTGCCGTATCCGGAGCTGCCGCAGCATCCTCCGCATATATCGAAAATTATAGCATATATTGTTTTTCTATTACTCATTATGCTGAAAAATGTTACTTCCAGTTGTCGTATATCCATTGCGCGGCGCGCTTCGCCTCGTTGAATTCCTCAGTAGCCTCCCCGTCGGGAGTAGCCTGCGAATTTTCCCGGCGCACGCGCAGCCAGTCCCTGTACTCTATCAGGGAATCGTTTCTCGCGAAATGATCAAATACGAGATCGAATTTTGGTATGCCCCAGAGCATATTGGGAGAGACAGCTCCCGCGTTCACCAAGGAGGCCGTCGCCTTCTGGAGCAGGCTCTTGAGGCCGCCCCGGTGTCCCACGCGCAGCAAAACGGCGCGGTGTCCGCCTGTGATCGTCTCGGAGACCATGTTGACCGAATCCTCCGTACAGAAGACCTCCCTCGAAAAGCCGAGCATCGCCGGGATCGGGTTGAAATCGTCCTCCGAGGCGACTAGCAGGTATTTGACGGCGGGGGAGTGCGCTGCGAGCGTCTTCACCGTCTTCACAGCCGCGGGGCTCGTGCGCCGCGAGGTGGTGATGTAGACGTCCGCGCCTGTGTGCTGCGCGAGGTTCAATATCTGCCCCAGCTGTTTCTTGACCCATTCCGGGGTGATGACGTAATTGGCGTCGTCGCCGCCGATGAGCACGGACCAGATCTCCCCCGCGGACGACGGGTGTTCCGCGAGCAGCGCGGCCGCCTCTTTTTTAAGGTTTTCCCTGATGACGTAATTCGGCGAGCCGAGGGTCACGAAGATGTTCGGCTTTCTTTCCGGGTAGTCGTGTTCGGGCACGATCGCGAAGTCGAAGGGATCGGTGCCAAGCGTGCCCGGCGTCATTATCGTCGCGCAGGCGCAGCGCCATATATAGCCGAGGGCGATATTATAGGGAGCGGGCGTGCTGCCGGCCGATATTATCAGTACGGTCCCCGAGCCCTCCTGTATATTGCGTTCCGCAAACCACTGTCCGACGCGGCGTATGAGGGCGTCTCCGTCGGCTGCCGCGAGCCAGTCCCGCGCATCGCGCCGCGTTCCTCCCGCAAGCGCGCGCGCGGCGGTCTTCGCGCGGGCTTTGGCGGCCCCGGTAAGCAGGGGGACCTCGCTCTCAAGTATCTCCGCGCCGGTCAGCCGCGAGAGCCAGTGAGCGACGCCGCGGCTCTGGTTGAGGTGGCCGCGGATGCCGTCGCTGAGAATGAGGATCGCCTTCAAGGAGATTTCAGCGTTCATTTTTCTTCGTTTTTCTTCTGGGCGAAGATCCGCCGCGCCTCCTCAAGGTCCTCGAGCGTGTTGACGTTGGGTCCTTCGGAGGGGTACTTTGTCGGGATCACCGCCATTGAATAGCCGTGCTCAAGTATCCGCAGCTGTTCAAGGCTCTCGGTCTGCATCAGCGGCGTCGGCGGCAGCGCCACGAACTTGAGCAGGAACTGTTTGGTAAAGGCGTAAATGCCGAGATGCTCCCAGACGGCGCAGCCTGCATCGTTGCGCGGATACGGTATCGGCGAGCGGCTGAAGTAGAGCGCGCGTCCGTTGCGGGCGCGTACCACCTTTACGATATTGGGATTATTGAAATCTTCGTCCCGCGTGATCGGCACGCATACGGTCGCAGAATCGGCCCCGGCGTCGGCGGTCAATCCGGCGGCGAGCTCGCGCAGCATGCGCGGATCGAGCATCGGTTCGTCTCCCTGGATGTTTATGACATAGTCGGTGTCTATCTTCGCGGCGATCTCCGCGACGCGGCTCGACCCGTCCGGATGGTCGGCGCGCGTCATGAGCACGTCCGCGCCTATTTTTTCCGCGGCGTCGTAGATGCGGTGGTCGTCGGTCGCGATCACCACGCGGAAGAATACGCCGGAGGCGAGCGCGCGGCGATAGACGTGCTCAAGCATCGTCTTGCCGCCGATCTCTAGCAGCGGCTTTCCGGGGAGGCGCGACGAGGCGTAGCGCGCCGGTATCACTCCGAGAAATTTTGGTTGTGTCATCTGCACTTTGCCTGCCATTCTCTGAATTTTGCGAGCATTTTCGTCCGGTCGAGCGGCCTGACGTTTTTCACGATCCATTCGCGCATCGCCTTGCCCTCTTCCGTCTCTTGCTTGTAGCTCATGAATTCCAGCCCGATGCCGAGGGCGTCTGCGATCTTCAGTGCGAAGACCGGCCAGATCATGCCGATATCGCCGATCACGGGGAGGCTCCCCTCGTGGCGGGCGAAGGCCGACATCTCCATACGGAAGGGGATCTTTGATATCTTCGTCTTCGGCAGTCCTTTATCGATCGCCTCCTGGATCAGGGCGCTTGATTTTTGCAGGTCCTGGGCGCGGCGCAGGTTCTCGTCAAGGTCGAAGCGGATGAGCGTCTTATCCCTGAGGCTGTAGACGGGCTGTCCCTGCCACCAGGACCAGATGCCGTGGCCGGTGTAGGTCTCGAACGGTCCGTCGTGTATCTCCTGTGTCAGCGCGACCGCCGATTCGATTATCACATCGGCGCCGCCGAGCATCGCGGCGACGCGGCGGGAGCGTTCCGCGATGGGGATGCTGTCGCCGACCGCGAGTCCGACGTGTCCGCCGCCGACGAGCTGGGGTATCGTAACGAGCACGGGGACGCCCGCGGCGGCTCCGCTGCCGAGCATCGTGCGCCGGTCGCAGCCCCAGCCGGCAATGGTCTCGAAGGGCAGGCCGGACTGGCGGCAGAGGGAGTGTATCTCCTCCGCGAGCTTTTCCGTGCGCAGCCCCATCGGATAGGCCATATTGGCCGCGGCCTTGATCACCATGTGACCCTCGGCCTCTCCGCGCTTCGCGAGAAGTTCCCCGTCAAGGATCATCTCCCCGGAGAGCTCGGCCAGCTCTTCGTCGCTCATATCGGTAAATTCAAAGACGTTGCCGCGCGGCATCTTCATTTCGTCGAGGCCGAACTGCGAGGCATCGCACATCTTCACGCGGTCTAGCGCGCCGCCCATCTCGTGATTTACCACGGCGGAGCTCGTCGTGACGCCGTCGACGACGCCCTTTTCGATGAGCTCGGCGATGAGCGTCGTGACCCCCTCGTGCAGGTTCGGGCCGCTTCCGGTGACGACGGCGACCTTGCCGCCGCCTTTCTTGACGGCTACGACCTTTTCGACGGCGGCGTCGAGTGCCTCTTTCGAGCGTTCGTCTAGTTCTCCGTAGAATCTTTCTATCAGTTCGCGGTTGATCTTCATTGACATTACTCCTCCCACGTCACAGATATTTTTTTATCAACTTCCATGTGCGCATCGAAGCGCCGCATGATCTTGCAAAGTAATCGCGGCTCAATCGCCGCCATCTTTCGCCGTCGCCGCTGTCCGCGGCGAGGCGGCTCCATACACCGGCAAGCTCCTCCTCGTCCGCCACCTGCGCCGCCGCGCCCATCGCGAGAAAGGCGCGCGAGGCCTGTGCGAAATCCTCCATGTGCGGCCCGTACTGCACGGGGACGCCCCAGGAGAACGGCTCGAGGATGTTCTGGCCGCCCTTGTCGGCGAAGCTGCCGCCGACGAAGGCGGAGCAGGCGACGCCGTATATGTCGAAGAGCACCCCTATTTTGTCTATGATAAGGACATCCCAGCCCTCCGCAAGCGTCGAAAGCCTCATTGTAATATATTTTTCCGGAACGAGCGAGGCGACAGCCCCGGCCCTTTCCGGATGGCGGGGAGCGATGACGAGCCTTGCGTCCGGCCGTTTTTTTCGCAGTATTCCGAAGGCGGCGATGACCTTTTCGTCTTCCCCGGTGTGCGTGCTGCCGGCGATGAATATCGGCCGCTCCGGCGCGCCGAACTTCTCCCGCCAACCGTCGCGGGCCGCGGCGTTTTTTCTCGCCAGCAGCGCGTCGACCTTGCTGTCTCCGAGAACGTGGAGTTTTTTTTCGTCTACGCCGACCGCGGCGAGCCTCCTGGCGTCCTCTTCGTCGCGAAGATAGAGCTCCGTGAAGAGCGAGTAGATGCCGGACGCCGCGCGCCTCGTCATTCTTTTATTTATGCGTCCCCAGGTGCGGTCGGAGATACGGCCGTTGATGAGAAAAGCGGGAACGGCGCGTTCGCGGCACTCCCAGAGCATATTCGGCCAGAGCTCGGTCTCGGCCGTTATAAAGGCTGCCGGGCGCAGTGAATCGAGCGCCCGCGCGACAAACCTCTTTTTATCCCATGGATAGTAAATGTGGAGGTCGAAGAGGCCGCCGCCGAGCCGTTCAGCCATCGCCTTTCCCGTCTGCGTCGTCGTGGAAAGGACGATGGGGCCCTTATAGCCGTCGGCCCTCGCCGCCTTTATAAAGGGTACCGCCGCCTGTACCTCGCCGACGGAAACGGCGTGCGTCCAGAGGGGACGCGCGCCGCCGAGCCGGACGAGTTTCTCCGGGGATATCTCTCCCTGGCGTTCGTCGTTGCCCTCGGTGTACTTCGCCTTCAGCCTGTCCTGCGACAGGGCGAAAAAGGCGTTTATCGGGAGCTGGTAGAGACTGCGCAGCAGCGACAGCTAGGCCACCCCCGCCTTGAGTATCTCGTGTATGTGGACCATGCCGATCGGTTTTCCGTCCTGTACCACGATGAGGGCGGATACCTCCCACTGTTCGACAATGCGGACCGCCTCGACGGCGAGCCGTTCCGGTCCGATGACGCGCGGGTTCTTCGTCATCGCGCGGGAGACGGGGAGTTCGAGCCCCTCAAGTCCCTCTTTTTCGATGAAGCGGCGCAGATCGCCGTCGGTGAATACGCCGACGAGCTTTCCATCGCCGTCGACGACCGCCGTCGCGCCGTAGCCCTTGCTGGTGATGTCGAAGAGCGCGTCGCGCACGCGCGCGTCTTCATTCGTGACCGGCATCTTGTCGCCGCTGCCCATAAGGTCGCTGACGCGGAGCAATAGCCGCTTGCCCAGCGAGCCGCCCGGGTGGAAGAGCGCGAAATCCTCCTTCTGGAGGCCGAGCAGCAGCGTCGACATTCCGGCGACGGCGTCGCCGAGCGCCATTTGGAGCGTCGTGCTGCTTGTCGGCGCGAGCTTCAGCGGATCGGCCTCGGAATCGACGTGGCAGTTGAGTACGATGTCCGCCTCGCGCGCGAGAGTCGATTCATGATTGCCGGTGACGGCGATTATCGGCGCGCCGAGCCTCTTGAAATAGGGGATGAGCGCGATCAGCTCCTGCGTCTCGCCGCTGTTGCTGATAAAATAACCCACATCCTCGCGGCAGACCATGCCGAGGTCGCCGTGAGCGCCCTCCGTGGCGTGCAGGAAAAAGGCCGGCACGCCGAGCGAGGCGAAGGTCGCCGCCGTCTTGCGTCCCACATGGCCCGATTTGCCGAGCCCGGTCACGACGATGCGGCCGCGGCAGCGGCTCACGAGGTGCGCGGCCGCCGCCATTTCCTCCCCCATTCTCTCCGTGGCGGCGCGCAGCGCGCCTGCCTCTTTAAGCAGGATCTCTTTTCCCGTGGCAAGCAGCTCCCCGGCGGAGAGCTGCTTTTCTTCGCGTTCGTACGGCAGATTCATCTTTTATTCCTCCGACCAGTCAAGCGCCGCGAAATCGATCTTTTCGCGGACGATCTTATCTATCTCGTATGTCTGACGCAGCACCTCGCGTACCTTTGAGAGCGGAATTGAGTTGGGGCCGTCGCATTTGGCCGCGTCGGGGCGCGGATGCACCTCCATGAAAAGGGCGTCGATGCCGAGCGCGGCGGCGGCGCGTATCAGCGGCAGCACGAAAGAACGGTCTCCGCCGCTGCAGGTGCCTTTGCCCCCCGGCTTCTGGACGCTGTGCGTCGCGTCGAACATCACCGGGCAGCCGAGCGCGCGCATGACGGGCAGCGAACGGAAGTCCACCGAGAGCTCGTGGTAGCCGAAGGCCGTTCCGCGTTCGCAGAGTATGACGTCCTCACAGCCGCTTTCGCGGCACTTGCCGACGACGGAGGCCATATCCTCGGGGGCCATGAACTGCGCCTTTTTGACGTTGAGCGGTTTGCCTGTTCTGCTGGCCGCCGCGAGCAGATCGGTCTGGCGGCAGAGAAAGGCCGGTATCTGCAGCAGGTCTACATGCCGCGCGGCGGCCTCCGCCTGCTGCGGCTCGTGTATGTCGGTGACCACCGGCACGTCCGCGGTCCGGCCGATCTCGGAGAGCCAATCCAGCCCCTTCTCGATACCCGGGCCGCGAAAGCTCGCGATCGAGGTCCTGTTGGCCTTATCGAAGGAGGCCTTGAAGATATAATTGAAACCAAACTCCGCGCAGTATTCTTTCATCACGCGGGCGGTCATCAGCGCCTCGTCAAACGTATCGAGCACGCAGGGGCCGGCGGCGACCGTCAGCCGTGTGCCGCCGACCGTAATGTCCCTCACCCTGACCTCTTTTACGATCTTCATCCGTTTCAGCTCCTTTTTCTATTTCTCCAGTGATTCAAGATGATCCCTGTATTTTTCATATACGCGGCAGCGCGTATCCCAGCCAAGCTCTTCCGCGCAGTATTCTACTACCTTTTCCAGCGCTCCGGTACGTCCGAGGTTTTTCATTCCCGCCTCCTGCATCGAACGCCGCAGCCTGTTGTCGGAGAGGACACGTTCGGCGGCCTCCGCGAGTGCCCCCGGCTCGGGCGGGACCAATATCTCCGCCTCGCGCAGCAGCTTTTTCTGACGCAGTTTGCCGCGTTCTATTATGGAGACGACCGGTATCCCGAGGCCGGCGCAGAGCTGGTTCGCCGTCCCTCCCAGCCCGATCAGCAGCTCCGCCCCGTAGGCGGCGGCGGCGACGGGCTCGCGGCAGATCGTTACGCCGACCCTGTCAGAGAAGAGTTTGCCGCCGTCCTCCGAAAGTTCCCAGCCGTCGAGGTTCTCCGTCAGCTTCTTTATCTCTATCGTCGGCGCCGGGACCATTACGAAGTTGCACTCCATCCTCGCGGCGAGCAGCGATATTGTATCGAGGATCAGTTTGATATCCTCATAGGCGCGCGGCCGGCTTCCCGGCAGCAGCAGTATCTTCGCGCCGCGTTCGCTCCACGCGAAGGCCGGGCTCTTCACCTCGTCGAGCAGATCCATGACCGGGTTGCCGTAAAAGACCGCCGGCACCCCGTCCGCCACAAGCTCGTGGGCCGTCTCTTCGTCGCGCGTCCAGACGAGGACGCAGCGCTTGCGGAGCAGCCATTTCTCTATCCACAGGTGCCCGCTCAGATGTACCGTCTTCGCGGTGGCGACCAGGATCGGTTTCATCCCCTGTCCCCACAGGACGCTCGACAACAGGTAGACGTCGCCGACGCAGAGCGGCGTGCGGTATCTTCCCAGCAGTGAACGCATTTTGTCCCTCTGTTTTCTGATAGAACGGCCGAGGCCGTGGCGCATATCCCGCAGGAGATCCGTGAGATGGTATTTGACGACGCCGCCGCTCGGCATCTCCGACGAGGGCGAGACGACGCGGATGCCGTTCATCGCGTATGGTTTGCCGGAGCCCACAAAGGCGAAGGCGTCTACCTGCGCGCATTTGAAACGTTCGATCAGCTTTTTTGCCAGCACGAGGCCGATGGCGTCCTCGCCGTGTCCGTTTGAGGTGACGAGGAAGGCGGGGCGCAGCCGTTCCATGATTTTTTTTCGGAAAGCAAGCGGATCGCGGAGCGAGACCGCGATCGACGGCACGTACAGAGGACGGTTGAGGAAAAGCTCGCCCGGCATGTTCATAAGATCCTTTTCCGTACAGATAAAGCCGTCCGCGCCGCTCTCCTCCGCGAGCGCTTCCAGCCGCAAGAGATCTTCGCCCGTCAATATATGGTGGTCCCTGTAGGTGCGGCGCAGCGCGACGCCGACGCCCATTTCGTCAAGAAAATTATAAAAGCCGCCGGGGTTTCCGATCGCGGAGATCGCGATATAACGGCCGCGCGGCAGAAAGCCGTCGGGGAGTTTTTTCTCCCCCTCCGGTGTGATCTTCATCCATCTTTCAAGCTTGATGTCGGCGGTGAATATCTTGTCCGACGCCACATAGGGGGCGAGTTTTTCCTTTATTGACGCTATATCCCCGGGTGAGGCCTGATTCGCCTTGGTGAGGACAACGATATCCGCGCGGCCGAAGGCCGACATCGGCTCGCGCATCGAGCCGGCGGGTATCACCTGGCCGTTGCCGAAGGGGCAGGTCGAGTCCACAAGGACGATATCCACGTCCCGCGCCATCTTCCGGTGCTGGAAAGTGTCGTCCGTGACGGCGACCTCCGCTCCCAGCGCGGCGAGCAGCTTCACTCCCTCGATGCGGTTGCGGGATACTACCACCTTGGTATCCGGCAGCCGTTTCGCGAGCATCAGCGGCTCGTCGCCGGCGAAATCGCGGCGGGTGCTCTTGGCGTCCTGCCCGATCCAGAGCGGCGGGTGTTCCTTAGCGCGATATCCCCTGCTCACGAGCCCCGCCTTGATCCCCGCCTCGGCGAACTGGCGCACGATATATTCGGCCATCGGGGTCTTATTCGTGCCGCCGAAACTGTTGTTGCCGATGCTGATAGTCGGCAACATCGGGTCTGTGACGGCGAAAACTCCGCGGTTGAAGAGGCCGATGCGCAGCTTCATCCAGGCGCGCGTGACAAACTGGCATGGATATAAGAGGCTCCACACCGAAGGTCCGCTCTCGCCGCGCGCGTATTTTAAGTAACTGCGCAGGAGCCTTGACATTTAACCTGTATGCTCTCCGTTGCTGGCCGCGAACAACCTGTAATAATGTCCGCCGGCCGCCACGAGTTCGTCGTGCGTGCCCGCCTCTACGATCCGGCCGTCCCGCAGTACCAATATCCGGTCGGCGTCGCGTATCGTCGAAAGGCGGTGCGCGATCACGATGGCGGTGCGCCCCTCCATCGCGTTGTGCATCGCCTCCTGCACCTGCTGTTCCACGAGCGCGTCCAGCGAGGAGGTAGCTTCGTCCATTATCAGTATCCGCGGGTCGCGCACCACGGCGCGCGCGATCGCCACGCGCTGGCGCTGCCCGCCAGACAGCGTCACGCCGCGCTCGCCGACCTCCGTGTCGAAACCGCGCGGCAGCGTCATAATGAAATCATAGATGCCGGCCATCTTCGCGGCCCGCTCCAGATCCCTTTTCGTCATGTTCTTGCAGCCGTAGCCGATATTATAGGCGAGCGTCCCCTTCATAAGGACCGGGTCCTGCGGGACGACGCCGATCTGGCGGCGGTATGACTTCAATTCGAGGCGGCGGATGTCGATCCCGTCGACCTTGACCGCGCCGCCCTGCGGGTCGTAGAAGCGCATCACCAGGTCGGCGATCGTAGATTTGCCCGCGCCGGTGGGGCCGACGATCGCGACCTTCTCTCCCGGTTTTATCTCAAAAGAAATGCCGTTGAGGACATGCTTTGAATCATTATAACGAAAATCCACATCCTCAAAACTTACATGCCCATCCATCGGCGAATGGACGACGGGATGCTCGGCAAGCGGCACCTCGTTGGCTTCGTCGAGTATCTCAAAGACACGGTCCGCCGAGGCGGCTCCCTGCTGTATCGTGCTGACGACGCGGCTCAGCACGCGCACCGGCTGCACCAGCAGGCCGATGTAAGTCAGGAAGGCGATCAGCCCGCCCGCGGTGAGCTTGCCGCCGATCACGTCGCGCCCGCCGATCCAGAGGATGACGGCGAGCGCCATGATGAGGATGACCTCGACGATGCCCTCCAACGCGCCGCGCACCTGCGTGCCCTTCATCAGCGCCTTGAAGTGGAGGTTGCTCTCCTCCCGGAAACGCTCATACTCCTCCTCCTCCGTGGCGAATGAGCGAACGATCTTTATCGACGATACCGCCTCCTGGGCGATGGCGGCCACCATCGCGAGGCGCTCCTGGATCACAGTGCCGACTTTGCGCAGCTTTGAAGAAGCCTGGTCGATGGCGAAGACCGCGACCGGGATGACCAGAAAGGTGATAAGGGTCAGCCGCCAGTTGAGGAAAAGCAGCAGCCCGATAATGCCGACAAAGGTGACGCCCTGCACGACGAAGTCCACGACCACCGAGGCGAGGATATTCTGTAGCGTCGCCACGTCGTTCGTGATGCGCGAAAGAAACTCGCCGGAACGCTTGCTGTATAGCGTCAGCAGCGAGAGCCTCTGCGTGTGGTCGTAGAGTTCGAGGCGGATGTCGATGACCACCTTCTGTCCCACCCAGGTCATAAGATAGAGGTTTGCGTAGGTGAAGACCGCCTTCAGGATATATAGGAAAATAACGCTGAAACAGAGAAGGTTCAGCATATAGGTCTCCTTGCGGATGAGGACGTCGTCGACGACATTCTTTATGAGCCACGGCGGCGTGATCGCGGCGAGCGCGGAGAGCACCATGCAGACGATGGCGTAAATGAGCCGTTTCTTATAGGGCGTGCAGTATTTCAGGACTCTGAGATAAGATGACCATTCATCTCTATTGGTAAGTTTCAGCATCGGGCGGAGGCCTCCATTATTCGTTTGCTCCAGAAGTCATATACTCCCTCTTCGCCGAGCGTGAGCCGCGCGCGCCGCATCGTTTTTTCGGTCTCCGCGCGAAAATCGCCCTCTCCCTCAAGCCATTCGAGAGTGTGTCCGAGAATGTTGTCCACGGTGGCCTTTTCCTGCAGGAGCTCCGGGAACATCTCCTCTCCCGCGAGGATGTTGGCCATCGCGTAATAGGGCGTCTTGATGACGCAGCGGGCGACGAACGCCGATATCGGGTTCAGCTTATAGGTGACGACCATATAACAGCCGAGAAGCAGCGATTCGACCGTGATCGTGCCGCTCGCGCCGACGGCGCAGCGCGCGGCGGCCATCAGGTCGTGGCCCGGACCGTCGTAGAATAAGACTCCGTCTTTCGTAAACTTTTCGATCATGCCGTCGCGCACGGCGGGATTCAACCCAGGCGCGACCGAAAACACCGGCTGCCAGCCTCTTTCCGCGAGAACCGCCGCCGCCTCGCGCATCATCGGGAGCAGCGCCGTCACCTCGCTCCGCCGGCTCCCGGGAAGGAAGGCGACGAGACGTTCACGGTCGAAACTCCCGTCAAGCGGCGAGGGCTCCGCCGCGAGCCTCCGGAACTCTTCGGCAAGCGGATAACCGCGCCAATGGCTGACGCAGCCCCGCGACAGCAGATATTCATGTTCAAACTTAAAAAGGGGAAGACACTCGTCGACATTACGGCGCAGGTCGTTTGCGCGGCCGCTCCGCCATGCCCATACCGAAGGCGGCGAAATGTAAAATATGCGCCCTCTGTAGCCGCGCGAACGCAGCTTCGATATCAGGCGCATGTGATAATCAGGACTGTCGCAGACGATGACGGCCTCCGGCGATTCCGTGAGGATGCGCTCCACCATCTCATTGCGCAGCGCGAAAATCGAGGGGATCGCCGAAATGACCTCCGTGAGCCCCAAAAGCTGCAGGCGCTCTCCGTGCCATTCGACGCGTATCCCCGCCTCGCGCGACTCTACGCCGCCCATCCCCCATATATCGCCGGAATAACCGCCGGCGCGCAGCCTCTTTGCGAGATTCGCGGTGTAATGATCGCCCGAGGCTTCGCCGGAACTTATAAAGATCGACAAACTTCGACACCTATCACGGAGATATCTTCCTTCAGGGCGACGGAGCGGAACTCCTCCGGTTCAAGGATCAGCGTCCAGCCGGCGTGCAGCGCGAGACAACTGAGCTTGGCCTGCGCCATATGGCGCAGCGTGTCGGGGCCGACGGTGGGAATGTCGTAACGTTCGTCCTGGTCGAGGCGCATCATCTTCGCGACCGTGCCGCCTTTGCAGAGAGAGCCCGCGCGCAGCAGCGTAGCGTCCGTGCCCTCCATCGCCTCCACGGCGACGACCGAGCGTTTATTGACGATCACCGTCTGCCCGAAGGAAAGCGGCACCACAGCCTTGCATATCGAAAAACCGTATTCCGAATCGTCAAGCTCGTCCCTGGTAGGCGCGCGCCCCGCGATATGTCCGCTCTTCGCGAGCAGATCGGGAACGATGTCGCGGTAACTAAGCACCTTGAAGCCCTCTTTTTCGAGAAAATCTACGATCGCCCCGAGGATCGAATGATCATCGCGGAAAAGCAGCCCGGCGAGAAAGCGCTGCGTGGTGAGGTCGAAGAGCGACGGCTTGAAGACGAGCGTCTTCGAGACCGTTCCCGCCATGATGATGCTCCTTACGCCGCGTTTCTTCATGTCCTTTATCGTAAAGCCGAAATCGGGCTTAGTAATATTTATAACGTCAAGCGCGTACTTAGACAGCTCGCCGATACTCTCCCTGATAGAATAGACGACGGGCGGATTGCCGTTATCCGTCAGCCTGCTTGCTATCACAACGGGAAGCGATCCCTCGCCGGCGATGAGAGCTATCTGGTTATCCAAAACTATTCCTCCTAAAAATTCCGGCGCAGATGCCGGTGAAAACTGCCTCTATAAATAATTTTCACATAAAACCACCATTAGAGGCATTAAAATAAAAAATGCCGCAGGACATTATGTAAGTATAGCATAAAGCGCGGGCTTTTTTGCGGGGCGGCTGTCACATGAAACATGGCTGTAAATCGGCGTAAATCGGCGTTTAGACGCGCCGTCTGCGTCATAACTTGCCC
>OGYB01001011.1_pt1 | contig 14128 bp, 11 predicted proteins | sample 1576421 | NCBI WGS metagenome assembly OGYB01 (sample SAMEA3541577, study PRJEB24748) | human gut metagenome | biome: human gut; feature: human-associated habitat; material: faeces | place: China | collected 2012
GGACCCTCTGATTAACAGTCAGATGCTCTAACCGACTGAGCTAAGGAAGAATGTTTTTCTCAATTGCGATGCAAAAGTACTAGGTTTTTTTGAAATATGCAATATCTTTGCAAAAAAAATATTAGGAATGGACAAAATAATAGGATTGGGCAACGCCCTGGTAGACGTACTCGCAACCCTGAAGGATGATACTCTTTTGGATGAAATGGGTTTACCTAAAGGAAGCATGCAGCTCATCGATGACGCTAAGTTACAGCAGATTAACACAAAATTTTCACAGATGAAAACCCACTTGGCAACAGGCGGATCGGCAGGAAATGCCATCCTCGGACTGGCTTGTTTGGGTGCCGGAACAGGATTTATCGGAAAAGTGGGAAATGATAATTATGGAGAATTTTTTCGTGAAAATCTGCAGAAAAATAAGATTGAAGACAAATTATTGACCTCGGACCGACTACCTTCCGGTGTGGCATCCACTTTTATTTCACCGGATGGAGAGCGCACTTTCGGAACCTATCTGGGAGCAGCGGCTTCTTTGAGAGCGGAAGAACTGACGCTGGATATGTTTAAAGGTTACGCGTACCTATTTATAGAAGGCTATCTCGTTCAGGACCATGAAATGATTCTTCATGCCATTGAACTGGCAAAAGAAGCAGGTTTGCAGATTTGTCTTGATATGGCTAGTTATAACATTGTGGCTAATGATCTGGAATTCTTCACCTTGCTAATAAACAAATATGTCGACATTGTTTTTGCAAACGAAGAAGAAGCGAAAGCCTTTACCGGTAAGGAGCCGGAGGAAGCTTTGAGAGTGATTGCCAAGAAATGCAGTATTGCTATTGTGAAAGTCGGGGCAAATGGTTCTTATATCCGCAAAGGGACAGAAGAAATAAAGGTTTCGGCCATTTCAGTTCAAAAAGTGGTGGATACTACCGGTGCCGGTGACTATTTTGCTTCCGGATTCTTATATGGATTGACCTGTGGATATTCGTTGGATAAATGTGCAAAAATAGGTTCTATTCTCTCGGGAAATGTTATTCAGGTAATCGGAACAACGATACCACAGGAACGTTGGGATGAAATTAAGTTAAATATTAACAGGATTCTGGCAGAATAACAAAGGATTAAGCTACTTTTACGACTCATTTAGATTAAAAAGAGGTATGAAAAAATTGCTGAACAGGCGAATAGCTATTGTTGCAGTAGCGGTGATAGCCACAGTTGCTTTCTTTAGTTTCAAGAGTGGAGACGACCGTAATTTCCAGATTGCAAAGAATCTGGATATATTTAACGCGATTGTGAAAGAACTGGATATGTTCTATGTAGATACCATTGATCCGAATAAAACGATTCGGGAAGGAATCGATAATATGCTTTACACCTTGGATCCTTATACGGAATATTATCCGGAAGAAGATCAGAGTGAGTTGGAGCAGATGATTAAAGGGTCATTTGGTGGTATAGGCTCTTACATTGCTTATAATACGAAACTAAAGCGTTCGATGATTTCTGAACCGTTCGAGGGAACGCCTGCTGCAAAAGCCGGACTGAAAGCGGGAGATATCTTGATGGAGATTGACGGACAGGATCTTGCCGGTAAAAACAATGCGGAAGTCAGCCAGATGTTACGCGGACAGGCAGGTACCAGTTTTAAGCTAAAGATTGAGCGCCCGAATGAGAAAGGCGGACGTACGCCGATGGAGTTCACGATTGTACGTGAGTCTATCCAGAATCCGGCGATTCCTTATACTGCCGTATTGGATAATAATGTAGGTTACATCAGTCTTAGCACTTTTTCCGGCAACCCTTCCAAAGAGTTTAAGAAAGCATTTCTGGATTTGAAGAAACAGGGAGCTACTTCGTTGGTGATAGACCTCCGTAGTAATGGCGGTGGATTGCTGGATGAAGCAGTAGAAATTGCGAATTACTTCTTGCCGCGTGGAAAGGTGATTGTGACGACCAAAGGGAAAATCAAACAAGCTAGTAACACTTATAAGACATTGCGCGAGCCGTTGGATTTGGATATTCCGATTGCGGTACTGGTAAATAGCGGAACCGCTTCTGCTTCCGAAATCTTATCAGGTTCTCTGCAGGATCTCGACCGTGCCGTTGTCGTTGGTAACCGCACCTTTGGAAAAGGACTGGTACAGGTTCCCCGCTCTTTGCCTTATGGCGGAACGATGAAAGTGACTACCTCTAAATATTATATTCCAAGTGGACGTTGTGTGCAGGCCATTGATTATAAGCATCGTAATGAAGACGGAAGCGTAGGCGCTATTCCGGATAGTTTGACTAAGGTCTTCCATACGGCTGCCGGGCGTGAAGTTCGTGACGGTGGTGGTATAATGCCGGATATTGCTATCAAACAAGAGAAATTACCGAATATCCTATTTTATCTGGTACGCGACAATCTGATTTTCGATTATGCAACGCAGTATTGTTTGAAACATCCTGCTATCGTTGCTCCGGAGAAGTTTGAAGTAACGGATGCCGATTATAATGATTTTAAAACATTGGTGAAGAAAGCCGATTTCAAGTACGACCAACAGAGTGAGAAAATTCTGAAAACATTGAAAGAGGCTGCCGAGTTTGAAGGATATATGGATGATGCTTCGGAGGAGTTCAAAGCACTTGAGAAGAAGTTGAACCATGATCTTGACCGCGACTTGGATTATTTCTCTACTGACATAAAGAAAATGATTGCTGCTGAAATTATCAAACGTTACTATTATCAACGTGGTAATATAATCCAGCAGTTGAAGGATGACGACGGATTGAAAGAAGCGATGAAAATATTGAATGATCCGGTGAGATATAAAGAAATGCTTAGTGCTCCGGCTGCTAAGAAATAAATGAATATTTTTCAAGCATCGATTATACAGAAAACGCGGATTTGTCATTGACAAACCGCGTTTTCTGTATAATCGATGCTTAATTGATAATAATCATGCAAGTATCATGCCCGGATACAGCCATTTGTACCCTTTACTGACATTTATTGGCGAATCAAAGGAAGAGTGAAATAGAATCTGCTTCCCTGACCTTCCTGGGAACGCAGCCAAATACGTCCTCCCATTTTTTCTACTAACATTCTGCAAAGAGTCAGTCCTAATCCGGTTCCCTGAACAAAATCGTTGAGCTTTCCAAAGCGGCGGAAAATAGTGGAAATTCTTTCTGCCGGAATACCGATGCCGCTATCTTTCACGTAGAACTCTACAAAATTCTCTTTTTCCCGATACCCGAAATGAATTTCTCCTTTGGGGGTAAACTTCGTTGCGTTACTAAGCAAGTTACTTATAATTTGTATAATTCGATCCCAGTCACCGGAGGCATACATGTCCGCATCTACATCATCTAAAATAAGTTTGACTCCGTTTTGTGTCTTGTGGCAAAACTGTTGCTCCAGTTGCAGGCAGATATCTGTTAACTTGATCGGACGGATGTTGAATATTAAAGAGTCGGCTTCCAGTGAGGCCAAATCCAGAATATCGTTGAATAGATTCAGCAGCATTTCCGAATTTCGTTCGATGATTTCAGAATATTGATTCTTCTCTTCCGTAGATGTAGCGTAAGTGATTAGTTTGGAAAATCCGACAATCGCATTAAGCGGAGTGCGTATTTCATGACTCATGTTTGCAAGAAAAGCAGATTTCAGCCGGTCCGACTCTTCCGCTTTGACTCTGGCGGCCTTCAGCTCTTTCTGTTGCTGCGCGTTCGTCTGTTCTGCCTCCCATTGTTGGGATATATCACGGCACATACATAACAGATACTCATCATCCAAAGGAAAGATACGATTTTCGTAGTGATGTAAAACACCGTCCAACATCAGGTCATGTCTGGCTGTGGAACTTTCTCCCGTAAGGATTACTTTATCCATATTCTTGCGGACACTCTCATAAGCTTCCACTGGCAGGATATCTTTGACGTTAGTGGTGGTAATATTGCTGGCATTGATACCTTCCACGTGGTTGGTTGCCGGCGAAGAAGCAAGCTCTATAATATTGGCATCATGGTCGAAGACGGTGAGCATATCGGGGAGGGCATCCAGTATCCGGGTGCTGTATTTATCACGAAAACGTTCTTGGGGGGGAGATGAAGAATGAGAGGAAAGAAAATCTATTTTCTCCTCCAATTGTCCGATTATTTCTAAAAGCTCCTCCTTCGTTTTGTTTTCGTAATTCCTCATAGAAGATTTATAATTATTCATTAGAATATTGTAGAAATTGTTTTATCTATACGCAAAGATAAGGAAAAAAACGAAAGTTCGCGCAGAAGAGCGCAAGAAGGTTGTAAACAAGGGGTTTAGAGGAAAACGGACTGCAAGGATGAAGCCAAGCGAAACCGCTAAAAAGCCAAATGAAACCGGAGTTGCGTTACCAAACCGTTACTCTTTTCAAAACGGCGAAGGAGATTTTAGGAGGCTTCCAACACGCTGAATTACAAGCCCGATTCAGAGGTTTCCGACTGCAAATGTAGCAGGAATTTCGGATTTCGGGACTTCCCACTACGAAAAAGTCGGTTTACGGGTGTGATTGCGCTGATTCGCTGTATTTTGCGTATCGACGAACGACTCTACAACGAATAGTTTTGCCGCCAAAAAGACGGCGGCGACCTCCTCCTTGCAGGGCATAGTATGCAAGCATACTCTGCTCCTGCTTCGATCGGAGGTTGAACCCTAAAAAATTGTAGAGTTATGAGATCGACATTCAAAGTATTATTCTGTCTGAAACGCAACGCCCCGAAGAAGAACGGGCTTATTCCCGTCATGTGCCGCATCACGGTAAACGGCAAAATCGCACAGTTCAGTTAAGCTGGACGTGGAGGAAAAATCGTGGAACGTGGAGTTAGGTCGCGTATCCGGTCGTAGCGTGGTGGCGCAGGAGGCGAACCGGATGCTGGATAAAATCCGCGTGGGTATCAACCAAGCCTACCAGAAGATCGCCGACCGGGACAACTATGTAACCGCCGAGAAAGTGCGCAACGCCTATCTGGGTTTGGGCATGAACCACGAAACGCTGCTGGCGGTCTTCCGGCAGCATAATGAGGATTACGAGAAGCAGGTCGGTAAGCTCAAAAGCCTGCGCAGCTATTGGAAATACTGCACCGTGTATAAGCACCTCGCGGAGTTTATCGAAAAGCGGTACAAGGTCAGCGACATTGCCCTAAAGGAGCTTGCTCCGGCGTTCATCACCGATTTCGAGCTGTTCCTCAAAACCGAGAAGAACCATTGCAACAATACGGTATGGTCGTATATGATGCCGTTCCGAAAAATCATCTACATGGCCGTCAATAACGGCTTGTTGCAGCGCGACCCGTTCTTTGCGTACAGCATCACCAAAGAGGAAACGAAGCGGGGCTTTCTGACCAAAGAGGAAATCAAGCTGCTGATTAACGGTACATTCAAAAAGAAGAGTTACGAGGTGATCCGCGACCTTTTCATCTTCTGCACGTTCACGGGGTTGAGCTGGACAGATATGGCGAACCTGACGAAAGCGAACCTGCAAACCTCCTTCGACGGCCATCTGTGGATTATCACCAACCGTCAAAAGACGGGCACGGAATCGAATATCCGGTTGCTGGACGTGGCCAAACACATTATCGAGAAATACGACGGCATGGCCGAGGGGGATAAATTACTGCCCGTTCCGTGTTATGCCAATTGCAAGAACAGTATCAAGGTGATTGCGCGAAAGTGCGGTATTGAGAAAAATGTTACATGGCACATGAGCCGCCATACCTACGCCACGACGGTCTGCCTGTCGAACGACGTGCCGATTGAAACGCTCTCGAAGATGCTGGGACACCGCAGCATCCGCACGACGCAAATCTACGCCAAAATCACGGCGGAGAAAGTGAGCCGCGACATGGAGAAACTCGCGCAACGTATCGAGCAAATGGAGAATTTTATTTGTCAAACCATCTAAAAACGAATGTACGATGAAAAGAGATAAAATCACAATCAGCGAGAACGGCGTAACCCTGACGGGGTGCGACGTATGGATGACGGCAATGGAGATTGCCGTGCTGTTCGGCACGACTGCCGGATCGGTAAACGCGGGTATCAAGGCAATCATCAAAAGCGATACCCTGCACGATTACGAGGTCTGCAAGTACGTACGTCTGGAGAACGGCAACGGAGCGGACGTGTATAACATGGAGGTGGTAGCCTCCCTCGCATTCCGGCTTAATACACGCAATGCGGCGGTACTGCGCAAATGGCTGATCCGACGAGCTACCGCTCCAACGCGGGCGGCGGCTCCGGTGATCATTCAGTATAAAGAGGGATTCATCTGTTAAGAACGGCGGGCCGGCTTCAAAACCTGCCCGTTTTTGTTTTCAGTTGCTGCGGATAATTTTGTCCGTAAATCTTTACATATAGATTGACCTATATTCGGACATCCTTAAATCCATACGACGATACGACAGCAAATCCGTAAATCTGTACGACACTGTTTCTCTGCGGGATTGTTTCCATAACATATTGCAGTTTCCATTCCACAAAGAAGCATGGTAGCAAATCTATAAAATTTCAACATACTGAAATGAGAAATTCCTATTCATATCGCACGGTGCGCTTTATGTTCGTCGGAACATAGCAAGGTGTGTATCGAGCAACTCGATACCTTTCGGGTTATTCCCGAAAGCCTTGCCCTGACGGGGAAAATCGCTCCTCCGTAGTCGGGTGATTCAAAGATAACAATTTAAAAAAGATAATTTGTTTCCCTTAATTCAGATAAATCAATATATTTGTAGTAGATTCAATAAAATGACTAGAATGAAAGATATAAATCGGCTTAAAATAGTTCTTGTTGAAAAGAAGAGGACTGGTAAATGGTTAGCAAAAGAATTGGGCAAAGATCCGTCTACCGTTTCTAAATGGTGTACTAACGTTTCGCAACCCGATCTGGTAACTCTTTCAAGAATAGCTGAGCTATTGAATGTTGATAGAAGAGATTTAATCAATAAAAGCAAATGATATTTAGTGCGTATAATCATACTGAAACAATATAATAAATATGACAACTATAATTCAAAGGGCTGAGTTACAAGCCAAGATATGGAAAATAGCCAACGAGGTACGTGGAGCTGTTGATGGATGGGATTTTAAACAGTTTGTACTGGGTACACTCTTCTATCGTTTTATAAGCGAAAATTTCTCTAATTATATCGAGGGAGGCGATGATAGCGTTGACTATGCTAATTTACTTGACAGCGTAATAACGCCAGAGATTAAAGATGATGCAATAAAGACCAAAGGGTATTTTATCTATCCGAGTCAGCTTTTTGTGAATGTAGCCAAGACAGCAAATACAAATCCTAATCTGAACACGGAGCTAAAAAACATATTTAATGAGATTGAGAGTTCTGCCACCGGTTATCCTTCGGAGGAAGATATAAAAGGATTGTTTGCCGATTTCGATACTACCAGCACCCGACTTGGTAATACGGTTGAGAACAAAAACAGTCGCTTAGCTGCCGTGCTGAAAGGCGTGGAAGAGTTGAATTTTGGGAACTTTGAGGATAATCAGATAGACTTATTTGGTGATGCCTATGAATTTCTCATCTCTAACTATGCCGCTAATGCAGGCAAGTCGGGAGGTGAGTTCTTTACCCCGCAACACGTTTCTAAGCTCATTGCACAGCTTGCTATGCACAAACAGACAAGCGTGAATAAGATTTATGACCCTGCCTGTGGTTCAGGCTCGCTACTTTTACAAGCTAAAAAACATTTTGATAATCATATTATTGAAGAGGGTTTTTTTGGTCAAGAGATCAACCACACGACCTACAACCTCGCTCGTATGAATATGTTTTTGCATAATGTGAACTACGATAAGTTTAATATTGCACTTGGTGATACGCTTAGAGATCCTCAATTTGGAGATGATAAGCCTTTTGATGCCATTGTTTCCAATCCACCTTATTCGGTCAATTGGATTGGCTCGGACGACCCTACGCTGATTAACGATGATCGTTTTGCACCCGCAGGAGTGCTTGCTCCTAAATCAAAGGCAGATTTTGCTTTTGTACTGCACGCTTTGAGCTATCTTTCGGGTAAAGGTAGGGCGGCTATTGTCTGTTTCCCCGGTATTTTCTACCGTGGTGGTGCAGAGCAAAAGATTAGAAAGTATCTGGTAGATAACAACTTTGTGGAAACAGTTATTTCATTAGCTCCAAATCTATTCTACGGCACTTCAATCGCTGTAAATATTTTGGTGCTTGCCAAAAACAAGCGAGATACGAAGACGCAGTTTATAGATGCAAGTGGCGAAGATTTTTTCAAGAAAGTAACCAATAACAATGTGCTTGAGGACAAGCATATTGATAAGATTATGGAGATCTTCGACAGCAAAGCGGATGTTGAATACACAGCAAAATCGGTAGACAACAAACTTATTGCCGAAAACGACTATAATCTCTCCGTTAGCTCCTACGTGGAAGCAAAGGATAATCGTGAGAAGGTAGATATTGCGGCACTGAATGCAGAGATTTCAGAAACGGTGGTGAAGATAAATGCACTCCGTGCTGATATTGATACTATTTTAAAAGAGATTGAGGCATGAGTTATTTAGATAAATTATTAGACGGTATCGAGGTTAAGTGGAAGCCTCTATCTCATGCTGAAAACGGTGTGGCTGTATTAAGTCGTGGTCGTGTCATGTCAAAAGAATATCTAGCAGAAAATGCGGGCATATATCCTGTATATAGCTCTCAAACGGCTGAGAATGGAGAAATAGGGCGAATACAAACGTTTGATCATGATGGCGAAAGTATTACATGGACCACAGATGGAGCAAACGCAGGTACTGTTTTTCATCGGACTGGAAAGTTTTCCATCACTAATGTATGTGGATTAATCAAGATAATTAATGCAAATGAATTGAACTATAAATTTCTGTTCTATTGGCTTTCGATTGAAGCTAAAAAGCATGTTTATTCTGGTATGGGGAATCCTAAGTTGATGAGTAATCAAATGGCAAAAATTCAAATTCCTATTCCACCCCTCTCAATTCAAAACGAGATAGTTCGTATTTTAGATACTTTTACGGAACTTACAGCGGAACTTACAGCGGAACTTACAGCTCGTAAAAAGCAGTATAACTACTATCGCGACCAGTTACTGGGTTTTGACGGGCAAGACATTGAGTGGAAACCTCTAGGAGATATGATAAAATCTCTAAAAACAGGATTGAATCCTCGGAAGAACTTTCAGTTAAATACATCAGATGCAGAAAATTTCTATGTTACTGTTAGAGAAATACAAAATGGCAATATTGTCTTTGTTCAACAAACGGATAGGATTAATAAAAGAGCTTTGGAGCTTATAAATAATCGCTCAAATTTAGAAGTTGGAGATGTGCTTTTTTCTGGAACAGGCACTGTTGGTCGTACTGCTGTTATTTCAATTAAGCCCGAAAATTGGAATATTAAAGAGGGTGTATATGTAATTAAACCTAATCAGGATATACTAAACTCGAGGTTTCTTGCCCATATACTTAATGCTAGCCACATAGTAAAAGAGTATAGTAAGAAAATAGTTGGCTCTCCTGTTGTTAGTTTACCAATGAGTGAACTTAAAAAAATATTAATTCCGATTCCTTCGCCAGAAGAGCAAAAACGCATAGTTTCAATCTTAGATAAATTCGATACCCTCACAGCTTCAATAAGCGAAGGTCTACCAAAGGAGATTGAACTACGTCAAAAACAGTATGAATACTATCGAGATATGTTGCTAACATTTCCCACGGAAAATTTAAAGGCATAATATGGGACAGACATTAACAGAAATAGCACAAACGCTTAGAGATGCCAACAAAAAAGTACAGCTTATCTATGCCTTTAATGGCACAGGAAAGACCCGTCTATCGCGTGAGTTTAAAGAGTTGATAGCACCTAAAGATGACAACAAAGAAGAACCTGAAGAGAAGGAATCAGCAGGTAAAGTTATTTACTATAATGCCTTTACTGAAGATTTGTTCTATTGGGATAATGATTTAGATACAGATTCTGATAGAAAACTAAAAATACAACCAAATAAATTTACAGATTGGGTACTTCGTGTCCAAGGGCAAGAAAACAACATAATAACCCATTTTCAGCGTTACACAAATGACAAGCTTACGCCTCGCTTTAACGAACAGTACACCATAAAAGATAAAGATGGAAAGGATATTATCGTGAAGGCATATTCTGAAGTCACCTTCTCTATCGAGGGTGGTAATGAGGAAAAGATTGAGAATATAAAGATTTCAAAGGGCGAAGAGAGCTGTCTAATCTGGTGTGTGTTTTATAGTCTGCTTGAACAAATTGTAGAAGTTCTGAATGTAGCAGAACCCGATGAGCGAGAAACCGATAAATTTAACGACCTAAAATATGTGTTTGTTGATGACCCGGTAAGTTCATTAGATGATAATCATTTAATCGAGTTGGCTGTAAATTTGGCAGAGCTCATTAAAAAATCAAATGGCTTGCAATTCATTATTTCAACGCATAATCCTTTGTTTTACAATGTACTTTTCAATCAATTCAGAAATGACGACAAACGTACAGGTTATAAAGCAAAAGACAGCATAAAGCATCGCATAGACAAACTGGGTGATGGAACTTTTTTGATTGTAAAATCTAATGATTCACCCTTCTCATATCATCTATTACTTTTAACTGAACTTGGAAAAGCGATAGAGACAAACGATATACAAAAGTATCATTTTAACTTTTTACGTAACATATTAGAAAAAACATCGACCTTTCTCGGTTATGAAAGTTGGAGAGAACTTTTACCTCAAGAAGCACGTGAAGAATATTATAACAGAATAATCAATCTATATAGTCATTCTAAACATAGTGGAGAAGAAATTTCTATTGTTAAGGATGATGACAAAAGAATATTAAGCTTCTTAGTACGAGAGATAAAGAGAGTCTACGGTTTTAAATAAAAGGTTGACAAATAAAGTTATCGGATAAATAATGAGACAATATAATACCATAGCAGAATCCAAAAACTTCATAGTCCTTGATGATTATGCCAAGTACTCAATGGTGAGTGAACCTCCTGTTGGTTATCAAACGGAGTTTGCCCTCGAACGAGAGCTTATAAAAGACCTCGTTAACCAAGGCTATGAAAACCCTTCAATAAAGAGTGCCGAAGCTATGCTAACCAATGCAAGGGAACAACTTCAGGAGCTTAATAACATGATGTTTAGTGATGGTGAATGGGCTCGTTATGTGGAGGAGTATTTGGATAAGCCAAGCGACAACCTCGTTGAAAAGACGAGAAAGATACACGATAACTATATCTATGACTTTGTATTTGACGATGGGCATATTCAAAACATCTACTTAGTGGATAAAAAGGATATTGCTCGTAACAAATTACAGGTAATATCGCAATTCGAACAAACAGGAACGCACGCTAATCGTTATGATGTTACCATATTGGTCAACGGATTACCGTTGGTACAGATAGAGCTAAAAAAGCGTGGCGTAGCTATACGTGAAGCCTTTAACCAAGTGCATCGCTACACGAAAGAGAGTTTTAACAAAGAAAATTCGCTGTTTAAATATCTGCAAATATTCGTTATCTCGAACGGAACAGATAGTCGTTACTTTGCCAACACCGTAGAGCGAAACAAAAACAGTTTTGACTTTACGATGAACTGGGCGAAAGCCGACAACACGTTAATCAAAGATTTAAAGGATTTTACAGCTACATTTTTCCAAAAGAACACGCTCTTAAATGTGTTGCTCACCTACTCGGTTTTTGATACCAGCGACACGCTGCTAATCATGCGACCCTATCAAATTGCAGCAACCGAGAGAATCCTGTGGAAAATTAAAAGCTCATTTCAAGCAAAGCAATGGTCGAAGCCCGAAGGTGGCGGATATATATGGCACACGACAGGATCGGGCAAAACCCTCACCAGTTTCAAAGCGGCTCGACTGGCAACACAGCTTGACTTTATCGACAAAGTGTTCTTTGTGGTGGATCGCAAAGATCTTGACTTTCAGACGATGAAAGAGTATCAACGATTCTCTCCCGATAGTGTCAATGGCTCTGAGAGCACAGCAGGGCTAAAAAGAAACCTCGAAAGAGACGACAACAAGATTATAGTTACCACCATTCAGAAGTTAAACAACTTGATGAAGGGTGAAGGTGAATTATCAATCTATCAAAAACAGGTAGTATTCATCTTTGATGAATGCCATCGCTCGCAGTTCGGAGAGGCTCAAAAACTCTTACGGAAAAAGTTTAAACGATACTATCAATTCGGTTTTACTGGAACGCCTATATTTCCTGAAAATGCTTTGGGTGATGAGACAACCGCAAGCGTATTTGGTCGTGAGCTGCACTCGTATGTCATCACAGATGCAATCAGAGATGAAAAGGTATTGAAGTTCAAAGTTGATTACAACGATGTTCGACCCAAATTCAAGGGAATAGAATCAGAGCAAGATGAAGAAAAGCTAAGCTCGGCAGAATATAAGAAAGCAATGCTTCACCCTGCTCGTATAAAAGAGATTTCGCAATATATCTTGCAGAATTTCAGAATCAAAACCCATCGAAACCAAGGAGGTGGAAAGGGTTTTAATGCGATGTTTGCCGTTAGTTCGGTTGATGCCGCAAAATGTTACTATGAGGAACTGAACCTTCTGCAAAAGGATAGTGAAAAACCGCTCAAGATTGCGACTATCTTCTCTTTTGCTGCCAACGAAGAGCAAAATGCAGTAGGTGAAATACCCGATGAAACCTTTGAGCCATCGGCAATGGATCTGAGTGCTAAAGAATTTTTAACGAAGGCTATTGATGATTATAACGCAATGTTTAAAACAAGTTATGGTGTTGATAGCAAAGAGTTTCAGAACTATTATCGCGACCTTGCCAAAAGAGTAAAAAGTAAAGAGGTTGATCTTGTTATTGTTGTAGGCATGTTCCTTACGGGATTCGATGCTCCTACACTCAATACGCTATTTGTGGATAAAAACCTGCGTTATCACGGACTTATGCAGGCTTTCTCTCGTACCAACCGAATTTATGATGCTACCAAAACGTTTGGTAATATCGTTACTTTTAGAGATTTGGAGGCAGCTACCATTGAGGCTATTCGAACATTTGGAGATAGTAGCACAAGAAATGTAGTGCTTGAAAAAAGCTTCAAAGAGTATTTGGAGGGTTTTACGAATATTGCGACAGGCGAAGCATGTAGAGGTTACATAGATGTTGTGACTGAGCTAAACGAGAAGTTCCCAACGCCGGAAGCAATAGTTACCGAGAGCGATAAAAAGGAGTTCGCAAAACTATTTGGTGAGTACCTGCGTGTAGAAAATATCCTGCAAAACTACGATGAATTTACACACCTTAAAGCACTTCAAGCAATAGACATAAACGATCTTCAAGCTGTTGAAGTATTCAAAGAGGCGAACTTTGTGACAGATGAGGATATAGCCACAATGCAACAAATTCAGGTACTACCCGATCGGACAATTCAAGATTACAGGTCTACCTATAATGATATTCGTGACTGGTTAAGACGTGAGAGAAGCGGCAAAGAAGAGGAGAAGTCGAAGGTTGACTGGGATGATGTAGTCTTTGAGGTCGATTTGCTAAAATCTCAAGAGATAAACCTCGACTATATTCTCGAACTAATCTTTGAGCATAATAAAAAGACCAGCGACAAAGTTGCATTGATTGAGGAGATTCGTCGTGTTATTCGTGCCAGTATCGGAAACCGAGCAAAAGAGAGCTTAGTGGTTGATTATATCAACGAAACAAATTTAGACGCTATTTGTGATAAACCAAGTATTCTGGATTCGTTCTACAGCTATGCACAAGAAAAATTGAGAGTAGAGGCAGCACAGTTGATTGCTGATGAGAACCTAAATGAACAAGAAGCAAAACGTTACATAGCAGTCTCTTTAAAGCGTGAGTATGCAAGTGAAAACGGAACGGAACTTAACGCTATTTTACCTAAGATGAGTCCTCTGAACCCACAGTATTTGACGAAAAAGCAAAGCGTTTTCAAAAAGATTGCATTATTTATAGAAAAATATAAGGGTGTAGGTGGGCAACTTAGTTAGATAAAATACAGGGGATCGATCTTATTCTGAATAATTGAACCGGTATTTAGAC
>OGYB01001015.1_pt1 | contig 14070 bp, 14 predicted proteins | sample 1576421 | NCBI WGS metagenome assembly OGYB01 (sample SAMEA3541577, study PRJEB24748) | human gut metagenome | biome: human gut; feature: human-associated habitat; material: faeces | place: China | collected 2012
GGCAGCCGCCACATGGTGGCGCACGCAAAGCTCCTTTTTCACGGCGATCTGCCGCTTCTCAGTTCTTCAGGCTCTGCAGCGGAGCGGGGATGCGGCCGCCACGGGCGATGAAATCTGTGCTGGTGGCTTCATGGACCGGCATCACCGGCGCAGAACCCAACAGGCCGCCCAGTTCCACCATGTCGCCCACATCCTTCCCCTCCACGGGGATGATACGGACAGCGGTGGTCTTGCTGTTGACCATGCCCACCGCCGCCTCGTCAGCGATGATGGCGGAGATGGTCTCGGCAGTGGTGCTGCCGGGCACGGCGATCATATCCAGCCCCACGGAGCATACGCAGGTCATGGCCTCCAGCTTATCCAGCGTCAGGGTACCGTCCAGAGCGGCGGCGATCATGCCCTCGTCCTCCGACACCGGGATAAAGGCGCCGGACAGCCCGCCCACATGGGAGGATGCCATGACACCGCCCTTCTTCACGGCGTCGTTCAGCAGCGCCAGCGCCGCCGTGGTGCCGTGGGTTCCGCAGACGGACAGCCCCATCTCCTCCAGGATCCGGGCCACGCTGTCTCCGATGGCAGGAGTGGGCGCCAGAGACAGGTCTACGATGCCGAAGGGAGTATCCAGCCGCCGGGAGGCCTCGGTGGCCACCATCTGGCCCACACGGGTGATCTGGAAAGCCGTCTTTTTGATGGTCTCCGCCACCACGTCAAAGGGCTGGTCCTTGCAGGACCGCAAGGCGTGGTGTACCACGCCGGGGCCGGAGACGCCCACATTGATGACGCTGTCGGCCTCACCTACGCCGTGGAAAGCCCCTGCCATAAAGGGGTTATCCTCCACGGCGTTGCAGAACACCACCAGCTTGGCGCAGCCCAGCCCGTCGGTGTCACGGGTCAGATGGGCCGTCTCCTTAATGATGCGCCCCATGCGGGCCACGGCGTCCATGTTGATGCCCGCCTTGGTGGAGCCCACGTTGACACTGGAGCAGACGATATCCGTCTCCGCCAGCGCCTGCGGAATGGCCCGCAGCAGCAGCTCGTCGCCGTGGGCAAAGCCCTTCTGCACCAGCGCCGAGTAGCCGCCGATGAAGTCCACGCCGCAGGTCTTGGCAGCCCGGTCCATAGCGTGGGCAAAGGGAACGTAGTCCTCCGTGTCGCAGCCGCTGGCCACCAGCGCCATGGGGGTCACGGAGATGCGCTTGTTGACGATGGGAATACCGAACTCCCCCTGGATCTCCTCGCCCGTCCGCACCAGATTCTGCGCCCGGCGGCAGATCTTGTCATAGATCTTCTCGCAGCAGCGCTTGGGATCCTCGCTGACGCAGTCCAGCAGGGAGATGCCCATGGTGATGGTGCGGATATCCAGATGGCGCTTATCGATCATGTCGATGGTATCAAAAATGTGATGTATACTCAGCATGGCTCCCCCTCTTACAGCTTGTGCATTGCGTCGAAGATGTCCTCCCGCTGGATACGCAGAGACAGATCACGGGCCTCGCCGTAGGCGCTGATGTCGGTCCGCAGCTGCTCGAAGGAGCCCCGGCACCCTGCCAGATCCACCACCATCATCATGGTAAAGCACCCCTCCATGATGGTCTGGCTGATCTCCAGCACGTTGACCCCATGCTGGGCCAGTGTGCCGCACACACCGGCAATGATGCCCACCTGATCTTTTCCTACCACGGTCACGATGGCTTTCATATTTTTCCACTCCGTTCTGTAATTCTTCCGTCAGCTTGACATTTCTCTGTCCAGTGGACAGAGAAATGACGCTTTCCTGACGCATTATTATACCGGATTTTTCCCGGACTGACAAGCGTTTTTGCCAAATTGGATGCCCTCCGTCATAAATGGCAAGAACCCCCGGCCGGATGTCCATCCGGCCGGGGGGCTGATCCGATTTTACGTCAATACGCCTGACCGGATATTTTACATTGGCAGCTTCCCCTACACGCCCAGACGGGTCCAGAGTCGGTCGTACAGGCGCAGGGTCTCAGCGGGGAGATTCTCATAGATCTCGCAGCGGCGGAGCACCTCCTCCGAGGGGGCCATGATCTCGTAGATCTCCGGGTCCAGCGGTTCCTCGTTGACCTCCTCATAGTAGGCCGGATACTCCTCCAGCGCCTCGCCGTTGGGGGAGGCATACCAGATGTAGTCCATGTTGGCCAGATTGGCCTTTGTAGAGGCGATGAAGTTGATCCACTCCTCCGCCTCGGACATATGCTGGCTGCTCTTCAGGATGCACATGGCATCCACAAACCAGTTGCTGCCCTCCTCCGGGACAACGAAGGCCAGATCCTCATTATTCTCCAGCATGGTCAGGTAATCGCCGGCGTAATACATGGCCACGGCAGCGTTGCCACCCTCCATCTTCTGGAACACCTCGTCCATGACGAAGGCCTGATACACGCCGCTGTCCTTGGCCTGCTTCAGCAGGGCAAAGGCCTCCTCCAGCTGGCTCTCGTCGGTGGTATTGATGCTGTATCCCAGATACAGCAGGGCCGCCGCCAGAGCGTCACGGGAGTTGTTGATCATCAGCACCTGTCCGGCGTACTGGGGGTCGAACATGGCGCTCCAGCTGGTGATGGGCTGAGAGACCATGGTGGTGTTGTAGATAATACCCAGTGTACCCCATGTATAGGGAACGGTGTACTTGTTCTCCGGGTCGTAGCTGAGGTTCTTATAGGTATCGGCAATGAGGTCAAAGTTGGGGATGTGGCTGTAATCCAGCTCCGCCAGCATATCCTCGTCAATGAGCCGGGCGATCATATAGTCCGAGGGGACGATGACATCGAAGTCGGCGCCTCCCATTTTGATGAGGGAGTACAGAGCCTCGTTGCTCTCCGCCGTCTGGTAGTTGACCCGGATGCCGGTCTCCTCCTCAAACTGGGTGATGAGGCTCTCGTCGATATACTCGCCCCAGGAGCACACGTTCACCACCCGGTCGGACCGGGCGGAGCGGCCGGTGACGATCAGCGTCACCACCAGCACGCAGGCTGCCAGTCCCGCCCCCACACGGCGCAGGGTCTTATGCAGCTTGCTGCGGTTGGGGTGGGGGGCCGCTGAGGCGGTGTGGTGCTCCGCCTTCAGGCGGTGGTCAGCACGGCTCTCCCGCAGGTTCACGACGGCCAGCAGCACCAGCACCGTCACGAACAGCAGGGTGGAGATGGCGTTGATCTCCGGGCTGACCCGCTTCTTGGTCATGCCGTAGATGGTCATGGCCAGCGTGGAGGAGCTGGTACCGGCGGTGAAGTAGCTGATGATGAAGTCGTCCACAGACATGGTGAAGGCCGTCAGAGCGCCGGAGACGATACCGGGCTTGATCTCCGGGATCACCACACGCCAGAAGGCCTGCATCCACGTGCAGCCCAGATCCTGCGCCGCATCGATGAGGTTGCGATCCATCTGCCGCAGCTTGGGCCCCACGGACAAAATCACATAGGGGATATTGAAGCAGATATGGGCGATCAGCAGTGTGCCGAAGCCCATGGTCAGGCGCTCCGGCAGCACCACCAAAGACTGCCACGAATTCATCCACCCGGCGAAAGCGCCCCAGCCGTTGAAGAACACCACGAACAGCAGGCACAGGCTGACGCCGGTGACGATATCCGCATTCATCATGGGGATGTTGTTGACGGCGTTCACCGCCGCACGACGGCGGCGGCTCATAGCGTACAGGCCGATGGCGGCGAAGGTGCCGGCGATGGACGCCACGATGGTGGACAGCAGCGACACCAGCAGGGTGGTATAGACGCTGTTCATAATGAGCCGGTTGGAGAGAAGGGACTCGTACCACTTCAGGGAGAAGCCCTTCCACACGCTGGAGCTGGTACCGGCGTTGAAGGAAAAGACGATCAGGATGATGATGGGGGCATAGAGAAACAGGAACACCAGCGCCATCAGCAGCCGGTCGCCAAAGCGATTCTGGGTGCGGCTCATAGCTTCACCGCCTGTTCCTCGCCCTCACCGAAGCGATTCATCACCAGCATACATACCAGCACAATAATCATCATCACCAGCGAAATGGCGGCGCCCAGCTGGGGGTTATAGGCGCCCCCCAGAAACTGCCGCTCAATGAGGTCGCCCAGCAGCAGCTCCGTGCCGCCGCCCAGCATCCGGCTGATGGCGAAGGTGGACACCGACGGCACGAACACCATGGTGATGCCCGACACCACGCCCGGCAGGGACAGGGGCAGGATCACCCGGCGGAACACCGTCAGGCTGCCGGCCCCCAGATCACGGGCGGCCTCCAGCAGGGAGTGGTCCAGCTTGATGATGACGGAATAGATGGGCAGGATCATGAAGGGCAGGTAGTTATACACCATGCCCAGCACCACAGCCCCCTGGGTATTCATCATGGAGAAATACTCCAAGTTGGTGCCGAAGATGTGGTTATAGAGGCTGATGAGGCCGATCTTCTGGAACAGCTGGTTCAAAAGACCGTTGTTTTCCAGAATGGTCATCCACGAATAGGTCCGCAGCAGGAAGTTCATCCACATGGGCAGCATAATGAGCACCATGGCCGTCCGCTGAAAGGAGGCGCCCTCCCGGCTCATGAGATAGGACACCGGGTAGCCGATGATCAGACAGATCACCGTGGCGATGATGGCCAGCTTGAAGGACCGGAGAAACACCTCCGTATAGCCCCCCATCTGCACGAAGTTATCCAGAGTAAAGCCGCCGTCGGCGGAGGAAAAGGCGTAGACCACCATAATGACAATGGGGGCCACCACGAAGATCGCCATCCACACTTCATAGGGTACGGCGAACCGGGAGAGCTTATTCTTCATCCCCGCTCTCCTCCTCGTCCGTCTCCAGAGAGGCGTCCGCCAGCTCCTCATACTCCTCGGAGTAGGAGCTGTAATCTCCGAACTGGCCGGAGTATTCGCTCTTTTTCATGATGTGGAAGCCGTCGGGATCGATCTTCACGCCGATGCGGGCGCCCTCCGGGGAGTGATCCGTGGTCTGAATAAGCCACTTGAAGCCCCGGAAGTCCACGATGATATCGTACTGCATCCCCTTGAAGGTGACGCTGGTGACGGTACCCACCAGCTGCCCCTGCTCCACGGGGACGATGTCGATGTCCTCCGGACGGATGACCACGTCCACCGGCTCGTTGGGTGCGAAGCCGCCGTCCACGCAGGGGAACTCCCGGCCGTACATCTTCACTACCTTGTCCCGGACCATGACGCCGTTCAAAATATTGCTCTCACCGATGAAGTCCGCCACGAAGGCGTTCTTCGGCTCGTTGTAGATATCCTCCGGGGTGCCGATCTGCTGGATACGGCCCTTGTCCATCACCACCACGGTGTCGGACATGGTCAGGGCCTCCTCCTGATCGTGGGTAACGTATACAAAGGTAATGCCCATCTGCTGCTGGATCCGTTTCAGCTCGATCTGCATATCCTTCCGCAGGCGCAGGTCCAAGGCACCCAGCGGCTCGTCCAACAGCAGCACCTTGGGCCGGTTCACCAGCGCACGGGCAATGGCCACACGCTGCTGCTGGCCGCCGGAGAGCTGATGGATCCTCCGGTGCTCAAAGCCCTTCAGGCTCACCACACCCAGCATCTCTGTCACCCGCTGCTCGATCTCGTCGGCAGGCACCTTGGCGATCCGCAAGCCAAAGGCGATGTTTTCAAAGACATCCAGATGAGGAAACAGGGCATACTTCTGAAAGACGGTGTTGATCTGCCGCTTATGCGGCGGAACGTCATTGATCCTCACACCGTCAAAGGTGACGTCTCCCGACGTGGGCGTCGTGAAGCCGCCAATGATCCGCAGCGTTGTGGTCTTGCCACAGCCGCTGGGGCCAAGCAGTGTGAGGAATTCGGAATCGTTGATATACAGATTGATGTGATCGAGAACCAGCTCGTCGTCAAACGCCATGCAGAGGTCCCGCAGGCGAATCAACTCTTTGGACATTTATCCTCCCCCGTTCGTTAAATAATATCTACCTCTTTTCTCTGTTCAAAGGGAGGCCTTGCGGATAGGCCTGATATCTCTCGTTGAAATTTGGCAGATTCACTATATATAAAAAGCGAAGAAATGTCAATGAATATTTTCCCCTGTTTAAGGAAAATTCTGCACAGTGGAGAATTTTACTCGTTTTTGCCGGAGATTTCCGGGGAATGGCAGAAAAAAGCCCCGGCTGCACCGGGCAGCCGGGGCGGCGGTCAGCCGAAGTATTTTTCCCGGAAGGGGACGCTATCCACCTGAAAGCTGCGGCCCCGGAGGTAATTCAGCAGGCCGGCGTCCGTGGGGAAGTCGAAGGTCAGGCGGTAGGAATACAGAGCCTGCCGGGTCTCGCCGTAGCGGCGGTTCACCTGCCCGTCGCCGTACTTGCCGTCCCCCAACAGGGGGCAGCCCAAGTCCGCCATGGTGGCACGGATCTGGTGGGTGCGGCCCGTCAGCAGCTCCACCTCCAGCAGGGACAGCTCCCCACGGGTCTCCAGCGTCCGGTAGCGGGTAACGGCGGTCTTGCCGCCGGGAACGGGCCTGTGGTATACGGCCACCTGCTTTTTCTTCTCGTCCTTCAGCAGGAAGCAGGATACCTCCCCCTGCGGGGGCCGTGGCGTCCCCACGGTGATGCAGAGGTAGCGCTTGTCGATCTCACGATCCCGGATCTTCTGGTTGATGATCCGCAGGGTCTCGGCGTTTTTGGCGGCGATGACGATACCGCCGGTGTTGCGGTCGATGCGGTTGCACAGCGCCGGGGTGAAGGCGTTCTCCCACCGGGGGTTCCACTCCCGCTTCTGGTAGAGATATGCCCGAATGTGGTTGATGAGGGTGTTGACCTTCTCCGTCTCGTCGGCGTGAACCACCAGACCGGGGCGCTTGTTCAGCAGCATCAGATTCTCGTCCTCGTAGACGATATCCAGGCTGGGGCGGAACAGGGTGAGGAACAGGTTATCCTCTCTGGGCTTGTCGAAGAACTCGTCGTTGATGTATAATTGCAGCACGTCCCCCTCCTGCAGACGCTGATCCCGCTGGGCCCGGCCTCCGTTGACCTTGATGCGCTTGAGGCGGATATACTTTTGCAGCAGGGCCGGCGGCAGCAGCGGCAGAGCCTTGGAGACGAAGCGATCCACCCGCTGTCCGGCGTCATTTTTCCCGATGGTCAGCTCCCGCATGGCGTGTTTCCTCCTTTGATGGATGCTGTTTAAGGCTATTGTACCTGATTTTCGGAAATTGTCAAAATATTTCGCAGAAAATGTTTGACAAGCAGGGTGCAATCCTCTATAATACTATTCGTGTCATTAAGAGGTGTACTATGCGATTGAATGTAAACCGACTGCTGCATACCCCCGACGCCAGTCAGGAGGTTCGGTTTGAGATGGATCTGTCTCAGCTGGATTTCGGCGGCGCTGCGCCCATTATCCGTCCGGTCACTGTGGAAGGCCGTATTCGGAATCAGGCCGGGGTTCTGCTGTGCCAGCTGGAGATGCATACGACGCTGCACTGCGTGTGTGACCGGTGCATGGAGGAATTCGATGCGCCCAAGTCCGTTTCTTACTCGTGCGTTCTGGCCGAGGAGAAGCAGGAGGAGGACAGCGACGAGATCATCCTGCTGGAGCACGACGAGGTGGATCTGGCGGAATTGGCCAGAGATGCGTTCATTCTCGACATGGACACGAAAACTCTTTGCTCCGAGGACTGTAAGGGTCTTTGCCCCGGCTGCGGCGTGAACCTCAACCGGGAGCCCTGCCGCTGTAAAAAGCAGGTGGATCCGAGGCTTGCCAAGCTGGCCAGTCTCCTGCAGGAGAAGGAGTAAAGCGCTTCTCTATACTATCAATTACTGCTCAGGCAGTTAAGACCAAGGAGGTGTCAACATGGCAGTACCCAAGGGAAAAGTATCCAAGCAAAGACGCAACAAGAGACGCAGCTCCGTGTGGAAGCTGGCGACTCCCGGTCTGGTGGCCTGCACCAAGTGCGGTGCGCTGCATCTGCCTCACAGAATGTGCCCGGAGTGCGGTACCTACAATGGCCGTGAGGTCAAGCAGGTCAAGTCCGTGGCCGCTGGCAAATAATGATCGTGTGTCCTTGACAGGCGGGAAGCGTGGCTTTCCGCCTGCTTTTCTTTTTGCGGGGAAGGTCTGTATGTATGGTGTGCTTCGGCAGGATATCATGGTCGGTGCCGCAGCATGGGTGATGCCGTGCCACGGCAGAAGATCGCTGCGGGGTGGTCGGAGGACGCAGCTGCGAAAAGCCTGCCGCCATGCACAGAACGCAAGGCGAACAAGGCTCATAACGAATCAAGCGCAGGGGAGACGAGCCGTCTCTCCTGCGCTTGATTTTACTCCATCTCATCCAGCGTCAGCCGGAAGCTGGGGAGGAAATGCTCCCGGAAATAGGTCAGCTCCGGCAGATGAAAATCATCCAACGCCTGCTCTGTCTGCTCCGCCGCCCGGCGGAACTCCAGATTCCCGGCCTTCAGCTCCTCCAGACATTTGATGTGGGCGGACAGCTTGTCCGCCGCCTTCACCAACTCCTCCACCTCCGGGTCTGTGGGGGTCAGGGCCTCGGCAAAGTCCGGCTGCAGCTCCGGCGGCAGCATCCCCACCAGCTTGCCGCAGGCGATGTGCTCCACCTGCTTGTAGGCATCCCGGATGGCGGGATTGTAGTACTTGATGGGGGTAGGCAGATCCCCGGTGAGGATCTCGCTGGCGTCGTGGTACAGGGCCGCCACCGCCACCGTGCCGGGGTCCACCCGGCCACCGAAGCAGCGGTTGCGGATCACCGCCAGCGCATGGGCCAGCACTGCCACCTGATGGCTGTGCTCCTGAATGTTCTCCGGCTGACTGTTACGCATCAGCGCCCAGCGGGAGATGAACCGCATCCGGGACGTATAGGCAAAAAAGTGTTCCATGTTATGTCACCTCTCCCATCAGGATATCGTTTACTACGCCTGTGATCTTCACATGACGAACGGTGTTATGGTAATCCTCCTGTGTCTGCACCTCCACCGGCATATAGTTGGGGGCATGGCCGGCGGCGCAGCCGTCCTTGCGCTGCTCAAAGAGCACGGGATAGGTCTGGCCTACGCAGCCCTGCAGATAGGCACGGTGCAGCTCCGCCGCCACCGCCGACGCACGGGCGGCACGCTCCTCCTTCACCGGGCCGGGGACCTGCTCCATCTCCGCCGCCTTTGTGCCGGGGCGGATGGAGTAGGGGAAGATGTGCATCTGGGCAAAGTCGCAGCGGCGCAGGAAGGCCAGCGTCTGGGAGAACTCCTCCTCCGTCTCGCCGGGGAAGCCGCAGATCAGGTCCGTGGTGATGGCGGGCCGGAGGAAGTACTGCCGCAGCAGAGTCACAGACCGGAGGAACCGAGCGGTGTCGTACCGGCGATTCATGCGCCGCAGGGTGGCGTCGCAGCCGGACTGCATGGACAGGTGGAACTGGGGGCAGAGGTTGGGGAGCCGGGCCGCCCGGCGGCAGAAATCCTCCGTCACGGTGCGGGGCTCCAGACTGCCCAGCCGCAGGCGCATCTCTCCCGCCGCCTGCGACACCGCCTCCAGCAGGTCGATGAGGCTGCGGCCGTCCTTGAAGTCCTGACCCCAGGAGGAGATCTCGATGCCGGTAAAGACCACCTCCCGGTAGCCCTCCCGCCGCAGCTGCTCCGTCTGGCGCACCGCCTCCTCCAGCGGCAGGGACCGCACCGGCCCCCGTGCATAGGGGATGATACAGTAGGTGCAGAAGTTGACGCAGCCGTCCTCCACCTTCAGCATGGCCCGTGTCCGGGCCGCCATGCCCCCGGCAGGCAGCACCTCGAAGTTGCGGCGGCGTAGGGCTTCGTCCACCGCCACACGGCTGCGGTGGTCCTCCGCCGCCTGCTCCAGCAGGGTCAGAAACTCCATCCGGTCGCCGGTGCCGCCGATGAGGTCGATGCCCAGCTCCTGAGCCTCCGGGGTATGGGTCTGCACATAGCAGCCGCAGGCAGCCACCACGGCCTGGGGATTGCGGCTCTTGGCCCTGCGGATCATCTGCCGGGATTTTTTATCGCTGACGGCGGTGACGGAGCAGGTGTTGATGATGTAGGCGTCCGCCGGGGACTCAAAGTCCACCAGCGTGTGGCCACGCCGCTGAAGCTCCTGCTCCATGGCCTGCGTCTCGTATTGGTTGACCTTGCAGCCGAGGGTGTAAATAGCAACTCGCATGGGGATTCTCCTTGCACTTTGCGGTTTTCTCCGATATAATAAGAATTTGTCTACATTATACGGTATCCGGCCGCCGGTGGCAAGAGGGTCTTTGCCCCTCCCCCCTGTCCGGCGCCGGTTTTTCTGAAAAAACGGGAGGTCTGCGCTATGATCTATCTGGACCACGCCGCCACCACGCCCCTGCCGGAGGCTGTGGCGGATACCATGTATGATGTGCTGCGCCATCAGTTCGGCAATCCCTCCGCCCAGTATCCTCTGGGCCGGGAGGCCAAGGAGCTGGTGGAGGAGGCACGCCGCACCATCGCCGGGGCGCTGGGGTGCCAGCCCTCGGCCCTGCACTTCACCTCCTGCGGCACGGAGTCGGACAACTGGGCCATCCGGGCCGCCGCATGGCAGGGCCGCCACACGGGGCGGCACATCATTACCACCGCCGTGGAGCACAGCGCCGTGCTGGAGCCTTGCCGCCAGCTGGAACAGGAGGGGTATGAGGTCACCTACCTCAAGCCCGACCGCACGGGGCATATCTCCGCCGGGCAGGTGGCGGAGGCCCTGCGGGAGGACACGGTACTGGTGTCCGTGATGCTGGTGAACAACGAGACGGGGTGTCTCTTCCCCGTGGCGGATATCGCCCGGCTGCTGAAGGAGCGGGGGAGCCGTGCGCTCCTCCACTGCGACGCCGTGCAGGGCTTTCTGAAGGTTCCCTGCGCTCCGGCGGGGTGGGGCGTGGATCTGATGAGCCTGTCCGCCCACAAGATCGGCGGCCCCAAGGGCATCGGCGCTCTGTACGTCCGTCCGGACCTGCGGAACCTGCGGCCCCTGCTGGCCGGCGGCGGGCAGGAGGAGGGGCTGCGCTCCGGCACGGAGGCCACCGCCCAGATAGCGGGCTTTGCCAAGGCCGTGGCGCTGCGGCAGGAGGGGCTGGAGGAAAAGCTTGCCCACATGGCCCGCATCAAGGCCTACTGCCGGGAGCGGCTGCTGAGCATCCCCGGCGTGGTGCCGGTGGGCGGCGGCGAGGCCCCCCACATTCTGGCGGTATCTCTGGTGGGCTATCCCAGTGCCAACGTCATCAACGATCTGGGCAGTCAGGGCATCTGCCTGTCCGCAGGCTCCGCCTGTCACCGGGGCAAGGCCAGCCGGGGCTATGCCGCTCTGGGGCTGGATAAAAGGACCGCCGCCGGGGTGCTGCGGCTCAGCTTCGGGCCGGAAACCACGGAGGGCGACATCGACGCCCTGTACGAGGCGCTGCTGCGCCACAAAAATACGAGATTTTCCATGCTGTGAGGTTAACCATGCTGCAATGTCTGAAACGTGAACCGGGCTTTTACCGGTATCTGTGGGGTCTGACCGGCCCCATCGCCCTGCAAAACCTTATCACCTTTACACTGGGCCTGATGGACACGCTGATGGTCAGCTGGCTGGGCAACACCCAGATGGCCGCCGTCACCACCGCCAACGTGCCGGTGTTCCTGCTGATCTCCATCGTGTTCGGCGTGCAGAGCGGCCTGAGCATTTTGGTGAGCCAGTACTGGGGCAAGCGGGATATGGAGCATATCAGCCGTGCCATCGGCGTGGCGGCCATGCTGGGTACCGGCCTGACGGTGGTGCTGGCGGCGGTGCTGTACCTGTGGCCGGTGGAGATCATGGATCTGCTGTCCAATAACCATGAGCTGTCGGTGCTGGGTGCGCCGTATCTGAAGCTCATCGGCATCTCCTATGTGTTCAATATGCTCTCTTCCCTGTATGTCAGCGCCCGGCGCAGCGCTGAGGACGCCGGCTTCGGCATGAAGCTGTTCGCCATGTCTACGGTGCTGAACACGGGGCTGAACTACCTGCTGATCTTCGGCAAGTGCGGCCTGCCTGCGCTGGGCATTCAGGGTGCCGCCGTGGCTACCCTGCTGGCCCGCATCACAGAGTTCGCCGTGTGCAGCTTCTGCGCCGTCCGCAGCAGGCTCCTGCCCATCCAGTGGCGGGCCTTCTTCCGCCCCGGCTGGGAGATGCTCCGGCGGTTCGTGAAGTACTCCTCCCCTGTGATCCTCAATGAGACGGCATGGGGCCTCGGCAACAGTATGCTGACGGTGATCCTGGGCTACACCGACAACTCCGTGGAGATGCTGGCGGCCAACGCCGTGATGGGCAACCTCAACCGCCTGTTCCTGGTGGTGTGCTTCGGTCTGGGTGCCGCCACCGCCGTAATAATCGGCAAATCCATCGGTGAGGGCCGCAGCCATCAGGAGGTCATGGACCTGAGCCGGACGCTGTTGGTGTTCACGGCGCTGGTGGGGGCGGGGCTGACGGCCCTGTCTCTGCTGCTGGTGCCGACGCTGTTCGTGCCGGTGGTGTTCCCGCTGTTCAAGCTCTACGGCGAGTCCGCCGCCATCGCCACGGCGCTGGCGGTGACGGGCTTTCTGTCCATCCCCCTCCACGCCTACTCCATCTCCGCCGTCACCGGCGTGCTGCGGGCGGGCGGCGACGTGTTCTGGTCCACCCTGCTGGACGTGGGGCCCCAGTGGTGCATGGCCCTGCCCCTGACGGCGCTGCTGGCGCTGGTGCTGAAGGCGGACTACTGGTGGATCGCCGCCGCCATCCAGTCGGAGAGCCTGCTGAAGGTGCCGCTGTGCGCCCTGCGTATCCGCACGGGACAGTGGATCCACGACGTCACCGTCCGAAAGGAGCGTGGGCAATGAGCCTGTTCGTCTGCCCCATCTGCGGGGCGGCGTTGGAGCGGGAGCCGGGGCGCTACCGCTGTCCGGCGGGCCACAGCTATGACGTGGCCCGTGAGGGCTACACCCATCTGCTGCCCGCCAACCGCAAGCATTCCAAAATGCCCGGTGACGACAAGGGCATGGCCGCCGCCCGCAGTGCCTTTCTCAGCAAGGACTACTACGCCGCCCTGCGGGATGCCCTGTGCCGTCTGGCGCTGGACTATGCCCCGGAGCATCCGGCGGTGCTGGACACCGGCTGTGGCGAGGGATACTACACCAGCGCCGTCTACCGGGCGCTGCGGGATGCCGGAAGGATGCCGTGCATGGCGGGGACGGACATCTCCAAGGCCATCCTCCGCCGGGCCGCCAAGCGGGAAAAGGATGTGGAGTTCGCCGTGGCCTCCTCCTATCACCTGCCGGTGGCGGACCGGTCCATCGACCTGCTGCTCAACTGCTTCTCCCCGCTGGCGCTGGAGGAATTTCGGCGGGCGCTCCGGCCCGGCGGCACGTTTCTCTATGTGGTGCCGTCGGAAAAGCACCTGTGGGAGCTAAAGCAGGTGCTCTATGACCACCCTTATCCCAACGAGGTGAAGGAGACTCCCTACGAGGGCTTCGCCTACGCCGAGATTCGCCATGTGGAGGACCGCATCCGGGTGCTGGCCCGCTACGTACGTACCTTGCGACGAATCGGCCGTAAGCGAACTGAAGCGTTATGCTTCGTTCATAGCGACCAGCAATCACAATGATTTGCTCTCCGATCCTTCGGGAAGCCGCCGCTTCATTTGTATCAATATCACCGGCAGGATCCGTAATGATGCTGTCATCAACTATCTGCAACTCTATGCGCAGGCAGTGCAGGAACTCCGTGAGGGTGAGTGCTTTTATTTCTCTCCCGAAGAAGAGGCCATTTTGATGGAGAACAACCAGGAATTTGAGCTGCAAACCCCGGTTGGACACCTCTTTCAACAGTATTTTCGCTCTGCCGATGAGGGGGAAAAGTGCGAAACGCTGCTCGCTGTCGATATTTTGGGGCGCATACAAAAGAAAAGTGGTTTTAAACTGTCGGCTACGAAGATAGTACATTTTGGCAGAATACTTCGTAAATTGGGAGTGCCTTGCAAGAAAATGAAAAATGGGAATTTCTATTGTGTGGTGGAGTTGTAAGGGTAGCAAACTAATGCCATTTTGCAGTATAAGTATCATTTTTTACCTGATAG
>OGYB01001017.1_pt1 | contig 14033 bp, 14 predicted proteins | sample 1576421 | NCBI WGS metagenome assembly OGYB01 (sample SAMEA3541577, study PRJEB24748) | human gut metagenome | biome: human gut; feature: human-associated habitat; material: faeces | place: China | collected 2012
CAGCGCGCCGTCCGCGCCGGCTGCTTCTTCTCGATCAACCCGCGCATGCTGGCGTCGAAGCGCGGCCGTGCCTACGCCCAGGCCGTCCCGGCAGAGCGCCTGCTGCTGGAAACCGACGCCCCGTCCCAGGCGGGCGAGCGCTACGATGCGCCCGCCGAAGCCGCTCGGCTCGCCGCCATGCTCGAAGCCCTCGCCGACCTACGTCGCACGCCCCGCGACGACCTTGCCGTCCGTATCGCGCGGACCAGCCGGCAGCTTTTCGCCTCCGCCTGACGCGCTCTTCGTCAGCCGGCGACTTCTTCAAGCACGCGCATCCGCTCGCCCATGTCTTCGCGCATGTCCCAGGCTGCGTACGGCAAGGCTTCGAATGCAGGAGCGGTTTCACCTGCGATTTCGATGGCGCTGGGTACACTGCTCGCGAGTTCGGCGCAGATGCGCGCGATATCCTTGCGATCCACGCCGATCGCGGAGCCGAATTCCAAAATGCTGCTAGGCGAGACATCGTCGATGACCGATGCCGATCCGATCCTCATCCCCATCGATCGCGAGAACCGTTCGAACCGAGTTGTCGAAACGAGGTCGTACGCAGGCGCAAGCCGGAAGCTCTTCCAGGTGCTCGTGTACAGGATCGACAGGTTCTTCAAGTGATTGTCGCAGTTGCCTACGAGGTAGTTGAAGCACGTGATCCGCGCAAACGCTTCCAGATCCTCGATGGGGCGAGAGGATCGCATCCGGATGAACGAGCCGACCGCTGCGGCGGTGGAGGGCTCGAGCTCGCGGTATTTCGCTTCGGGCGGTACTCCGAACGCTTGTGAGAGGTCTTCCTGATGAAGCCTTGAAACGACTGGCTCTCCTCGGTCTCGAAGTTGCCGTCGGTCGTAGCGTTCGACGCATAGTACCGGCCTCCCGAAGTCGAGCAGATGCACTGGTGCGACGGCGATCCCGCATGCGGCCGCCGCTTTCATGCACAGGTACTCGAGCAGCGGGATGTCGGGAAGCGATCCCGTTTTGAGGATATGGGTCGAAGCGGCACCGTCCAAAGGTTGGAGCCAGCCTTCATCCATGGGCGCGCCCGGCATATGCGCGAGCCCCGCTTTCCCTTGCGTGCCGGCAAGGGAAAGCCGCGCTTCGGAATTCGATTCGGCAAGCTCTTCCATGGCCGAGAACAGGGCGCGAAGATCGAAGCCGCTCAAACGGCGGTACGAACCTCGCGGATTCGGTGCCTCCCCGTTCGTGATCGCGACGTCCCCTATGGTTTCCAGCCCGCATCGGAGCAACAGCAGCAGGTAGTTGTCGGGCTCGATGCCGAGCTGCGCCGCGATCGCCCGCCGTGCCGCACCTTCGGGCAAGAGGCCGTCGAAGTAGGGAGCGAGCGTCGATTCGCTATAGGCCTCGTTTCGCAGAGGGAGCGAGCAGGAGACCGCTCGCGCGTCGGGGTCGGCGAGGTAGCCGGGATCGTAGGAGAACGTGACGGGATCGAGGTTGATGCGTCCGAGTAGGCGCGGTTCGGAACCGTCCATTCTGAATACCGAGAGCGCATCCATCAGGCATCCCTCGAATCGGCGCTCAGATCCATGCCGAGCGTTTGGAGGACGCGCAGGGTCTTCCCCAGCTCGGAGGTTTCCTTGCCATTTTCCAGGTTCGACACGAAATTGATTCCGACGCCGGAGAAGCGCGCGAGCTTCGATTGGGTGTATCCCTTGCGCTTCCGCTCCTCCCGAACGATGCGCCCCAGCTCTTGCGCTGTCGCGTATGTTGTCATAAAAACCTCGATTCATGCGTACGAGGGAATACCCACCCTGTTGCTAGTTTTTCATTCGTACGCATGAATTCTAGCATATTGCAAGGAATTCATGCGTACGAATGAATTCCTGAGCCAGAGCACGGAAAAAGTACGCGCCCGGGCCTCCGAAGAGGCCCGCGCATGCGGAGGGAGGGAAGGAAGGAAGGGAAAGGCGTTCTATTTCTTCGCGATGAGCTCGCGGGCGGCAATGCGACCGAACACCATGCATTCGGTGATGTTGCCGCTGCCCTGGTACTTCGCGGCCCAGATGGATCCGAACTCGCCCGAGGGTACCTCCATGAGCGCGGCCAGCTCCTCGATGGTGTCGGCCGTGAGCGCGTAGCCGTCGGCCACCGCGTCGATGGCGGGGTCGATCTCGGTTTTCTCGGTTTGGTTCTGCAACGTGTTGTTGGCCACGTCCTTGCCCATATAGGCGCCGTATCGCTTACCCTCGGAATCGTACACGAACCACTGCTTGTCGGGCAGGGGGAGCATCTTCCACTCGCCGCCGAAGTTCTGGTGGCCGTGGCGGCAGCCGTAGTGCAGCGACAGCGGGCCTTCCTCGCCCTTCGTGAACATGGTGGTGCCTTCCCATTCCTAGTAGAAGCGGCGCCCGTTGACGCCCACCACGATGCCGAGCGCCTTCTTGAGGCTGCGGTACGGCATGGTCTTCTCGCCGTCCAGGCTGATGCCGTTCGACCAGGCGCCCGCGAAGCTGTTCATGTGCCACATCCCGGCGCCCAGCTTCGCGCAGATGCGATGGCCGTCGCCGGTGTTGGTAGAGGCGCCCGCCGCGTGCATGCGCTCGAACGACAGGTAGTCCTGCAGCATCTCGGGGTCGTTCTCGAAGCCGCCGCAGGTCATGACAACGCCCTTGCGCGCCTTCGCGTAGACGCTCTTGTTCTTGTCCTCGTACACCGCGCCGATCACGGCCTTCGTCTCGGGATCCTGCACGAGCGCGGTCAGCGGCGCGCTGGTCTTGCGCGTCACCTGGTCGGGGTACTGCTCCAGAACCGCGCTCAGGAACTTGCTGATGTGCGTGCGGTCCTCGTCGGCGTTGTCCTTCTTGAACTGGCACTTCGAGAACGATCCGGAATTCTCCAGCTCGAACCATTCGGCCTTGCCGTCGCCCTGCGGCGTGATCTTGACGTCGTCTTCCTTCATGCCCAGGCCGCTCAGCCATTCCCAGTTCTCGGCGGCGCCCTGCGCATACGTCTCGTAGACGGACGCCGGCGTGGCGGTCATGCCGCCCAGCATGGCTTTCATGTACACGGCGAACGCGTCGGGCTCGTCGGTGATATGGAACGACCCGCTGCACACCGGCGAGTTGCCGCTGCCGATGAGGGTGGAGCCTTTCTCCAGCAGCAGCGTGGAAAGGTCGCCGCCCTCGGTCGCCATCGCGACGGCCGTGGCCAGGCCTGCGGCGCCCGCGCCGACGACGATGACGTCGTACTCCTCGTCCCATGCGATATCGGCGACGGACGTGGCGGCATCGTTCGCGGCATTTTGCGCCGGCTTCGGGCCGCACCCCGCCAGGCCGAGCGCCGCGGCGCCCAACGCGGCCATGCCGCTCGCCTTGATGAAGTTGCGGCGCGAGAGCGCGTCTTTCTTGTCCATGTCTCCTCCTTGGTTACGGTGCTTCCCGGCGAGAGCCCCGTGCTTCCCGCCGTGTTGGATCTGCCCGCTCACCATACGACGATCCACGTGCGGGCGACGAGACCCGGATCGGAGCAAAGGCCTGGTGAGCGTGTCGCCCGAATCGGGCGAACTTGATTGCGCACCCGGTTGGGGAGGGACGGCGGCGCCGTTCCGTGCGATAATGCGGCACGGGGAGGGAGGACTATGGAAACGAAGGAAGACAAGCGGGAAGGCAAGCAGACATCCGGAGGATTGCGGGCGGGCACCGTGTCCATGGCGGTGGGGTTCTTCGTGTGGTACACGTGCTCCAACTGGGTGAGCGCGCTGACGTACGACGCCTCGTTTTCGTACTGGTGGCTGAACAAGTCAGGCGCCGTGGTGCTGGTCACGCTCGTTGCATGCGCGATCCTCTGGCGCGTCCCCGTGCCGGCGCGCGTTGCGAGGAGTCTCGATTGGGCGTTCGCGGGCGTGTACGCATGCTCGTTCGTCGTGCTGCTCGGAGGAGCGGGCATGGCGGAGCCGTTCGGAGACCTGTTCGGCCTGCTGCTGTTCGCGGCGGCGCAAACCTGGATGGTCGTGCGCTGGGGGTCGTGTTACGCCCGCTCGTCCACCGACGACGTGGCGCGCGCGTTGCTGCTGGCCATCGCGCTGGTGGCTACCGTGAAGTGCGTGACGACGTTTCTGCCGGAAGCAGCGACGATGGCGCTCATGCTTGCGCTTCCGTTCCTGTCGATGGGGATGCTCGCGGTTCGTTTGCGCGACGAGGCCGACGAGCGTCCCGCCGAGCAGTGGTTCACGCGCGCGTCGCTTCCCTCGTTCGGCCGTATCGTGGCGGCGATGGCGGTGTTCTTCTTCATCTGGTCCATCCTCAACATGACGTTGAAGCACGGCACCGGCCACTACAGCTTCGGCATGGCCGCCACGCCGCTGTACACGCTGCTGTCGCAGGCCATCCTCTTCGTGTTCTGCGCGTTCGTGTACTGGTGGGTGTTCAGGCTCCGGCGGCATCTCGACATCACCGTGGTGTGGCGCTTCACGTACGTGCTGATGGCGGTGGCGCTGTTCATGCTGGTGGCGTTCGGCATGGCGCAGTTCATCCAGGCGTTCACGGGTGCAGCGGTAGTGGTGGCGAAGATGTTTTTGTGGTTGGGGTTGGCCAATGTCGCGCACCACGGGCCGTTCAAGCCGTTCATGGTGTTTTGCCCTGGTATGCTGCTGTACTCGTTTCCCGATTGGCTGGGACGCAGCGCTGCATCGTTTCTGGAGCTCGAGACGTTCGACCCCGTCATTGCCTCGTTCATGCTCGTGGTGACCGTGGTGATGGTGGCGTTCTTCCTGCCGTCGCGCTCGCCTGACGTGCAGCTGCTGCTGTCCGACCTGAACGGCGACGAGCGCCGCGCCATCGGGGAAGGCGACGGCATCGACGAGCGGTGCCGTACGGTGGGGGAGCGCTGCGGGCTCTCGCCGCGCGAGATCGAGATCATGCAGTATCTGTGCAAGGGCCGCTCGCGCCCTTATATCGCCGAGACGCTGTACCTGTCGGAGAACACAGTGCGCACCCATTCGCGCCGCATTTACGGCAAGCTCGACGTGCACAACAAGCAGGAGCTGCTCGACTTGGTGCGCGGGGAATAGCCACGCGGACCCTGGTGGGTCGGCCGTGCTCGTCGTCAAGTCGGCAGCGAGCGTCTCGCGCTGCATTCGTCCAGCTATCTACTCCTCTTCGACTATCGACGAACCTTCCGAACGATCGCCATTGAACCAGCGCCACGTCTCGTTCATTCTCAGCTTTCCGTCGGCGCGTTTCGTCGGACGGCTCCAGCATTCTCCTGCGCGTACTTGACCTGCGACGTTGAGATGGTGATAACAGAAGTGCAGATTACCTTGCTCGTCGGCCGTTCCTAAAAGGCTGCCGCGCACGATATCCCCGCCTTCGTAGTGCGCCCAGACGGTGCTTCCGTTTTGACGGTAGTGAAACTTCGTGCGCCCGTCCACTTCTCCGTTCGACGAGTTTTCCTTCGATATGAATGTTCGACCGTCGTAAGACATACATCCTCCTGTCGATGAAAATGCCTACAGCTTAAGCAGCATCGGTTGATTCTGTGCGTTGGCGAGACTCGTTCATGGTTTCTCCACGCAAGATTGACGGATCTCCGAGTGTCTGATGACGGTTGCGCTCGTTCTCGTCGTCCGTTCGCTTCTCCGCGTATCGTGGGCGAATATGCAGGTTCGCGTCAGTGGCGAAGGAGGCGGCGGGACATGATGACTAGCACGGTGCACGACGTGGCGCTCGTGTTCGAGGGCGGCGGGATGCGCAACTCGTATTCGGCGGGCGCGATCAGCGTCATGCTGGAGCAGGGGCTGTTCTTCGACGACGTGTACGGATTGTCGGCGGGGGCGACGAATGCGATCGACTACGTCTCGCGTGATGCGCGCCGCAACAAGGCCTCGTTCACCGTCTGCCTCGACGATCTCTCGTTTCGCTGGTGGGTGACGCCGTTCGTGGATACCGACGGCGTCAGCGCAGCGCTGCACGGCGATGCGCGCGTCCGCTCAAGCTGCGCGCTGCCCTTCGACTTCGACGCCTTCCAGGCGAACCCAGCGCGCGTCACCTTGCAGGCCATCGACCGCGACACGGGCGAGACGGTCTATTTCACGCGCGACGATTTTCCTACCGAGCAGGCGCTCATGGAACGCGTCCGCGCCTCGACGAGCTATCCCATCGTGCTGCTCCCGACGGTCGTCGACGGACGCGCGCTGTACGACGGCGGCATCGGACGGGGCGGCGGCATCATGGTGCCGCGCGCGATGGACGATGAGCTGAGCAGGTTCTTCGTCGTCTGCACGCGTCCGCGCGGCTTCCGCAGACCGCTCAAGCCCAACCGCTTCTACGACGCGTTCTTCTGGCGGCGTCCGCGCATGCGGGAGGCGCTGGACACCTGGAACCGGCGCTACGACGCCGAACTCGACCGGCTCGATCGACTCGAGGCCGAGGGCCGCGCCTACGTGTTCTACGCGAACGATCAGGGCGTGAAGAACACCGAGCGCGACGCGGAGAAGCTCGCCCGCAACTACGAGCGAGGCCGCATGCAGGCTTTATCCGAATTCGACAGGTGGGAGCGGTTCCTCTCAGGGCAGGGGGTTTGAGCTTTCGGTGTTGCCATGCGCACGAATTCGGAAGCCGATGTGCGGCAAAATCCAGGTTTTGGCACGACGGACTGGCGTGCGGCTCGACAACTCAAAACCCCACCTGGGGTTTTGTCGACGCGCGCAAGCGCGATGCCCTTCCGAAGGCTTGAACCGAACGCGCAGTGTGCCAAAACCTGGATTTTGCCGCACATAGCACTTTAAAGAAGTGTACGCCCGCGGTGCGTCGACCCTTAGCGGAAATCCTCTTCGTCGGCGTGCTCCCAGCCGAACAGCGCGTCGCCCACGAGGCGGAACGAAAAGGGCAGCGGCGGCTGCACGTCGCCGTTGTCGATGTGCTCCGCGACGCCTTCGAGCTCCTCCAGGAGGTCGAAGAACGACAGCTCGTCGAGCGAAGGCATGCCCTGCGCCACCTCTTCCGGCGAGATCAGCAGGATCTGCAGCACGATGTCGAGATAGCCGTCGAGGCGAGCGTTGTCATCCAGCAGCGCCTCCACGTTGTCGCGCCCGAAGAACGACTTCTCGATGCAGTACCAGCCCACGGCCTCGGGCGCATCCTCGTCGTCCAGGTAGTTGCTGAGGATGATGCCGTTGTCCTCGAGGTCGTTCACGGTGAAGCACGACACGAGCGTCTCGGGAGTCACGAGCGGTTCGTCGTTCTCGTCAAGATCGCTCATCACGTATATGAGCTCGGCTGCCAGCCCGTCTGCGCCCACGTCGAGCGCCAGCCCGTAGCAGTAGCCGGGATTGGCCTTGCGCGTGCCCCAGTAGAGCTCGCCGTGGTGTTCGAGAAGCGTTTTGACGGTAGCGGCCATGAGGATCCCCTTCGCGCGACGTGCTTGATCGGATCAGTCGAGTATAGAGCATCGTGGCGAACGGTGGTACGATGGTCGGCGACTGAAAGGAAAACGACATGCCGATCATCCACCTCGAAGACCTTGACGACCCGCGGCTTGCCGCGTACTCGGGCATGACCGACGCGCAGTTGCGCGATTGCCCCGACAGCGCGCACGGCCTGTTCATCGGCGAGTCGCGCAAGGTGATCGAGCGCGCGCTGGCCGCCGGGGTGCGGATGCGCTCGCTGTTCATGGAGGAGAAGTGGCTCGATCAGACGATGCCACTCGTCGATTTGCTGTTGGACGGCGATCCCGCCTTCCCGGTGCTCGTGGCCACGCGCGAGCAGTTCCGCGCCCTGACCGGCTACGAGGTGACGCGCGGCGCGCTGGCCGCGTTCGAGCGCCCGCCCTTGCCCCGCGTGGAGGATCTGCTGGCGAGCGCGCGCCGCGTGGCCGTGCTCGAGGACATTACGAACTACACGAACATCGGGGCCGTGTTCCGCTCGGCGGCGGCGCTCGGCATCGACGCGGTGCTGGTCACGCCGTCGTGCCACGACCCGCTGTACCGTCGCGCCGCGCGCGTGTCGATGGGGACGGTGTTCCAGGTGCCGTGGACGCGCATCGGAAGCGAGCGCGCCTGGGCGGCCGAGGGCGTGCCGCTTCTGCGCTCGCTGGGCTTCTCGACGGCCGCGCTCGCGCTGTCGGACGAGGCGATCTTCCTGCACGACGAGCGCCTGCGCGGCTGCGACAAGCTGGCGCTGGTATTGGGCACCGAGGGCGACGGCCTCGCGCCTTCGACGATCGCGAGCTGCGACTACAGGGTGAAGATCCCCATGGATCACGAGGTGGACTCCTTGAACGTGGCCGCCGCTAGCGCCGTGGCTTTCTGGGAGCTCCGCACGAAGTGGCGGTAGAGATCCGTGATGGATATCGTGCTCGAGATACTGAATGCGCTGGATCTCGCGTACCCGCTGACCCTGCGCGACAAAGACGGCGAAGTGCGCCTGTTCTGGATCGTCGTCGCGATCGCGGTTCCCTTCCTCGTCGTCGCGGCGCTGATCCTCGTGGCGCTTTCGCTCGCGGAAGGCCGCTGAGCGCTTCCTACTCCAAATCCAACCCGTCGATCACTTCCCGGAGCGCTTTCGCCGACTCGTGGAGCCTTGCCAGCTCGTCGGTCGACAGCGGGGCGGGCACCTGGTACTCGATGCCGTTCTTGCCGACCACGGCCGGCATCGACAGCACCACGTCGTGCAGGCCGTGCACGCCGTGCTGGAAGTTCGACACGGGCAGGATGGGCTTCTCGTCGCGCACGATGGCCTCGCAGATGCGCTTCACCGACATGGCGATGCCGTAGTAGGTGGCTTTCTTCTTCGCGATGATCTCGTAGGCGCTGTTCTTCACGTCCTCGGCGATGCGCTGCATCGACTCGTCGTGCTCGAAATGGCCGCGCAGCTCGCAGAAGTCGTTCACGGGGATGCCCGAGATGTTCGCCGTGCTCCACACCGCGATCTCGCTGTCGCCGTGCTCGCCGATGATGCGCGCGTGTACGTTGCGCGGATCCACGCCGAGGTGCTCGCCCAGGATGTACTTGAAGCGCGCGGTGTCCAGCACCGTGCCCGATCCGATGACGCGGTTCTCGGGCATGCCCGACAGCTTCAGCGCCACGTGCGTGAGGATGTCCACCGGGTTCGACACCACCAGCAAAATGCCCTGGTAATCGCGCTGTGCGAGCTCGGGGATGATGGACTTGAAGATGCGCACGTTCTTATGCACGAGGTCCAGGCGCGTTTCGCCGGGTTGCTGGTTCGCGCCGGCCGTGACGATGATGATGGCCGCATCGGCCGCGTCGTCGTAGTCGCCCGCGTAGATGTTCATGGGGCCGGCGAAGGGCATGCCGTGCGCTATGTCGAGCGCTTCGCCCTCGGCGCGGTCGCGGTCGACGTCGATGAGCACCATCTCGGTGAACAGCTCGCTCTGCATCAACGCGAACGCGGTTGCCGAACCCACGAACCCGCACCCTACGATGGCCACTTTCCGATCGTTGATAACGCGCTGCATACGCTTCCTTCCGTCGACATGTTCGAGTGAGAACCTACTGCATCCCGGCGAACCCGTCAAGGTCGTTCATCGATTGTCTGTACCGAAAAAAGGATAGGGCGGCTATACTGAGAGCGTGGCAGGCAAGCTGCACCGTCGTCGCCAAGGAGGGGCCATGGCCATCAATCGTCAGAAGCTCAAGCTGCTGTACCTCATGCGGATGCTCGAGGAGGAGACCGATGCCGAACGCGGCCTCACGATGGCGCAGATCATCGGGAAGCTGGAAGCGCTGGGCATCTCGGCCGAGCGCAAGTCCATCTACCGCGACATCGAGGCGCTGCGCGAGTTCGGCGTGGACGTGCGCACCTACCAGCGCGCGCCGGTGGAGTACGCCGTGGAGCACCGCGCGTTCGCGTTCGCCGAACTGCAGCTGCTGGTGGATGCGGTGCAGAGCTCCCGCTTCCTCACGCAGCGTAAAAGCGACGCGCTGGTGGAGGGCGTGAAGCAGCTGGCCTCGCGGCGGCAGCGCGCGCTGCTGGACAAGCGCGTGCACGTGGAAGGCCGCATCAAGATGCAGAACGAGTCGGTGTTCGGCAGCGTCGACCGCATCCAGGAGGCCATCGCGCTCAAGCGCCGGATCTCGTTCGTCTACTTCAAGTACGATGCGGCGAAGCGCAAGGCGCTGCAGCATAACGGCGAGCGCTACATCGAGACGCCCGTGCGGCTCGTGTACGCGGAAGGCTACTACTACCTGGTCGTGTTCAACGAGAAGCACGACGATTTCGCGAACTACCGCGTGGACCGCATGGACCGCATCGAGGTGCTGGACGAGCCCGCGATCAAAAACGAGCGCATCGCCACGTTCGACGCGCGCGAGCTGGAAAGCCGCGCGTTCGGCATGTACAGCGGCGAGCCGGTGGCGGCCACGCTGTTGGTGGACGAGGAGGTCATGGGCGCGGTCATCGACCGGTTCGGCAAGGACGTGGAGTCGGTGCCGACGGGGGAGAAGCAGGCGCGCGTGTACGCCACGGTGATGAAGAGCCCCGTGCTGTTCGGGTGGCTGGCTCAGTTTGGCGGCCGCGTCCGCATCGAGAAGCCGACCGCACTGGCGCAGGAGTACCGCGCCTACCTTGAGGACATCGTCGCCGCGTACGAGTAGGACGCCGCCGTCCCAGCGCCTCGGCTGTCCGCGCGCCTCACACCGCCTGCGGCATCGCCTCTTCGTCGTGCTCGCAGGCGGGTCGGCCGCCGCCGACGACCAGTCGGCCTCCGTCGTCGAGGACGATCTCCAGTTCCACGAGCAACCCGTTCTCGTCGGTGCAGAACACAAGATCGCTCACCTGCCGTCCGATGGCGTACGAGCAGGGGCGTAAGCTCTTCCAGCGCAGTCCCTCTACGGGCGCGTCGGTTTCCAAGCTGCCGGCATGCAGCGCGATGTGCGGTGCCCGCATCACGAATGCGGCGAGGTCGCAGTCTTCGAATCGCAGGACGGTAGGCGCGCCGGGCAGGTAGGCGCGGGCGCGTTCGTCGAACAGGGCGAGCACGTCTGCTACGTACGATCCGATGGCTCGTCGAGCCTGATGCCGGTTAGCTCGCGCGAGGCCGCGCGGGTCGTCGAACCATCGCTGGTACAGGTTCGCGAACGCCGTTGCCGCGTCGACGGGGGCGAAAAGGGACGTTTGGTCGGCTTGTCTTGCATGCACGGGACTCTCCTTTGCTCTCTTGTTGCGTATGGTACACGTTCGGCGGTTCAAGCCTGTCCTTTCTGTGGGACAGCTGCCGATCGTTCGGTCCGCATGACCCGTCTGCGCCGCTCGCTGCCCGTGTGCCTTCTCCGCGCCTTGCGCGCGCGGCCGCCGCAAGGCGCGTCGTTTGCGTTAGAATGACGCACGGGAAACACGTTGGAGACGCTCGTCGGTTTCGAGCCGATAATGGATGGAGAGCCAGTGGCCAAGCTATCGATTGCGCCGCGGTCGCGCGACGATGCGCGGATTGCCGCGCACCTGGACACCTTCGCGCGCCGTGTCGAGGCGACGCCGCCGGGCATGTGCCCGCTGGCCGTGCAGCTGACCATGCTGCAGACAAGCGGCGCGCAGACCTGCGGAAAGTGCGTTCCGTGTCGCGACGGCATCCCGCAGCTGGCGGCGATGCTCAAACGCGTGGTGGACTGCGACGCCGACGAGGGCGTACTGGAGGGCCTGCGCGCGCTGGCCGAGATGATCCGCGACACGTCGGATTGCGCCATCGGCTACGAGGCCGCCCGCAGCGTGCTGGAGGGTCTCGATACGTTCGCCGACGAGTATGCGAGCCATTTGCGCGACCGTTCGTGCCAGGAGGGCGTCGGCCAAACGGTTCCTTGCGAGACGCTGTGCCCCGCGCACGTGGACGTGCCCGCCTACATCGCGCTCACGGCGGCGGGCGACTACGCCGGTGCCGTCAACATGGTGCGCAAGGATAACCCGTTTCCCACGGCTTGCGCGTTCGTGTGCGAGCATCCTTGCGAGACGCGGTGCCGCCGCACGCTTATCGATGCGCCCATCAACATCCGCGGGATCAAGAAGTTCGCGGTCGACCAGATGCCAGCCGACCAGGTGGCGCCCCCGCCGCGCAGCGTGGACACCGCGCGCACCGTCGCCGTCATCGGCGGCGGGCCCAGCGGGCTCACCTGCGCGTACTTCCTCGCCCTTATGGGGCATCGCGTGACGGTGTTCGAGGAACGCGCCCAGCTGGGCGGCATGCTGCGCTACGGCATCCCCGCGTATCGCTTTCCGCGCGAGCGCTTGGACGAGGATATCCGCGGCATCCTGAACGCGGGCACCATCACGGCGCGGTGCGGCGAGCGCATCGGCGCGCACGAGATGGCCGAGATCGCCGACACGTACCATGCGGTGTACGTGGCCGTCGGCGCGCAGACGGGCAAGTCGCTGCGCATCGACGGCGTGGATGCCGAAGGCGTCGTCTCGGCAGTGGATTTGCTGGGGGCCATCGGCGATGGCGACTATCCCGACTTCACGGGCAAGCGCGTGGTGGTGGTGGGCGGCGGCAACGTCGCCATGGACTGCGCGCGCACGTCGGTGCGCGCCGGGGCCGACGAGGTCTCGGTGGTGTACCGGCGCCGCAAGGACGACATGACGGCGCTGCCGGCTGAGGTGGAGAGCGCCATCGCCGAGGGCGTGGAGATGATCGTGCTGGAGGCGCCCGTCAGCATCGAGGCGGACGAGCGCGGGCATTGCACGGCGCTCATCACGCAGCCGCAGATGATCGGTCCCGTGCGCGGCGGCCGTCCGGCGCCGGTCGCCGCCGACAAGCCGACGCGGCGCATCGAGGCCGACGTCATCCTCATTGCCGTGGGCCAGAACGTGGTGTCCGGCCCGTTCGAGGAGTTCGGCATGCAGACCACCTGGGGCTGTTTCAACGCCGACGAGCATCTTGCGGCCGAAGGGCACGACCACGTGTTCGTGGGCGGCGACTGCCAGACCGGCCCCTCTACGGTGATCCGCGCCATCGGGGCGGGAAAGGTGGCTGCGCGCAACATCGACGAGTTCCTGGGTTACCATCACAAGCTGCCGTGTGACATCGAGGTGCCCGAACCGCTGCCGAACGACCGCACGCCCAAGGGGCGCGTGGAGATAACCGAGCGTCCCGCGCGCGAGCGGCGGCTCGATTTCGATGGCGTCGAGAACGGAATGAGCCGCGAAGAGGTCGTGCAGGAGTGCGGGCGCTGCCTGCGCTGCGATCGTTTCGGCTGCGGCGTTATGGAAGGAGGCAGGCACCAGTATGCCTAGCATCACGATAGACGGGATCGCCCTCGACGTTGCCGAAGGCTCCACCATCCTCGATGCCGCGCGCGCTGCCGGCATCCGCATCCCCACGCTGTGCTTCCTGAAAGAGCGCAGCGCCATCGCCTCGTGCCGCGTGTGCGTCGTGGACGTGGAAGGGCTCGACCAGCCGGTGCCCTCGTGCGCCACGCCCGTGCAAGACGGTATGAAGGTGACCACCTCCTCGCCGCGCATCGAGGCGTACCGCCGCATCGCGCTCGAGCTCATCATCGCCGATCACGGCCTCGATTCCACGAACTACTGCTTCTCGTGCGATAAGAACGGCGCCTGCGAGCTGCAGGCCGTCTGCCGTGAGTACGGCGTGCTGGAGTCTCCTTTCGAGGCAGCGCAGAAGCGCGAGCCCGTGCGCGACGAGAACCCGTTCCTCGCTTACGACCCGAACCTGTGCATACGCTGCCAGCGTTGCGTGGGCGCCTGCAACGACGCCGCGCGCAACCACACGCTGGGAACCGCGAAGCGCGGCGTTCGCACGCTGATCGAGGCGCCGTTCGGCGCGGACTGGCGCGCCACCGACTGCGAGTCGTGCGGCAACTGCGCGCAGGCGTGCCCCACCGGAGCGCTCACCGAGCACGACGATACCGACAAGGTCTACGCCGCGCTCGCCGATCCGACCAAGCACGTGGTCGTGCAGCCGGCCCCGGCCGTGCGCGCCGCGCTGGGCGAGGAATTCGGCATTCCCATGGGCACCTCCGTCACCGGCAAGATGGCCTGCGCGCTGCGACGCCTCGGCTTTGACAAGGTGTTTGATACCGA
>OGYB01001027.1_pt1 | contig 13962 bp, 11 predicted proteins | sample 1576421 | NCBI WGS metagenome assembly OGYB01 (sample SAMEA3541577, study PRJEB24748) | human gut metagenome | biome: human gut; feature: human-associated habitat; material: faeces | place: China | collected 2012
GACAAAAAACGTTTCACAGTTCGTAAGATGTCTGAAAACGTAGGTGTAGAGAGAATTTTCCCGATGGAATCTCCGTTCATCGAAAGCATCACTGTAAACAAACTTGGTAAAGTACGTCGCGCTAAATTGTATTACCTGCGTGCTCTTACTGGTAAGAAAGCAAGAATCAAAGAAAGAAGATTCTAATCCTTCGGGGTTTAATTGCCATAAAAAAAGGTTACTCATTGCGGGTAACCTTTTTTTATGCCCTTATGCGGGCGTTTCGCCGATGTTTTTGTCCGTTTCGTCGGTTTGATTTCCCTTTGACTGCTGAATAGGTTTATCTTTGACCATTATAAATACTATTCTTATGCAACATTCCGTAAAAAACAATCTGGTGATTGGTTTTATCGTGTCAGTGCTGTTAAGCCTGTTTGTTAACTTTTCCATGCTGATGCTTACTTATAAGATGCAGTCGCTGGATTTGCCTTTTCGTGGCAGGCATTCGTTCGGGGACGAGTTCCTTTACTATTCCCTGTTCTGGTTCTTCATGTATGCCTTTCTGTTGTTTATGCTGAACTCGCAGATATATAAGCTGGGCGACCGCCTGTTCCATAATAAAGAATATAAAACGATGCTGTTGGCGGCTGTACTGACGATCGTCTGCGGGGTGGCACTGTTTCTTTTATACCCCGGCGTACAGCGTTTCATCATGACGGATCTCCTGCAGATGGATGAAATGTTTCGGGCGGATAGCTTTACGGTTATGGAGCGGGCTCCCGATATGGCAGTAAAACCCGGGCCGCCCGATCATCGTATGGCTGTAACACTCAGCCGGGGAATAGATCATCCGAGGCCATTCCTGACAGAGCACCTGCTTATCCTGCTGACTGTCTTGTTGAGTGTCCTTCTGATACGCCTGCTGAATGGAAAACAACAGATGATGTTGGAATATGAGAAACTCAAGACCGAGAAACTCCAAACTTCTTATAACGCCTTAATGGGACAGATCAACCCCCACTTTTTCTTTAACTCCCTGAATGGATTGAATTCGCTGATACGAAACGGCGAGAAGGAACAAACGCTGACTTATCTCGACGAACTGTCGAACGTGTTCCGCTATATCTTGCAGAGCAATAAGAAAGAAATGGTCACCCTGGCAGAAGAATTACAGTTCGTAAAAGCCTACACTTATCTGCTGAGCGTGCGTTACGAAGGCAAGCTATTCTTCTCAATACAAGCGGCTCCCGCTCTTCTGCTTTGCTATCTTCCCATCCTTAGCGTGCTGCCCCTGATCGAGAATGCAGTCAAACATAACGTGATTAGTAAGCAGTATCCGTTGCAAATCGACATTTATACTACAGAAGAGCATGCTTTGGTGGTGTCCAATAAAGTACAACCGAAGGTGGAGGAGGGACATAGCAGCGGCATCGGACTTAAAAATCTCTGGGGACGTTACCGGCTGTTGACCGGGAAAGATATTACGATCTCCAACCGGAAAGAATACTTCAAAGTCTCTCTCCCTTTGCTGGATACGCCGGTCAAAGCGTGAATTATGAATTATCGAAACGAAAAGATTGTATGAAAGCTGTCATTATTGAAGATGAAACTGCAGCTGTAGGTAGCCTGAAGGCTATCCTGGCGCAGAACTCCATTATTGCGATCGAAGTAATAGCGGAGTTGGAGAGTATTGAGGAGAGCGTGGCATATTTTCGGGAAGAACCTCATCCCGACATTATCTTTATGGATATCCACCTGGCAGATGGCTCGGCTTTTAAGATCTTTGAGCAGGTAGAGATCGAAGCCCCCGTTGTTTTTACAACTGCTTACGACGAGTATGCCCTGCAGGCCTTTCAGGTAAGCAGTATCGATTATCTGTTGAAGCCGGTTACGCTGGCTTCCCTGGAACGTGCCTTAAGTAAGTTGCGCGTGTTCAGCCCGGAAGAACGTCTGGCACATATCCGGCAAACGAATGACACGATCCAGAAACGGCATGTGATAAAGAGCCTGCTGATCATGCTCACCGACAAATTCTATCCCTTACAGGTTGAGGAGATCCTTTATTTCTATACGATGAACGAAAAGGTGACCGCCTATACTTCCGACGGAAAGCAACACCCGGTAGACCGTACGCTGGATACCCTGAGCGACCAGCTCGACCTGAAAGACTTCTTCCGTGCCAACCGCCAGTTTATCATCGCCCGTAAATCCATCAAGGATATCGACCTCTGGTTCGGCAGTCGCCTGTCGGTCAACCTGACCTTACCCGTTCCCGAACGTATCATTATCAGCAAGACAAAGACGCCTGTATTTAAAAAGTGGATATTGATGGAATAGTTTTCCGGTGGAATACTGCATCACAAAAGCAAGTTTTTTCACCCTGCCACTTCGGGCGATTCACCGATCAAGTTGTACCATTTATCGGTGGTTAACCTTTGTTCACCGAATATTCTTATTTATTTGTAGTGTAAACTAAAAAGAGAATCAACTATGTTGAAATGTATTACTTTCGATGGAGATGCTTCTACGTTGAACACCCTGATGGGTTATTTTGAGAAGTTGGATAAAGCACTCGCTGATGTGCATGACGTTTTGCACAAGGAACAAACCGAGCAACCTATATTTGTTCGGGAAGGAAGTAAGATCATTCGCCTTCGCAGAGAGGAGATCCTTTTTCTGGAAGGCTATGGCGATTACGTCAAGATTCATCGTACAGTGGGCAAACCCTTGCTTTCGCAGGTCAGCCTGAAGCGATTTGAAGAAAATCTTACCGACGGATTGTTCTGTCGTGTACACCGCTCCTATATCGTAGCTCTTTCCCATATCAGCTACATCGAGCGGAAAAGGATACGCATCGGTGAGGAGTTGATCCCCATCAGCGATTCTTACCTGCCTGTCCTTATGGGGCGGCTGGCGTTGCAGGAATAGGTAGATCCTGTTCCTGATAACTAAAAAGATTCTATAAAAATGTAATTGGAGAAACAATGCCGTGATTCCGTCTGTTTGGAGGAAAATTAAAAACAAATAGACTATGAATTACGGCATTAGTGTTTTATTCAGGGCGATCCCTTTGTTGATGGCTTTGTTTTGTTTTGGTTATGGTTTGTTCGTTTATGAATATGGAACAGATCCGGGTAAGTTTGTGGCAGGGCCGGTAGTATTCTCTCTGGGGATGATCTGTATCGCTCTCTTTTCCACAGCGGCAACGATTATCCGGCAGATCATAAACACCTTCGGGATGGTGAGCCGGTACGCACTTCCGGCACTCGGTTATCTGTCTGCACTGCTGACGGTGATCATCGGGATCCATATAATGGAATCGCCCGATACTTCATCGTTCGTAGCCGGTCATGTTATCTGCGGAGTAGGGCTGATCACGGCTTGTGTGGCTACTACGGCTACCTCTTCCACCCGTTTTACGATGATCACCGTCAATTCCAAAAAGACGGATCACGATGTCCCACCCGAAGCGTTTACCCGTGCACAGGGATTGACCTTGATCGCTATTGCCGGGCTGATTGCACTGGCTGCCTGGATATGGGCTTTCTGGTTACTGGCTAACAGCGGGCATGGTTCCAAATATTTCGTGGCCGGACATGTGATGATCGGATTGGCTTGTATCTGTACCAGCCTGATAGCATTGGTCGCCACTATTGCCCGCCAGATACGGAATATCTTTTCACCGACCGAGCGCGAAATATGGCCGATCATGGTATTGATCATGGGTAGCCTGTGTGTTATCTGGGGAATAATCCTGATCCTGGCGACAGCCAATGCGGCAAGCGGTGCCACGGGTTATATCATGATCGGACTTGGATTAGTTTGTTTCAGCATATCCAGTAAAGTGATCCTGTTGTCGAAGATATGGCGGCACGAGTTCAAGCTATCCAACCGTATACCGTTAATCCCTATCTTTACGGCACTGACTTGCCTGTTCCTTTCCGCTTTCCTGTTTGAAATGGGCTCGGTTCATGGATATTATTTCGTACCGGCCAGGGTCTTGGCGGGATTAGGTGGTATTTGTTTTACCCTATTTTCTATTGTCAGTATCCTGGAGAGTGGAACGTCTTCCAAATAAATAATTTATATTCTTGATATATTGCAGGGGCAGGTTTAATTGATCTGCCCCTTTTCTTATTGAAAACCCTTACAACTTTATCTTATAAAACAACTCGCTCAACGTATAAGTCACCGTTATCCCTATGACATCTTTTTGGTAAGTGTTGTTTTTTAGTTTGGTGCGGTCGTAGAAGAGGGCGGCGTTGATCTGTCCGTTGGAGACAGGCAGGCCGAAACCTAAACTGGCCCGCCATGAAAGGCCGGATTGTCCGCTGATGTTCATATAAGGGGTGGAGACGTCCAGTCCGGCTTTGTAAGACATCCGTTTCCAATAGCTGCCTGAAGAATACCCGTTCGGGGAGTAACATACTCCGGCACGTACTTCGTGTGCATCCTTGAACTTCACCCGGCTGTCGTTGGATATCATGGAGCTGTATTGCTGAAACTTATAGTCGAGCGCATACGTCCATTTCCGGTAGACCAACGATCCGCCGATCCCCATGTACTGCGGGAGATATTGGGAGGAACTCTTGTCGCTTTCTTCCGTTTCCACGTTCCCGTTCGTTATGATGGTCGAATTATCCATCTTCAGATGTTGCTTGTATCCGTAAACCGCCCCGAGCGTAATCGATTTATCCTTGGCAATATTCCGGTGATACTGGATCCCGAAATCAGCATAAAAGGCATTCGTATACATTTTGTTTTCGACAGTCATGCTACCCTGATTCTCCGACGCCTTTATATTCCCGAAAATATAATTCAGGTTCACCCCAACGGTCAAATGTTTGGAAAGCATGAAGGCATTGGTCAGATACACCTTGGAAAGACCGCCGTACCCTTCGAAGGTACTGGTATAGTAAGAGTTGGGCGAACCTTCCAACGGCTGCGTACTCTGGAAATAGTAACCGACTGACGAGTAAGGAGTCAGCCCGGCAGCCATGTACCAGCGGGGCATGATCCGTCCGGCTAACGCAAAAGCCGATACATTACCGGAGAAAGCATCGCTGCTTCCGCTTTTCGACTTGTACAATTCACTTTTGGCGAAGGCGGACGTTTCGGCAAAGAGCCTGCATGAGTCGAGTCCCGAAAGTCCGGCCGGGTTCTCTGTGTTTATCAACGAGGAATGGCGCATCCCGGTGGAAACCCCACCCATCGCCGAATTGGAACCGTACAATCCGGTTACGATCTCGCCGATACCGAACATGGAATAAGGCGAGGAAGTCATAATATTTTGCGCGTTTGCTGCCGTTGCAGTCAGCAGGAGGGAAGAGAATATATACTTAATAGCTTTCATATATTTTGTAGATTAGCTGTAATACGATGGGCGATTTGCTTTGACGGTCGCCAAAGGTCATATTTTTGAATGTTTGGGTGTAGCTGTCTTCGTTCAGCACCAGTTGCAGGTTATGCTTGTTTATTCCGATTGTACCCAGTTCCTGCTGCATAAAGTCGGTGACATCGAAATAGTAATACGTATTTTCATTATATACATTATCTTTTACAAGCGTTCCGCCCTGAACCTCCGATCCGAGGTAGTCTTTTACGGCATCGGTAACGACGTTGTTCTCGTCGGCAATATAGAGATAGATACTGTCGGGGAGCGCATTTATATCCGAGTAGGTGCCCAGTTCGGGGTACAGTTTGAGCATGGCCGACTCTATCACCACCCTTTCCCCCAGTTTCATGATATTGTTGAGGTGGGGGAACTCCAACCGGGCGAACCAACCCAACCCGCCGAACAATACCCCCCGGTTGTCGAGAGCTTTGGAAGGTATTTCAGCGTCCTTTGCAGGATAAGGCTCCATCAGGGTTCCGCTCCTGTCGTGATCGATATGGCTGAAGTGGGTGGAGGTGTTAGGGGCGAACACCAGCTCCTGCTCGTTACTCTCTTCCCCGATGATATGGTAATGCAATACCATTGTTGACATCGTATCGGCTAGTTGGAAAGAGAGTATCGAATGGCTGTCCGGATTGTCGGGAACTATAACGACTCCTTTAAAGTAATTCTCAAAACGTTCGGACGACACTGCTTCATCCCGTTCGTGGAAACGGGTCAGCAGGTTTTGCCCCAATTCGTCCGGCAGGCGGATTTCCAATCTGTTGCCGGCCAACGGGCGGGGTTTGAACCTGCAACTACCTATAGGAGTAGGATCGTAGGTAAAGGAAGAGGTATTATATAAGTAACCGTTGTCGTTGAGGAGAACCTTTTCCGTTAGCTGGTAAACCGAGAACTGCTGATACTGTAAGGTATCGCCCAGGCAATAACTACCGTACGACAGCGACAGGATCAGTGAGTCCAACACTACCGTCTTGCTGATATCCGTGCTGTAAGTGGGGCGTGTATAAGGTATGTATCCCGTCGATTTCATCGTACCCCAAAGCGAATGCGTATATTCGCCGATCAGTGCCACCCCTGTCCCGGATGTTTCCAGCGAGTCGATCAGTACGGAAGTGATGACGACTGTTGAGGTATCGGTACTGATATTGCGAAAAACCGAATCGACCAGTCCGTTGCCGTATTTATTACTTTCGTCATAGCAGGAAGAAAGCAGGCAGCCGGAAAGGCATATCCAAAATAGAAAAAGAATCTTATTCATATACATTATATATATTAGTAATAGAGTCTGTTGATCGGGCAAAGAACCGCAATCGCCTATTCTTGTGCAAGAATAACCTGTCAAACGCTGATATTGCTCCATTAACGGTTGAAATCGGCAGGTCAACCAGTCTGCGGGATGCGGGAGGGGGCTTTACCCCCTTTTTTTAAGGCATTCACCGAGCAGGATGGCCTGTTTGCCGATTTAATTTGCCGGACAACAAAAAGCCCTGTTCTTTTGTGACCGTAAAACAGTAACACGCTATATGATGACACAAAAAAGATTATTTCTATTCCTGATAGCACTGCTTCCGGTGATGATGATCTCCTGCGGTGACGATGATGACGATGATTTGCAAGGTAAATGGTATCGTATGTCCGACTTCGACGGTCTTGCCCGTAGTTATGCATCTTCGTTTACCATCGGGAACAAAGGATATTTGGCCTGCGGGTATAATGGGAAAACGAAACCTCTCTCCGACGTATGGGAATACGATCCGGCGTCGAACACCTGGACACAGAAAGCCGATTTCCCCGGTTCAGCGCGTTATGACGCGACTGCGTTCGGGATCAACGGGAAAGGATACATGGGTTCCGGTTATGACGGCAACTATCTGAAAGATTTCTATGCTTTCGACCCGTCTACCAACAGCTGGACACAGATCGTCAGCATCGGCGGAAGCAAACGCCGCGGGGCGACCAGCTTTGTACTGGATAATATCGCCTATGTCTGCTGCGGTACGAACAATGGAGGATATGTGGATGATTTCTGGAAGTTCGACCCGTCTGACGGGACATGGACGCAGTTGCGCGATATGTCGGACTCCTCGGATGAGAGCTATGATGATGATTATAATATAGTACGGACGAATGGCGTAGCCTTAGTCATCGACGGGGCAGTTTATCTGGCTTGCGGTGAGAGTGGAGGTGTACGCTCCGATACTTGGAAATACTATCCTACAACCGACTTGTGGGAGAAGGTAGCCAAGTTTAAGGGAACAGCCCGTAGCGCCACGGTCGCTTTCTCCAATAGTGAGAGAGGATTCGTAGCAACCGGTGGTTGCAGTACCTATTATTTTGATGACATTTGGGAACTTCGCCCTTATGAGTATGATGATGACGACTATTAAAGGTAGAAAAGCCCTGTGGGGGCTATGCGTACTGCCGGTACTGATTCTATTTGTTTACATCTGTTCCGGAGAAAAGGGGTCTCCGGACGGCCGGCAACCGGAGTTGCAAACGTATCGATTGGGGAATGGCTGGGGATACCGGATCCTGATGAATGATAAAGTGTTGATTGATCAACCCACCATTCCTGCAATTGATACATTAATGGCTTTTCCCGATGAGGCGAGTGCCCGAAATATCGGTTCGCTTGTCCGTGACAGGATTGCCAATAATGAAAACTTCTCTATAACAAAAGAAGATATTCAACATTCACTCTCTGATTTAAATAAACGATAATTCAACGTAAACGTCGAAAGGGCGGCCAGTGATGGTCGCCCTTTCTTTTTGTCTGGTAAGGGCAGTTCGTGAACCGCCCTTACGAACCGCCCCTACAGGAGCACCTTGAACCGTTCGTCTCCGATGCGGACGAGGTAGACACCTTCCGGCAAGGGAAGGGCTATGGCTTGACCTGTGGTGACAGGTTGCAGCTTTTGCAGTCTGCCGTCGGCGGTGAAGATATAAGCCTGACCGTCGGTGGCCGCTTCAATATGCAGGTAACCTTCGGCAGCCCATACTTTGGACTGGTTTGCCGTAACCGTTTCGTTGCCTACCGGATCGGGGTTCTTTATGATACCGTCGATCAGGATTTGCACATCGCTACGCACATACTTGACGATATATGCGCCGTCACTACTGCGAGGTTGAATTGTTTCACCCCGGTCGGTTGTTATCACAGGCTCAGACTTATCGTACTCCTTATCGAGGGTCAGGAAGAAACGGAAACTGCCCCATGCTTCCACTTCATAATCGCCTGCTACGGGATCGGTGGTTGCTCCTTCTACTGCCGGAAGGGTTACCGTGTGGTAGACTGTCGGGGTAGTGGAACCACCTCCGTCACCTTCATTTCCTCCTCCGGATTTTGCTTCAAACTCGGCGGAAAGAGTGATGTCGCCTGTAACGGTATAGGTGTTTCCGTTGATCGGATTTCCGCCTGCCGTCAGCTGTTTTAACTGGTAGCCGGTGGCGGGGGTGACGGTGATCGTGAGTACGGTACCTTTGTCTACGGTATTTGCACCTGCTGTCAGAGAAGTTCCGTCAGGTTTCTTAACTTCGATGCTACCGTTGGCTATTGCTGCGTCTACTGTTACCGTATGAGTAGGTAATGTAAATGTTGCTGCGATAGCCAGGGCGGTACCTTTAGTGGCCAGTTCACTACCAACAAGATAGGTGGTGCCGGATGTAAAGTCATTGCCGGAGACTTTCAATGAAGCCGTTTCGTAAGAGCCGTTCGGTTTGGCTGTGATGGTCAGCTCCGTATTTGTCGGTATATAATCTCCATTGTTGTAGAGAGTTCCTCCGGAGGTATTCTTTACTTCGATTGTGCCGTTTGCATCCGCAGTAGTTGTCAGTTTAAATCCGATATAGAGTAATTTGTCTATATCGTCATCCTGACCGTTGATAGGCGTTCCACCTGTTGTATTCAGCTTGGGGAGATTGGGGCCGATTATTGCTCTGTTGGTAGTTGTCATATCAGTCCATGCGATATCCCATGCGCCGGGGTCGGAAGGCGTACAGTTTGCTCCGTTCCAGTCTCCTCCGTCGTTTTTATCCGCACCGATTTCCATCCAACTGCCGGGCATCAATGTAGTTGCGTAATTGCCTGTGAGAGTTAAATTAGAGTTATACTTATAACCCAAAATACGACCGGGATAGAAATTCGGAGTGCCATCATTGTTTGATAAATCTAATTTATCTTTACTAAGTGCCAGACAATTCGTTATACAACTTTGTTCTGCCGGTTGGCCATAATTGGCAGAAATGCTACCGATTATACCTCCGGCAATAGCGCTATGTCCGACATCACCACCGTGTATCCCTTTTATTTTACAGATCGAATAGCAGTTGCTGACAATCATGTTTGTTCCGGAGCCTGCAATGCCGCCTCCATTAACGGCAGAGGTACACTGAAGGTCTATATTACAGATAGAATAACAATTCCGGATGGTAGATTGAGTACCTGTTCCAGTGATACCTCCGCCAGCATTATTACCAAATCCACTATCTGTTATTATTGATCCTCCTGTTGTGTAACAGTTTTGAATGGTGGAATTATCCTTAATCTCTCCGGCTATACCTCCAACAAGAGCATAACCAGATCCTGTCGATTTGAGCGTTCCGAACTTTACCCCCAGATTCTCGACTGTCCCGCTTTCAATGACACCAAATAAGCCAACTTGTGTTGTCCCTTCCGCGTTCAGTCCTTCGATTACATAACCATCGCCGTTAAAGGTTCCTTTGAAAGGGGTGGCAGTTGCGCCGATCGGCGTCCAGTTGTTGCCGTTATAGCCGGTCAGGTCGATATCGTTTGTCAACTTGTAAGGGCCTGCCAGATGTGCTGCATTCGTATTGATAGCGGCCAGCTCGGCTGCGGTACCGATGGAGATTGGTGTTGTCTCTTTGAAAACGTAGGGTTGTGGTGTTGATGACTTGAACGGGTTTGTATCTTCCTTCTTTAAGGTAGGCATACATTTATCCCAATTGGCGTTTGCTGCCCATTTTCCGGTACCTGTCCAGGTGGAGAGAGGGGCGGCACCATCATCTTTATTATCCCACTTCGTGCCATTTGCGGCATTGCCATAACCAGACTCAACTCCGTTTAAGGTGGTTAGCGGAGAGACATAATTGGTGGTGAAGGAGTTACTGCTCTGGGCAATGGCATTGCTACTGACATAATAATTTCCGCCGTTTTGGTCTACATCGACAGAAGCTACTATGCTTCGGCTTAAAACCAGACAATTGGAAATTGCAGAAGCCTGGTTAGTTATGCCTGCGGCATAACAGTGTGAAGAATCGATAGTCTTCGCATGTGCCCTTAATTCACCGGAATACCAACAATTTGTGATGGTTACATCAGTGTCCCACCTAGATCCAACTATTCCTGCTATCCGGATACCTGTTGTTGCCAGATTAGCATACGCTACTGCATTGTCGAATTCGAGGGTTATATCTGTTGTTCCATAACAGTTTTGGATCGTTGTATTCTCGGCTATACCGGCTATGCTACCCATCAGGATCGTAAACTCAGCATCCCATGTTGGAAAGTCTCCATCGCAATAAATACCACCTCCGGTCACGTAGCAGTTTTCTATTGTACACTGTTTTGCTTCTCCGACTATTCCACCAGCCTTGATAGTTCGAAGATCACTGATACATATGCCTTCCGGGGCAATTACCACCCCCAGGTTCTTAATAACGCCGTTCTGGCCAACCTGTCCGAACAATCCTTTGTCCTCGCCACTTACGCTTGCCGGGATATGTAGTCCGGATATTGTGTATCCGTCTCCGTCGAAAGTGCCGGCAAAGTATTTGTTGAAACTGGAACCTTCTTCCATTCCGATCGGCGTCCAGGCGGTGCTCCCCAGGTCGATATTTTGCGTGAGTTTGAAAAACTTGCCATTAAAGGTTGTAGAATGGTTCGCTATCTGGTCTGCCATCCATTCCAGATGCGCCCGCTCGCTGATTTGATAAGCGGAACCCTCACTATTACCGTCTCCGGAGGGTTGTCTGCCTTGTCCCCATGCCATCATTGGCAGGAGATAAACCATAACGACCGTCAGTAGTAGCCGGAAAGTTGTTTTTAGTAAATAATGTTTCATGTTATATTTTATTTAATTGATATATTGTCGTCCTATCCGCTCACATAGGGTGAGCCTATACGGGAGCATAGGGTGTCCCTATCCCCTCACATAGGATGACCCTATACGCTCACATAGGGTCATCCTATAAAAAGTTTATTCGATTACGGGGCGGTCGTCCTCGCCACTTCCGCCGCCATCACCAACAGTGAGTAGATAAGGGAAACGGTTGCGGCGTACGGTTTTCACTGTCTGCTGGTTGCTACCGCCGTATTGGGTGGCTACTTCCAGATAATATTTACCATCGGCCAGTGCCGGGATAATGAAGGAGAAGTAAGAAGGATCGTTGCGCGAAATGTAAATCATCGGGACAGCCGTTTCTGCTTCGGTCTCCGAGTTGATAAAGAAGAAACCTACGGTATTGCCTTCTGTACCTACGATTTTAACCCGTTTGCCTTCACCATTGAGGGTATTTCCCGGAGTGATCTTTCCGTTTACTGCACCGGAGAATATATCGGTCACTTTGGTAACGGTCGGAAGGCCTTCCACTACTTCACCGATGATCACGCTGATACCTTTCATATCCGTTTTAACTTCCTTAATGGGAGTGCTGCGGAGAGTGACGTTATTCTTTGCCGGATCGAATTTAGCCTTCGGCCCGATAAAGGAACCGTCTATTCCGAGAGAGTTGTTTGTCAATCCGAATTCTACGGTAGAACCGGAGTACAATTCATCCTTTGCAGTCGCCTTCAGATCGTTGTGGGCGGCCAGTAATTCGGAAGCAGAGAATTTGCTTTTACCGCTTGCGGCGATATTACAGAGGTCTTCGATCGAGCGATTTGCCACGTAAGTAACGTTGGCTGTGAAGTCATCTTCACGCTCTGTCAGCATGTTAGCCACTAAGGTGGCGACGATGCTACGTTTTTTAGGTTCGTTTGTTGCCATAGGCTTTATTAGATTTATTAAGTTCGACTAGAACTGTGGCAATGGCATTGATTTTCACGTTAGGGAAGCTCTTAGCCTTGTACTAAATACGATAGGATCACCGATATATCCATAGAGTTGGGATGTGGTTTGTCCTGCTTGTGGTACTCTGAGGGTACCAATTATATGACTGAAAAAGACAGAATGAGTATCTTTTTTAGCGTTAAACCTTGATTATAATCTTATGATGTAAGTTGTATTTGTGGATTATTCCTATCTTTGCGGCTATTATGAACATAGTTCTAGTCGGACTATGGTTTCTTGTCGCTAACCTATCATCAGTTTCCTTCCCTTCTTTTTAGCAAGATAGGACAAGTGCTTTCTCTAACCGTCTCTTATCTTTGTATCGAAATACAATCCGATATGCAACAAAGACCATCTACAACAGAAGAATATCAGCGTAAAATAAATATCATCGTGGAGTATATCAACAATCATTTGAGCGAAACAATTGATTTGGATATACTGGCAGAAATGTCCGGTTTTTCGCCCTGGCATTTCCACCGGATCGTAAAAGCATTCCTGGGGGAGAATATCGGTGCTTTTATCATCCGTATGCGAGTCGAGACTGCCGCCCGGCTATTGCGCTACTCTGATATGCCGGTACAGGAAATATCCTGGCGCGTAGGATATGATGTACCGTCTTCCCTGTCGAAAGCCTTTAAGCAATTCTATGGTATTTCACCGAATGATTATCGTAAAAATAAAGAGTACATTATTATGAGACCTGTTGAAGTAAGACATGATTTAAATATAGAAACTGAAGTAAAAGAGTTCCCCGACCGCCAGATAGCCTATGTCCGTTTGTCGGGTGCCTATATGACCCTCGATTTTTGTGGAGCCTGGCAGAAGTTATGGGGCTTTGTGAAGGAACAGAACCTGTATTCGGAAGGGATAGAACATATCTGTATCTATCACGACGACCCCAAAGTGACGGAACCCGACAAGCTGCGGACGTATGTCTGCCTGATCTTGCCAAAGACGGCCGAACCGAAAGGAGAGGTAGGCGTGAAGGTATTGCCGGCTGCTAAATATGTCGTTTTCCGTTATAAGGGTTCGTATGAAAATCTGAAAGCGGTCTATGATACGGTCTATCTGCACCTGCTTCCCGAAGGCGGCTACAAGACGCTTGATGCACCGGGATATGAGCAGTATCTGAATAATCCGGCTAATACCGCTCCTGAAGAGCTGATTACCGAAATTCATATTCCGATCGAATAAATTAGTATATTTGCCGGCATGGAATCGTTTCAGACAATGTTGCCATCGCCGGCACTTGCTCCTTATGTCAGGTATTACTGGCTGTTGGAGACGGATAGTCCCGTTCTGGGTACTGAGCGCGTGATCCCGTCGGGAAATGTGCAGATGCTTTTTTACCGGGGCAATCCGATCCGGTTTTCTTCTTCCCTTGATGAGCGCCTGGTAGACAATCAGGTGCTTTTGTCCGGTCAGTTTATCGGTTTCTCCGACCTGAGCTTTACCGGTACGATAAAAATTCTGGCCGTTATATTCCGTACCCACGCGGCAAGTGCTTTCTTCCGG
>OGYB01001031.1_pt1 | contig 13903 bp, 10 predicted proteins | sample 1576421 | NCBI WGS metagenome assembly OGYB01 (sample SAMEA3541577, study PRJEB24748) | human gut metagenome | biome: human gut; feature: human-associated habitat; material: faeces | place: China | collected 2012
TTATTTGTATTAGAATCTACAGTCTTATCTATTCCATAATCCAATACGCACATTAACGAATAAATAAGATTCTTTCCATCAAAATATTGTCTTCTAACTATATCCCCAGTCCGTAATCCTTGTGTCTTTTTAGAATCGGACTGGAGAGAAATTTTATATTTCTTGTATTTATATACAGACATTATAATATTTCTTCTACTAAGTCTCCGGAACAGGCATCGCTGACCCACCAAGACCCGTTAGTCACTGATTGCTTCTGCACTTCCAATTCATATATTCTCATTTTTTTACGAATTGTCAGATCATCAAATGTTGCACTGATGTTGCCGGTCAATTTGTTTTGAATGATACCCCAGCCATTTCCGGCAAAACCACTGGAAAAAGTGACAGAACCTATGTCGTTGACAAAATAGGCATTACCATAGTGCTTAACCCCATTATTTAAAGCCAACCAATAGATTGAATCATCAAAGAATAGCTCGTTGGGGAGGAGACGGGTTTTAGAATCTGCTATTCCAATTGATTTTTTTCCTTCAATTGGTTTGTCAAAAACAAAAAAATCAGCATCTGTAGAAAACATCAAGCTGGATGATTTGCGATTTAATGGGGCATATAAACTTAACGATTCTACATAGCCAAATGATGATTTTATTATTTCAGAGATTTGTACTGTATCATCATCAGCTACTTTATTATATTTAAATGGAGCTTCAAAAAATACGCTATCACCATCACTGTAAAATCCTGGTCCATCTTCTGATTTTAATCTAATATAACGCCTGAATATTACACCAGAATCTTCAGATGATTTTTTATATGTTTCAATCAATATATTCCCTAAATTGTGCCCTGCCTTAAATGATTCTGGGAAATATGCAGAACCAAATTTTGAAATCATTTCATATTCACCATCATCATCATAAATACTGGTTTGCAGGTTAATTTGTTTGGTATTATCGTCTCCCAGATTTAATATTTTGTTAGACGCAGAAAATGAGATAACATTATTATTCTTGGCATGAATAATGTAATCACCATCAAATTGTATGCCCCCTGTTATAATATTCAAATCCCCTGTTAATTGAGCTAACCGTTTGGCCGAAATAGCTAATACACTTGTATTATCAAATCCCAAATCTACACCATACAAAGCGGTAATGCCGGATTGGAATGTGCTTGTACCTTTTACAGACAAGTTTCCGGCAACCGTTCCATCTTTCATGGTCCAGCTTACATCTTCTTTATTTGAATTCCCAGAATGATAAAACTCGTTTCCTTGATAGCTAATGCCATCCTTGGATATTTCTAAATCTCCAAGTCTAATATATCCACTACAAATAACATCGCCGTTTAATGCGATTATATCATTATCATAACTTATAACATTACAACCGTTAATGTATAATCCATGTGTGGGGAGATGCAATTCACCATTAATAGAAACTATATTTTTTCGCTCTTGTGGATTACTTTCGGACGTTTGGTAAACATCCAATATTTTTATTCCATTGTATCCGGCTGTAAAACCATACAATGCCTTTAATAAACCGGCCATAGAGTCACCATTTATGGAAACAAACCCACCGGTGCCACTTCCGCCGCCTTCTTCACTGCTTAAACTACTTATAATAGTATTTGCTAATAGATATGCAGAGTTCTTTCTGGTTATATTTTCATATTCATGTATTTCAAGATTGATTTTTTCTTCATTCACGACATAACCATCCACATAATCCGAACCTGTAAAATCTGGAAGTGTTTCGTGTGAAGCTTGTTCCATCCCTGTTAAGAGCCGGTTGTACATTGTTTCCAATGCACTACCTTTCTTAATTTGTGATATGCCTTCATTTAACTTTGCCATTATTCTGCCACTTTTACGGTTTTTGATAAAAATCCTGATATAGATGCTTTATAGGAGTTAACTTTTGCTTGAAGGGATACAAACTTTGCCAAATTAGCTGGAGGTTGAGGTCCCATCATAGTTGGAGTCATCATTTGAGATAATGCTCCTAGCCAGTCAACCAATAAAGTTGCTAATTGATTTCCAAGTACTGCCGGTTCATTGGCACTGCCGCTACCCAAATACACTCCATCTTCTTTGATTATAATTTCTTTTGCATTATATTTTGCCAAAATTTGTTGGGCATCAAGAAGTATTTGACTTTTATCATGTTGGGATAAAATGTCGTCAGCGGTTATTTTGAATATACTTTTATCACTTTCTCCTTCTCCTTTAGCAACTTCCGACAATATCGAAACAGGGGTGTAAGTCGTGTGAGCATGAACACCTGTCTTTTCCAATTCATCTACATCTGGAGCATCCTCTGAATCTTCCCATTCTTTTGTTTCTGTTGCTCCAATAATTACTTTGTTATGCGCGTCTACTTGTATTGTGTCTGCATGAGAGTATTGAATAACATATTCGCGTAATGTTTCAGGGTCTGTTGTTATTACGACATCCGAATAAAGATAGGGGATAACCACTAAACCATTTTCATTATTTTGAATGGCTGAAAGATATACGCCTTCATGTAAACCAACTGGAAGCCCGTCATCAATAGCCTGTTTGTCTGTAAGTGTATGAGTATATTCCTGTACATCAACAGTTCCGCACAGTTCTCCATCTGTATGTATTTTAACAACAAAACCAGATATTTTGGCTGTGTTTTTTATAACGTTATTTCGTGGGTTTACCAATTTATGAAATGCAATTTGTCGTATAGCATCATAAATAGCACTGTTTGCGCTTAAATCGCTTGTAATTTTATCTGCCATAGTTTTATTTTTTTTCTGGTTTGGCAATACAGTAGGGGAGTTTTAAAGTCTGCCTAAAACCGTTAACACCAAATTTTGTGTTGATTTCTTCAATAAGATACCAACCTTGTTTTTCAGGTTCGCGTTTATCAAGTAAAACGACTTTCATTCCAGATTCCAAATGCCTCATGCCTAAATTAGTTCTGTGTAAATCTCCGAAGATAGTAATACTACCCTCAACGCCATTTCTATTATATCCTTCAAAAAATGCCTCGGCTTCTTTTATTAATTCGTCCTCGCTAATGCCAATTTTGGATGATACATAAGGGATTACGTTGTACGCACTTAGGTTTACTCTATCCTTAGTCTTTGATTTGGGGATAGCTCCAAGTTTTAGGGATTTCTTGCTAAGTTTTGTTTCATTCAGAATTTGGAATTTCTTATGTTCTGTATCATTTTGTCCGGTCCATTCTGGATTTAAACGAACTGTTACATTATACTTGATTTGTTTGTTACCCTCAAACTTGAATCCTTCAGCGGAGACCGCTAAATATCGGGGATCACAATTCATCAAAGTTAAATTGTCTTGGGCTACATGATAATCAAACTGTATTTGAGGAGTATCAGAACTTCCATCTGTATTTAAAATAGAGCTGGCAACATTTCCTGATAAATAAGTATGCCCTACCATAACATAAGGAGTTCCATCTGTATCTTTCCTAATAAAACTATATAGCCCGTATTTATTCCATTCTGTTAATACATCCGCAACTGTCAAATCTTCCGTTAACTGAATCTTGCCAATATTAATGTCCCTTTCTGCTGTTTTGGGATGCAATTTTAACCCTGTTCCTTTTAATAAATCGTATTTTCCTCCCTCTTTCAACAAATCGTTTACTGTAACAGTCATTGGGCCTAATTTAACGACATTTTTTCGTTTTAGCCCACTTGCCAGATTCTCACATTTGATTTCAATAGGTGTGCTTACACTGCATTTTACGATATAACCGTCAAAATCGGGAACGTTCTTGACAAATGCCTCTTTCTCCATTGCCTGAAGTCTCTCGGTCGCATTTTTGAAGACCTTTCCTCTATCTTTATAATAGCCTAAATATATCCGGATACGTTGTCCTACCTTAAAATCAGTCGGCTGGGCTGTCGAATATCCTTTTCGCTTTTCTACAACTGTACCGTCTATTAAACGCTCTGTATAAACAGTAGTTGCACCTTCTTTTTCTATGTTCTCGGAAGTTATAGTGCGTTTAATTACGGTTCCTCTTGGGAATCTGACAGAAGCTGAATTAATAAGTTTCTTATAAGTATCGTTTATCTCAATACTTTCACATTCCCGAATAACAAGGCATTTATTTTCATCTGGATCGTTAATTTCTATAACGTCACTATTAGCTTCCCATATTAGGATTTTACAGCACAATATATCAAGGCATTCTTTACCATCTATAATTATTGCTTCTGGAAGTTTCATACTTAAATGGTGTTAGAAGTTAATGATTCAATCATTTGAGCGGCTTGATTAGCAGCAGATGCTTTAACCTTATCAAGAAGAACTTTGGCCCAACCTTGTTTTTTCATTTGAGAGATTTCAAGGTTTGTTCCATTTATGGTATCTTGCACTACATTAACCGCGTCATCCGGTTCAACGGCAACACATGTAAAACTATATGGTTGAACATTCTTAAAGCCTTCATTTTGCCCCATATTGAAGTCTTTTATCAGAATTTGTGTCACATTGAACTGTTGAAACATGAGATTAAATACCTGGATAACTCCTTTATGTTGCATCAATGTTATAAATTTGGAAACTTCTGCATACGGATATACATCCGGATAATTGCTAACAATCTTTCCTGTTACAGTAAAATTTATATCGCCTCCTGAAATCAATTCTTTACGTGAATAATCTCTTCCTTGTACCTTGGTTAATACAAGATTGTTAGAACTTTGTGCTTGCACTATAGCACCTAAGTCTAAGAAAACAGGATCGCCGGGCACCTTTACTTCCGTAGCAGTGTTAAGTGATGAACTGGCAGCAGCTTCATTGCTCAATCCTTTTATTTTATCCCAATAAGTATTGAATTGAACCGTTTGAACCTGGCCGCTTTCATTTTTAATCCAAAGAAGTAAACCTTCATTGGCAGGTTTACCTTGATACTTTAATACAACCCCTTGTTTATTAAAGGTATCTTCATCTGCCTTCTGACCGTTCGTTATGATTTTCTGAAGCTCTTGACCTTGGTTCTTCTGATAGGCTGCGGTGGCATTCTTTCTGTCCAACTGGCGTATATATTTGGGATAAAGATCGTTGATGGTAGCAAAAGTCATTTGCATCATCGTTCTTTTGGCTGCATAAACAAATACATTACTATATCCTCTATTGGATATAAATTTCAATTGTCCATCTCTTTTTCTATAATTAGCTGCATAAAAGGCGGCATTCACACCGGTGTTTGCCAGCCCTTTACCAACATTAATCGTTAAATTAGAAAATGTAGAGCTTATAAAACTCATATTACATCATATTTGCATTAAAATCTTGAACTACATCTAACAAGGCGGTTGCTAATTCTTGTTTTACGTTTGTTATTGCCGCAACTTGTCTATCATCTGTCATATCAATTGTTTGATGATCCACGCGCATTAGATTTTCTATTCGTACTATTAATTGTTTAGGAGCTGCATTATAATTATTATGACTCCTATATTGAGACTGGTCGGCTCCGTTATGAAGGCTGGAGGCTAAATCTTGCTCTTTGTTACCAGCCGTAGGGTCCCACTTAAATGTATCTTTAGCATTTTTAGGGGTATATATTTTCCCACTTTTATCTACCCACTGTGGAGTAGCGTATGGAGCTATTGTTTTAGCTATATACTGTGCCCCGTCAAAAATCGCTTTATCACCTTCTTTCTGTGGACCATAAAAACCGCCCGTAGGAAGTTCGTACCCATTTTTAAGTATATTTTGGAAAGAAGATCTATTTATAAATGGGGCGAAAAGTGGTTTGTATTTAACATCAAGTTCATTGTAAAAGGCTAAAATATCATCAAATGTTTTTGTGATATGACCGGAAATTTCTTTAACATTAGATTTTTCAGGTAATCCAAATTTAGAGGGGTTATTGTATATATCCTGTACATACTTCAACCATCCTTCAGTTCCAAATAGACCAGCTTTAGTATCAAACAAAAGTCCGAAACGGTTTTGCAATACAGTTTGGATCTTCATTGGATCAATAGTCTTTCCTGCATCGGCATCTTTTAACACAGAAGCAAAATCATTCCATGTATTTATTGTTTTCTGCATAATTTGCATAAGGTGCCGGATATATGCTTGTGAACGATGCACATCACCTTCAGTCATCTCGTCATGGAATGTTTCTGTGCTAATCCAGTCCCATCGAGAATCCCAACTATTCATCTTAGGTATAAAACGCTCTGCTGCATTGTCTAATATTCTTGATAAATCTTCTGAACTATTAGCAGACACAGCGTTATGCAAAAGATATTTGCTCAAAGCCATATTCTCTTTAGAATTATGGTCTGCTAATTGGGCCAGCATCATTTGGACGGCCACTTGTTCGCTTATATCTCCGTTTCTTGCAAAAACATTTGTATTCGTTCCACTTAAAGTACGGCCATGTAACTCATACGCATAATAATTTTCACCGTTCAGACCTTTTTTGACAGTCTGTTTCATTCCCAGTGCGCCGGATAATGACTGGAAGGCTTTATCTACACCTGTCCATTGGTCTGCGGCTTCTAATCGTTTTAGTAATTCCGGGTCTCTACCTGCGGCTGTGTCAAAGAATTTGGTTTGGTCGTCTACACTTTGTTTGGGACCATTCTTTTCTATCCAGTAACGATGCCATAATTCGGTAGACTGGGCGATACGCTCGTTTTGGGTTAACAATTCATTATTGAAAATACGCATATTTCCAATCATTAAGGCATCTGGATCGGATAGATTTAACTTGTCAATATTCAAATTACGATAGCTTTGTGCCCATGCTTCATTGGCTTGACGAGCAGCTTCTGTAACTTTATGTGCCCGATATATTTGATAAACTAATGTTCCTATGCCAACAATGGCTCCAGAAAGCCAACCGATATAGGGAATTGAAAGAAATAATTTCCCCAATCCTAAAAGAGAAGCATTACTGATTTTAGTTAATATATTAGCAACTTTACCACCTCCAATGCTACTATTTGCAATAACATTGCCCGCTGTATTTCCTCCAACAAACCATTGTTTAATTTTACTTCCACCATGTAGTAAACCTCCACCTAACGCATTGAAAATAGCCTGTCCCTTACTTAAATTATGGCGGTTTTTTTCTATATTATATATACGTACCATATAAGTAAGTGCGGTAAATAGTGGCTTTAAAAAGAATTTAGATAGCCAATCCCCCATGAATACTCCGCGAATCATTAATGCCGTACTTAATATACTTTGTCCAATGCCAGCAATAATCCCTAATTCCATTTGAACTTTTACAAACCATACAATTCCATTTTTTAGCCAATTGGGTAGGAAATTCCAAATAGACATGATCTTTTTAAATACATCAACGATAACATCTAATACTTTAATGAACATGTCCATTGCATTTCTCAATGCAGTTGCAAATTCTGTGGATTTCATTAACTCAATCATGCGTTGTAGAAAGTCTCGGATTACCCCTTGCATTTGTTCAAACCCTTGCATTCCTGTTTCTGTAAATGCCGAGGTCATCTGATACCAAAGACCTTGTATGGTGTTTTTCTTTTCGTCAGCAAGGTCGGACGCAAGCCCCATTGATTTTTTATTGAGTCCGGTTACTTCTTGCATTTTTGCTACATTATTTATTAATGCTAGTGCGCCTGGAGCTGCTGTTACCCGAAACATCTTGTTGATTAGTGTTGAGAAATCACCAGCACTCATGGTTTGCTGTTTTTCATGTAAATCACTTAAAATGTCAGAGAGATTCCGAAGATTTCCGTTTTTATCTTTGGTGTTGATGCCTAATATGTCCCATGCTTCTTGACCTCTTTTAGTAGGGTTCATCATATTTAATAGCATCATACGTAACGTAGTACCTGCGTGAGAACCTTTGATACCGGCATCGCCTAATACACCAAAAGCTGCCGAAGCAGTTTCAAAATCTAACCCTGATTGATGGGCGACAGTACCGGCATATTTAAATGATTCAGCTAATTCTAACAATGTTGTATTCGTTTTTGTGAACGTCATCGTAAGAATGTCTGCTGTGTTATCCATTTGTTTTGCTGGGATTTCATAAGCGGTCATAATGTTGGTTACAACATCCGCTGTTTCTCCCAAATCTGTATCACCTACAAGTGCAATATCTGATATAGGCCGGATGGCATGTTTTATTTGATCGACATTAAATCCTGCCATAGCTAAGAATTTTCCAGCTGATGCAACTTGTGGGGCTGTATATTTAGTCTCAACACCGACTTGGCGCATGAGCTGGTTCATTTCATTAAACCGACCTTCAAACCCTACACCTTTATCGTGAGTCTGGAGGATATTTTTTGTCGTTTTGGCTATATTGTCATAGGTAGAAGCATCTCTAAATACAGAAGTTACCCCAGACATTAAAGAGCTAAGCCCATAGGCAATTCCCATACCCTTAATCATTTCGCCTGCAACATTTGTACCTGTGTTGGCGTATGTTGGACCTAATACTTGCCGAGTAGATGGATACAGATAAGTACTTCGTCCTGCTCCAGTCTGTCGTGTTGAAGTGGAAGTTGTATTTCTAGTTGTGCTACCAGATACCCCCTTAGATGCGCCAGCGGCACTGGCTGTAATGGTTATTTTACTATTCGACTTAATCTGTTCTATTTTCTGTATTAACTTATCAAGACTACTTATTGCTCTTTCTGTATTAGCCTTTGGCTCAATCGTTTTACCATTTATAGAACTAATAGCTTGATTCAATTTCTTTATATCCGAAGTTGAATATAAAGGTTTACCTAATGCAGTCTTTGCCTGTGATTTTATATTATTGAGTTTAGTTAAGATGCGATCTAAACTTGCTTCGGCTGCACTTGTATTGATTTGTATGTTTATAGGTTTGGTCTTAATAGAAGCCAATGCTGAATTAACCTTACCGATGCTTTTTGCAACAATATCAAATCGCTTTGTTAATGCTTCCATTTCAGCTGTGGCCTGCTGAAATTTACGTATAGACTCTAAAGCTGGATTAGAGTTAACGTTTATCTGATAATTAACAATATAATTTTCTGCCATCTTTTTGTATTTTGATTTTCTAAAGAATAGCGGTTTGGTACCCTGAAAGATTGAAAAAGCCCCTTATCCGACAGAGGATAAAGGGCTACGTAGAAAAAACGAGTAATAAGACACTTTACGCAAGCATTCCAAGTGCACTTGCTTGTTGAGTTATGAGCATTTTGCTGTGGAGCCATACGGCATCTTCAGAAAGCATTGCAAATTCTTCATCGTTTAACTCATCAAGGTTTACGCTGGGAAAATAATGACGGATAAATATCAGTCTATGACGAATAAGTTGATCGTCTTTTACTTCCCAGCTTTTGATAAATTTACGAGTTTTCCTTTGCGCAACTCGATAATTTGAGCCAGGTGTGGCATCAAGCCATAGATGAACAAGGAATCATCTTTAATCAGTTCTTTATCGCCATCGACAAAGCAATCTTTTGCCAATTCTCGCATGGCACCGGCCTGATCCTTTTGGGAGAGAGACAAATATTTACTGAATGTCGGGAAAGGCGGCTGTTTAAAATAACCGATATAATATGGCTTTTCGCCTTCGTCTTCATCTCCTTCCACAAAAATCGGGAATACACGTTTTAGTTTGGGATCTGAATCTTTCAGCTCTTTTACTTTCTTTTCAATCTCGGTCTGAATATCTTCAGGCAAGAAAAGGTCTTCGTTTACATTTTCCATTATAATTATGATTATTGATGTTTATCCAAGAATAGTAATTATAATGTTGGTAGGTTGTGTGTGAATGCAAATAAAATGTTAAATGTATATTCTCTGTATTATTTTATTTGGTATATAAAATAAAATCTATTACCTTTACAACATATAAAAAGCAACGCCTTACTTTCTTGTAAGGAAATGAGCCACTCATAAGTGGCTTTTATTATTTTTATGAGATATTTTGTTATATGAAACACGCATTGAATATAGAAGAACAGATAAATAAACTCAAAGAACATGGTATGGTCTTTGAGGATGAAGAGAAGGCAAAGGAGATTTTACTAGATGTGGGGTATTATAGATTGGGATTCTATTCTTTTCCGTTTGAAAAAACTTTTCCCAGTCTAAGGAATCGCAACCATAAACTGTGTAAAGGCACTTCTTTTAAGGAAATTGTGGATTTGTATTATTTCGATTATGATTTGAGAAGGGTTCTATTGAACGCATTAAATAGAATAGAAGTCAATATCCGCACAACTATCACATATATTATATCAAACCATTATAAAAATTCTCCTACATGGTTTGTAGATCCTGCAATTATGCTTTCATCTTTTATCAATACATTTGACGATATGGTGTATGCACAGATTTCTAAGAATCCGGTTATTCTGCGTCATCATAAAACTCACATAAATGACCGATATGCACCTGCATGGAAAACGTTGGAATTTATGACAATCGGCAATGTTTGCATGTTGTACAAAAGTTTGCGAGATAAAGGTGTTCAATTACAGATAGCAAACAAATACGGTTGTACAATAGGAATATTCAAGAATTATCTTGAAACAATCATGTTTATCAGAAACAAATGTGCACATGGTAGTTGTTTGTATAATATCACATTGCCATTGGGCGTAAAGGTACATCCAGCAAATGTCGATAATCAATCCCGGCAATATGTTAGTGGCATTATTGGTGTTATTGATTATATACTTGGTAAAATATCAATAAATAGGCAAAAAGAGCTTGAACAAGACATAAATCATCTGGTAAACATAAAAAGAAGTGGTAAAACAAACCAAATAATTAAGGATTGCTCAAAAATACACTTACTGAATTTTGTAGATTGGAAATAAAACATTATTTTTGCAACGTAAAAAGTGCATATTTGAGCTTAGTCGTCAATTCTGCACTATAAAACGGATAATAAAGGGATGTGTTAACGCATCCCTTTTTATTTTATAGATAAAATGAAAAGCGAGCCGTTTTCAACTCGCCTTTTCAAAAACGTATTATACTAGAAGTTATAGCCAAGAACTAGTTCCTTCTCCTGTGATAATGTCGAAAGGATTCAAATTGAATTCTTTTGTAATGTTTGTATCATCTTGTTTACTTTCCATTCCGTCTTCGTTAAAGAGGCATCCCTTTAGCGTTACAGTTTCGGCGGTCCAGTCTTCACCGGCATAAGCATTAGTAAATGAGATGATCAAGTCAAATTCTCCCAAATCCATTAAAGAACCAGCCAATGCTCGGAGTTGGGAAACGGTATTATAATCCATTGTAATGGAGGCTGTACAGGTTTTATTGCCAAAACCACGATTGATAGCATTTCCTCCAATACCGTAGTTGTTTTCAACTTTACGAGTCTTGTTCCACTTGATTTCAGAAACTCCTTGCATAATAGTAGAATCTTCTGAAATATCCAATGCTGGTATGGAAATGCGGATCATAGACCAGCTGTATGCTACATTGTTAATTATTGCCATCTTGTTAATTATTTATTGGTTAATGCCAAGCCCTCGACTACTTCAATACGGGACGCTACACCCACCGGAACAAGTGAATATTTAATGATCAGTGTATCATTCTTTAATACATTTTGATTCTTATCAATTGTTACAGAAAAGCCAGAGATTTCTTCATTAGTCTGCATGGTTGTGAGGATGTCAGAAACAATATTTTGAAACATCGTAATCTTTGCAGAAGATAAATATCCAGTGCTGGGGTCTACTTTCAACGGAGAGTTGACATAAGGTAATAATGCGTTACGTACAGCGCGTCTTGACTTATGAATTGTACGGTTTCTAGCAACTGTTCGGTAATCTCCGTTTGAACACGTTTGGTCTTTAGAGAAAAAGACTCCGCTTTCCAAACCAGAATATTTGCACAAGAAGACATATCCCTTATCGTCCAGATCATCCAATTGGATTTTATTCAAAGATGAGTACTTTAATGTACTTGTTAACTTATCCTCGCTATTTAAAGTGACATCTCCGAATCCCATTTCAATATCTGGGAAATAACCAATCAAATTGAACTTATTTACCCATGCGAATGATTCTTGTACGCTTGCTGAAGCGATACATCCGAGTGCGGCTCCAATATTTCCTACAGGAGTGAGGTTCGGGTTAGCAAGCTGCATAGCTGATACATCAGCGTCTAATCCCTGGCCAAGCAATACACTGACAAACCGAGCATTAATGACACACGTAGGTATTTTGCCCAGTTCTACTTTCTTCACAGATTCTTCAGCTGTTGCAATTACTGCGGAATTTGCACATAACAAGATTGATAAAGGAGCATTTTCATCAGCTAAAGACGCAGCTTTGGATTGCAGATCTGTAACTAGGTCAATGCTATATGTTTCTGCTTCCGGATCTGTTTGTTTCCACAACGATTGTTCAGTCCAAACACCGAGTTGGTTAATCATACCATGTGCTGCACGTTGCATTTGTTCTATAGCATTCCAATCTACACCACAGTCTGCAAACATGATAAACAAACGTCCTGTGCTTCCTTGTATTCCAAAGAAATGATTGATATGATAATAAGGAATTCCAAACAGTAAATCCTTTTCAGTGTCACCGGAGTATGCGGTAATGCCAAGTTCTTTCAAATCATCCATAGAATTGATTTCAATAACATTACCTTGTAATTTGTCTTTTACGGCCAAACCAGCACCTTCTTCGAAGAATTTAGCTTGTTTGGAAATATCAAACAGCAAACCTGTGACTTTTTCAGTTGAGGTTGTAGAGCTTGTTCCAATGTTTCCATCGGTATCACTCATAAAAACGCCACCTAATGCCATATTTGTAAATTTTATTGTTTGTAATACGGATTTTGATAAAGAATAGCATCCTTCACCCAATTAGGTTGTGCATCTGCGGTGAATACACCACCTTTGGAATCAATATACAATGCCGGATAGCCAGGATATTTTTGTAACAGTTCTTTTACGAATTCTGGTATTTCATCTTTTTCTTTTGTTTTGTCTTTTTTTTCAGGTTTTTGAGAAGACTCTTTGATAGAGGAGGTATCTGGAGTTTCAACAGTGTCTTGCTCTTGTTTTTCAGATTCTTCATTTGAAATAACCGGTGTTTCTGAAGTAACTGTAGGATCTTGTGTTTTAACCTCTTCTGTAACCGGAGCTTCTGTATTCTTTTTTCTAGCCATAACTTAAATTAAAAAAGGGAATGGAGTACCGACTCCACTCCCTTGTGATAAACTATGATGAGATATTTAATTCAATTTGTTATTCTGCATTTTTGTAAGCGGTCCATGCTACGATTTCTGCCGGACGAACGATGTTTACATCCATTTTCATTCGCATCTGGAAGAAATACAATTCGCTGTTAGCTTGTAGCCGTTCAACCTTTACTACTTCAGCGTCATTTGCATAGTCAACCCCCATCCACAGGTTAGATTCCATGCCGGTAGTAAATTCTCCGAGTACGATAGTATGTTCTGGAATGCCGACAATAGGTACAATACGCTTACCTTTAAAACGATACTCGTTAACCTTAGTATTGTCGGAGTATTTCACTGTTTTGTCGCTTAGATATTGATCATATAAATCCCAAATATCCCAGCCACATACAAATACCAGTCCTGCTTTTTTACGGATTTGTTTCGGGCATTTCTTCCACATAGCATTGAGAGCGGCTTCTACATTGGCACCTGTGCTCAATTCTGTAGTACCGGCAATAATGACTTGTCCACCAGCTTTCTCTACCTCTGTTGCATTTGTTGCAGTATTTGCCAGAATACGTTTGATTGCACCGTCAAAGTATTTCATTGGGCCACCGGCATTTTCACCTCCAATCGTTGTGCAACCTTCAGGAGCGGTAATTTTTGCGGCAGCTGAACCACCTTTTGCGGAGCACCAAATAGACTCACCGATATACTCATTCTTTCGATCCATCAAGAGGCGCAGCA
>OGYB01001041.1_pt1 | contig 13861 bp, 6 predicted proteins | sample 1576421 | NCBI WGS metagenome assembly OGYB01 (sample SAMEA3541577, study PRJEB24748) | human gut metagenome | biome: human gut; feature: human-associated habitat; material: faeces | place: China | collected 2012
TGCCTCCGGCGGGTAACTTTCTGCCAATAGCAGCAGAAAGTTACCAAAGAATGCCACTTGAAACCTAAGGTTTCAAGGCTTCCTCTTTTGGCGTGCAAGAGTTGCGGCATAGACCCCGCCGAAGCAGGGAATTGACATTCGTCTACTATCGCTGCCGCTGCATTGGACAGTTGAAGGGGATTGCTGTTCTACCGTGGAGAACGGATTGCAAGAACATTTATCAATAGTAAGACCTGTCATTCCGAAAAAACCGCCGAAGTGCCGCCGGTGGCGGATGCAGCGAGGCGGTTTCGAGGAAGTGCCCCGGTTTCCACGCCACAATGTGGCTGGAAACCGGCTGACACGACGGTGTGTGCTTTTGCCCACTTTTCCAGCTGCTGGGAAAAGTGAACCGCCGGAGGCAAAAAGAAAAGCACACCCCAGCCCCTTCAGAAAAATCCCCGAAAGGAGTTCCCTCATGGATGAATTGCTTCTGCGGCAAATGCCGCACTCCACAGAAGCGGAGCAGGCCGTGCTGGGCTCCATGCTCATTGACGCCGCCTGCGTCAAGGACGTGATGGACCAGCTTCAGCCGGACGATTTCTACCTCCGCCAGAACCGGGAAATTTTCGAGACTATCTACACCATGTTCGTCTACTCCCGCCCCATCGACGGACTTACCGTGGCCGGGGAGCTGGAGAAGGCGGGCCTTGCCAACGATGGCACACGGGCGTATCTGGCTCAGCTGATGGAGGTGACGCCCACCTCTGCCAACGTGCTGGAGTATGTACGTCTGGTGCGGGAGAAGGCGCTGCTGCGGTCGGTGGCCGCAGCGGCGGCGGAGATCACCGCCATGGTGCAGGAGGGGACCGGCGCCCCCGGCGACGTGCTGGAGGCGGCGGAGCAGAAGATCTACGCCATCCGCCGGGGCCGCAGCGCCCAGAGCATGGCCACCATTCAGGTGGTGCTGCAGGAGGTCATGGAGCATCTGGCGGAGCTCAGCGCTCAGGGGCGCAAGACCCTGCCGGGTCTGTCCACCGGCTTTTCGGCGGTGGACGGTAAGATCAACGGCTTGAACAAGTCGGACCTGCTGTTGCTGGCCGCCCGTCCCGGCATGGGCAAGACCAGTATGGCTCTGAACGTAGCCCTGAACGCCGCCAAGGAGTCCGGCCAGACGGTGGCCGTCTTTTCTCTGGAGATGTCCCGTGACCAGCTGGTGACCCGCCTGCTGGCCAGCGAAGGCCTTATCGAGAATACCCGCCTCATCAGCGGCGACCTGCGGGAGAGCGACTGGGTGAAGATCGCCGAGGGCGCCTCCTCCCTGAGCCGTCTGGATATCCGCATCGACGATAACCCCCTGCTGACGGTGGCGGACATGAACGCCAAGTGCCGCCGCATCGAGAATCTGGGTCTGGTGGTCATTGACTACCTCCAGCTGATGACCTCCGCCGGCGGAAAGGGGTATAGCGGCGAGAACCGCCAACAGGCGGTGTCGGACATCAGCCGTATGCTGAAGATCATGGCCAAGGAGCTGCAGGTGCCAGTGCTGTGCCTGTCCCAGCTGTCCCGTGCCAACGAAAAGCGTGAGGACAAGCGCCCCATGCTGTCGGACCTGCGTGAGTCCGGCGCCATTGAGCAGGATGCCGATATCGTCATGTTCCTGTATCGTGACGATTACTATAAGGAGGATTCGGAAAAGCGCAACATCGCCGAGTGCATCGTGGCCAAGAACCGCCACGGCGAGACCGGCAAGGTGGAGTTGCGCTGGATGCCGGAGTATACCACCTTCGGCACCTTGGAAAACCGCTACGACGAGGAGTAACGAGTCATGGATCTGATGCCGTGGATGCAGCAGCAGGGGATGCTGCCCGCCGCCGGGGAGACGGTGCTGTGCGCCGTGTCCGGGGGCCGGGACTCCGTGTGCTTGCTGCACTATCTGGCGTCGCTGGGCCGCCGCCGGGGCTTTGCCGTGGCCGCCGCCCACTATAACCATCTGATGCGCCCCACGGCGGGACGGGACGAGGCTTTCGTGGCCGGGCTCTGCCGGGAGCTGAGCGTGCCGCTCTATGTGGAGCGGGGCGACGTCCGGGCCATCGCCCGGCAGGAGGGCTGGGGCGTGGAGGAGGCAGGCCGCCGCCTGCGCTACGACTTTCTGGAGCGCACGGCCGACGCCATCGGAGCCTCCCGCATCGCCACCGCCCACCACCTGTCGGATCAGGCGGAGACGGTGGTGCTGAACCTGCTGCGCGGCACCGGCCCGGAGGGGCTGGCGGGCATTCCCCCAGTGCGGGGACGGCTGATCCGCCCCCTGCTCCAGACCCCTCGGCAGGAGATCGAGGCCTATCTCACGGCCCACGGGCTGGGTCATGTAGAGGACGAGACCAACGACAGCATGGATTTCACCCGCAACCGCCTGCGGCGAGAGGTGTGGCCCCTGCTGGCACAGCTCCACCCCGCTCCGGAACGGAGCATAGCACGGGCCGCCGCTATCCTGCGGCGGGAAAACGATTTCATGGATCGGCTGGCCTGCTCCTATCTGGAGACAGCCGTATCCGATTGTCCGTCAGCCGGTGAGCCCAATGCCCCGGAGATCTCTGGCCGCCGGGACCCCGCTGCACCCAGCCCTGCACCGCCTCCCGGCACGTTGCCGGAGGAGTCGTCAAAGTCGGATAAGCCCTCAGAATGTACACGCACGGGCGATATTTCGCCTGATTCCACATCAGCACCCACCGCCGTATCGGTGTCCGAAGCTGTGCTGCGATCGGCACCGGAGGAGCTGCGGCCCCGGATGCTCCGGCTGCTGCTGGAGCGGCTCCCCGTCGGGAAGAAGGATGTATCCGCCGCCCACATAGAGGCCCTGCTGACCCTTCGGGAGGGCGGGATGCTGGATCTGCCGGAGGGCGTCACGGCATGGCGGGAGAAGGATGTGCTGCATCTGGAGATGACGCCGCCCCTGCCCCTACCCCTGACCCTGTCGGAGGGGGAGCAGGTCTGGGGAGACTATCTCGTCCGGGTGTGGAGAAGCGAAAAAAATACCCCGCCCCCTGACGGAGAAGGGCTGTCCAAAACGGGCCGGTTTTCGGACCATATCCTGACGCTTTCGGACGGTGGGAAAATGTCCGAATGGACACTCCGCTGTCCGCAAAGGGGAGACGGTCTGACCCTGCCGGGGGCCAGAGGCCGCCGCAGCGTCAAGCGCCTGCTGACGGAGCGGGGGATGCCGCCCCGGCGACGGCGAACCACCCCGGTGGTGTGTATAAACGGAGAACCCGCCGCCGTATACGGCGTGGGTACAGATCAGAGATTTTTGCCGGGGAAAGACGGCAGCAGTATAAATATTTTGATGATTGAGAAAGATCAGGAGGAAGAAAGTAATGGCTAAGAGCAATATGGATCAGGACATCCTGAAGGTCCTGTTCAGTGAGCAGGAGATTCATGACCGCATTCAGGAGATGGGCAATCAGCTCTACGATGAGTTCCACGACAGGAACCCGCTGTTTGTGGGCGTTTTGAATGGGTGCTTCCTGTTTATGGCGGATCTGGTGCGGGCCACCCAGTGCAAGAGCGAGGTGGAGTTCATCGGCCTGTCCTCCTATCAGAACGCCACCAAGTCCTCCGGCGTGGTGCAGATCACCCGTGATCTGCAGCGGGATATCTCCGGCCGGGATATCATTGTGGTGGAGGATATTCTGGACTCCGGCAACACCCTGTACTTTTTGAAGGACTATATGCTGGCCAAGGGAGCCAATAGCATCACCATCGTCACCCTGCTGGACAAGCCCTCCCGCCGGGAAAAGCCCATTTACCCCGATCTGGCGGGCTTTGAGGTGCCGGACGAGTTCGTGGTGGGCTTCGGGCTGGACTACTGCCAGCAGTATCGCAATATGCCCTACATCGGCGTGCTGAAGCCGGAGGTATACAGTAAGTAAGCGACAGCGCAGGAGAAGCGGCGCTGTGCCGGCAGAGGGCCGGCGGTCGGAAGGAGGAATGGTCTGTGGAGGAACGGAAGCGGGGTTATCAGGGCCGGCGGCTGGCCGGTGCGACCCCCAGGCAGGAGCCGGAACGCCGGGGCAGCCGTACCCGGCAGGCGGAGGATAAGGCCCGCCGGGAGCGGGACCCGTGGGAGATGACCCCGGAGGAGAAGGTATCTCCGGTAGAGGCCACGTCGGCAGAGGAGGCTCAGGCAGAGCCGAGGGAGCAGTCTGTCCGGCAGGTGGAGGATAAGGCCCGCCGGGAGCGGGACCCGTGGGAGATGACCTCGGAGGAGACTGCTCCGATAACGCCGGTAGACGGGGAGTCCGTCTCGGCCGGCCGGAGAGCCGCTTCGGTGGCCGGAGGTAAAGCGGCACCGGCGGCGGACTTTGACAGCATGATCGGTTCTGCCGACGGGGCGAGCGCCGACCACGCAGCCGGTGCGGCGGGTCCCGATGATGCAGCCGGACCCGATGGGGGAAGCAGCTCCGGCAGGGCGGTCAAGAAGAAAAAGAGCGGCTTTGCCGCCTTTTGGGCGGATTTCGGCTATCTCATCGTCACGGCGGTGGTGGTGGTGCTGGTGTTCCGGGTACTTTTACAGCTGAGTTGGGTACCCTCCGGCTCCATGGAGACTACCATCCCCAAAAAGACGCTGCTGATCTCGTGGCAGCTGCCCTATGTGATGGGCGACCCGGTGCCGGAGCGGGGGAACATCGTCACTTTCTGGAGTGACGAGCTGGATAAGCTGCTGGTGAAGCGGGTCATCGGCCTGCCGGGAGACACGGTGTCCTTCTCCGGAGGCTATGTCTACATCAACGGCCAGCGGCTGGAGGAGGACTACCTGGACCAGCAGGGCGGTACCATCAGCCCCAACCAGACCTCCTTTACCGTGCCGGAGGGGTGCCTGTTTTTCTTAGGTGATAATCGCTCCGGTTCGAATGATGCCCGGTATTGGGAGGAGAGCTATATCCCGGTGGGCAATGTGAAGGCCCATGTGCTGCTGGCTATTTCCCTGACCGGGGGCAGCAGCTGGCAGGGCGTGCGGGCCATCGGCTGAGAGGAGGAAAGCATTTGGCAGAACGAAAAAAGATCGGTTTCGGCACCATTTTGATGGTGATTTTGGCGGTATGCGTGGTGGCCTATGTGGTGTCCACCATGCGGACCGCCGGGGACATCCCCTACTCTGAGCTGCGGCAATACTTTTTAGAGGAGAAGGTGCAGGAGTTCTCCATCAGCGACACCCGGATCACGGCCAAGCTGAAGGGGGGCAGCACCGTTACCTCCGACCTGTACGACTTCGACCTGTTCTATCAGGATCTCAACGAGCTGGTGCAAAAGCAGTATGACAGTGGCATTATCACCGCCTATAACTATCACGCAGACCACTCCACCAACTGGCTGCAGCTGCTGCTGCCGTATGTGCTGGCGTTTTTGGGCTTCATTTTGCTGATGAATCTCATGAACCGCATGGCCGGCGGCGGAGCCGGGGCGCAGGACAAGCTGTCCCGGTTTGGAGAGGCCAAGGTCAGTACGCCGGGAGAGAAAAAGGTCACGTTTCAGGATGTGGCCGGGGCCGACGAGGAGAAGGAGGAGCTGCGGGAGATCGTGGAGTTTCTCCGGGAGCCCCAGAAGTATCTGGACCTGGGGGCGCATATCCCCAAGGGCGTGCTGCTGGTAGGCCCTCCGGGTACCGGTAAGACGCTGCTGGCCAAGGCGGTGGCCGGTGAGGCGGGAGTACAGTTTCTGTCCATCTCCGGCTCGGACTTTGTGGAGATGTATGTGGGCGTAGGCGCCTCCCGTGTGCGGGATCTGTTCCAGCAGGCCAAGAAGAACGCCCCGGCCATCATCTTCATCGACGAGATCGACGCCGTGGGCCGTCAGCGTGGCAGCGGTCTGGGCGGCGGACATGACGAGCGGGAGCAGACCCTGAACCAGCTGCTGGTGGAGATGGACGGCTTCGGCTCCAACGAGGGCGTGGTGGTGCTGGCCGCCACCAACCGTGTGGATATTCTGGACCCGGCGCTGCTGCGTCCGGGACGGTTCGACCGGCAGGTCTATGTGGGGCTGCCGGACATCAAGGGCCGGGAGGAGATTTTGCAGGTACACGCCAAGAACAAGCCACTGGCGGAGGACGTGGATCTGAGACAGATCGCCCGTGGTACCGCAGGCTTTACCGGCGCCGATCTGGAGAACCTCCTCAACGAGGCGGCCCTGCTGGCGGGACGGAGCAGCGAGTCCTTCATCACCATGAAGGATCTGCAGGAGTCCATCATCAAGGTCATCGCCGGGCCGGAGAAGCACAGCCGGGTCATCCCGGAGAAGGAGCGGCGGCTGACAGCCTATCACGAGGCGGGACACGCCGTGGTGATGCACGCACTGCCGGATCTGGATCCGGTGCATCAGATCACCATCGTTCCCAGAGGCGAGGCCGGAGGCATGACCATCTATCTGCCGGACGAGGATCGGTCGTACCTCTCCCGCAGTTATATGCTGGACCGCATCGCCGGGCTGCTGGGCGGCCGGGCGGCGGAGCAGCTGGTGCTGGGGGATATCTCCACCGGGGCCTCCAACGACATCAGCCGTGCCACGCAGCTGGCCCGGAAGATGGTGGGCACCTACGGAATGTCGGAGCAGCTGGGCAACGTTGCCTTCGACGCCGGACACGACGAGGTGTTCATCGGCAAGTCCATGGCCCAGACCCGGCCCTACTCCGAGAAAACGGCGGCGGAGATGGACGGCGAGATCCGCCGCATCATGGACGACGCCTACGCCCGCTGCACCGCCATTCTGGAGCAGTACCGGCCCCAGCTGGTGGAGGTGGCGGAGTATCTGCTGGCCAACGAGACCATGACGGCAGAGGAGTTCGAGAAGGTATTCCGGACGGAGTGAGGCATTGACAGCGCCTTGCTTATGGGGTAAAATAACGGGGTATCCGCCTCCGTAGCTCAGCTGTATAGAGCGACCGCCTCCTAAGCGGTAGGCCGCCAGTTAGAATCTGGCCGGGGGTGCCATATAAAACACCGCAGGACGGGGAATTTCCCCACCCTGCGGTGTTTTTTTGCTGCCTGAGGCGCTTTTTTGAAGAAAATGACGAAAATTTGTGAAAAAAGGCCTTGTGCTTTTTCGGCTGCGGTGCTATGATACGCACATCCATGTGTACGCCGAACCGCCCATGGGCGGTTATCGTTTCAGATGAAACGATAAGGGGGGCCCAAAGGGAGTGGCGTTCTGAGGAGGGGCGCAGCCCCGACGTGAGGATCCGTACTCCCCATGCGAGAGTCTCGTCGCCGCACACGCAAAAAAATAGGAGGAAGATACGATGACAAACCGCAAGAGTACCAAACGGGCCTTGCTGGGCAGCGTCATGGCCATGGTTCTGTGCCTGGCTATGCTGGTAGGCGCTACCTTTGCATGGTTCACCGACACCGCAAGCACCGGCGTCAACAAGATCCAGGCCGGTAAGCTGGATGTGGCGCTGGAGATGCAGAACGCTGACGGCAAGTGGGTCAGCGCCGAGGGCAAGACGCTGGACTTCGTCAAGGCCGCTGATGCCAAGGGCGAAGCCATCCTGTGGGAGCCGGGCTGTACCTATGAATTGCCCGCCCTGCGGATCCGCAACAACGGCAATCTGGCGCTGAAGTATCAGGTGATCATCACCGGTATCAACGGCAGCGCCAAGCTGAACACTGTCATCGACTGGACCATCGGCGATGTGGCGATGGGTGCTGAGCAGCATCTGGCGGCCGGTGAGAGCAATGCCTTCACCATCAAGGGCCACATGAAGGAGTCTGCCGGCAACGAGTACATGAACGAGTCCATTGACGGCATCGCCATCACCGTGGTGGCCACGCAGGACACCTTGGAGAGCGACAGCTTCGACAAGGACTATGATGCGGATGCGGAGTATCCCGTGGTGGCTGTGGGCGATGTGAACACCAATGGCGACACCGTGCTGAAGGACAAGGAAGAGGATCACACCATTCAGGTAACGGTGCCTGCGGGCGCTCTGGATGAGGGCGTGCAGTCCCTGAAGCTGGAGGTGGTGAAGAGCGCCACGCCCGCTGGGGTGAAGGTTGCAAGCACCGAGAGCAGCCAGAGCTATGAGGTCACGATGAAGGACCAGAGCGGCAACGCTGTCAGTACGAATGGTACGCTGATGACGGTGGAGATGAACGTCGGTAAGAACCGTACCGCTCTGAAGCTCTATCATGATGGCGAGAAAATGACAAAAGACAATGGGACCCTAATGGATGCGGCGGATCACTATGTGTACGACGCCGCCACCGGCTATGTCACCATGAAGGTCAGCCACTTCTCTCCCTTCACCGCTGTGTTTGCCAGAGATTACTGGACTGACCATGCGGCGGACGGCTATGCCACGCCGGTGGATACCGCCAACAAGGTGGTGACGGTGGCCTCCGCTGAGGAGTTGGCCCTGTTTGCCAAGGAAGTCACGGACGACGGCAAGAATTACAGCGGTTATACCCTGAATCTCGCCAATGATGTGGATCTGGGTGAGTACCTGTGGAAGCCCATTAACGGCTATAAGCGGCTTTCCGGTATTGTCGTGAACGGTAACGGCCATACCATCCGGAATATGAAGGTACGTGGCTGCACGAATAGCAGCCTTTACGGCGCAGGCTTCATCGGTGATATCAACGGTGCAGTCACTGTTAAGGATATCGCCTTTGATGGAGCGGATGTGTTCTTTGTGAATTATGCAAAACCGCAGTTTGCGGGCAACGTGGGCGGTGTTGTGCTGGGTTATACCTATGGCACGACTCTGTTCGAGAATGTCAGCGTCACCAACAGCTCCATTTGGGGCTACGGCAAGATCGGCATCCTGCTGGGCATGGGCGCCGATCCCGGCGTGAAGGTCACCTTCAAGGACTGCGTTTCCAAGAACAACACCATCCACGCCGCCTATGACATGGGCGGTCTGGCCGGCATGATCCAGCATGGCAACGGCGTGGACAACGCCAGCGTGGAGAACTGCACGGTGGAGAACATCACGGTGGATTTTGATCCGAGCAGTACCTACGTGGATGTGAAGGGCACGGCAACTTTGAAGAGCAACGATCAGCCCAGCGGCACCGATATGACCAAGGCCATCGACGGTAAGTATCTGGACGAGAGCGGCTATTATTGGTGCGCTTACGGAGATTACTATGTCTCCTATGGCGATTCCAGCTATGATGCGCCGGTGGAGGGGTACAGCATGCGCCTTGCCAACAGCGAGTACTGCGTGAACAAGTAAGCCGGGAAGTATCCGGGCAAAAGTGAAGAAGGCTCCCTGCGCTGGGGGGAAGGCTCCGGCGCAGGGAGCTTTTGCGTGGGGCGGGGTAAAATACACGCTGGAGGGGGAGGCAAAGTCTCCCTTGCAATGGGGGAAGGCTTGTGGTATACTGACAAACGTCGAAACATCCTGAACGGGGACGAACCCCGCCGAAAAGAGAATAGAAGATCGAGCGGCCTGCCCCATGCTGCGGGGCAGGCGGAATAGGGTGCAAAGCCCTGCGAGTGGGTCACTGTGAAGCCGGCCGAGCCGGATAAGTCAGATACGCCGGCCGCTGGATCGGATGCCTGCCGACACTGGGACATCCGCCGGGCCGCTTGGAAACAAAGCGGGTCCGCATCGCTGTGCCGGTGCGGACCCGCTTTTTTGCATCCGTTCCTTCCGATTTTCTCCTCCGGCGGCGGAAATGTCTCCGTGCGGGAGACAACGAGAGTATCAGAGAAAGGAAGAAAGCAACATGAAAAAGAGACTGCTCTCCATGGTGCTGACGGTGATCATGCTGGTGAGCCTGATCCCCACGTCGGTCTTTGCGGCCAGGAAGTCCGTTGACGACTATTTCGACGGGCTCCCCATCGCCGCTGATCCCGGCGCCGGCACCACCGCATGGAAGGTCAGTACCAAGGACGGCGAGGAGGTCCTCATGTCCGGCAATGCCGGAAAGAACTACTCCTCCAGCACCCTGACCCTGACCTTTACAGAAGATACCCACCTGTCCTTCGAGTATAAGGTCTCCTCCGAGGCCAGATACGACAAGTGCACCATCACACTGGGCAGCACCACCCTCGTCGACGGCGTGAGCGGCGATCAGGAGTGGAAGGGTCTGGAGCTGGACGCCAAGCGGGGCGACAAGCTGACTGTGCTGTACAAGAAGGACAGCAGCGGCGACAAGTTCGACGACTGCGTCTATCTGCGGAACTTCTCCGCCGGTGAGGCGCTGGTGGTGACCTTCCACGCCAACAACGGCACGGAGGACACTGCCACGCAGAAGATCTTCGGCGGCAAGGGCACCCTGAAGGCCAATACCTTCACCTGCGAGGGCAAGATCTTCGCCGGTTGGGCCACCTCCGCCGGCGGGGCTGTGGTCTATGAGGACGGCGCCGCCATCACCACGGAGACGGATCTGGATCTGTACGCCGTGTGGTCGGACGCCTACACCGTCACGCTCCGCAACGGCGACACCGACACCACCGTTCTGGTTCCCCAGAACAGCGCCATCGGCAGCCGTATTCCCGCAGACCCCACCAAGAAGGGCTATACCTTCGAGGGCTGGTTCAACGGCGAGGAGAAGCTGACGGCGGAGACGGTGATCTCCGGCGATGTTACCTACACCGCTCAGTGGAGCCCCATTACCTACACCATCGCCTTCAGCGGCGGTGAGGGCGGCCAGGGAGCCATGGACTCCATCTCTGCCACCTATGATCAGGAGGTCACGCTGCCCAAGAACACCTTTACCCGCCCCGGCTACTACTTCAACGGCTGGAGCGCATCCTCCGGCGCCTCCAGCGGCAGCTATGCCGACGAGAAGCCGGTGAAGAACCTGACCACCAAGCAGGGAGAGACGGTCACCCTCTACGCCGCCTGGTACGGCCTGCCGGTGAACGTGACGTTGCACCCGAACTATGACGGTGCAGAGAACGGCACCCGCACCTGCATCGTGGGCAGCAACTACAACTACATCCTTAAGGAGGGCGGCGGCACCAAGTTTGACGCCATTGAGGACCCCGTCCGCACCGGCTATATCTTTGACGGCTGGTTCGATGCGGCGGAGGGCGGCAATGCGGTGGGCCCGTCCTACAAGTTCACTGCCGAGGACGCCGAAAACGGCTTCCATCTGTACGCCCACTGGACCAAGGGCATCACCGTCCACTTCGACGGCAACGGCTATAAGAACACGCTGAAGGACAAGACCGTGACGCCGGATAAGGTATTCTCCAGCCTGCCCTCTCTGAGTAGCTACTACTACCCCGCCAACAAGGCACTGGACGGCTGGTACATCAAGAACGCCGACGGCTCCTTCGGTGAGGCCGTCACCAAGGACACCGTGTTCAGCGGCGACGAGGTGACTCTCATCGCCAAGTGGCGTGACTATCAGTACATCATCAAGTATAACGTCAAGTACAGCGACAAGAACACCACCACCGGCACCATGGCCGACCAGACGGCACCCTTCGGTCAGAATGTGCAGCTGACGCCCTGCGGCTTCAGCCGGGAGGGCTATACCTTCGCCGGTTGGTCGGAGACCAGCTACGGCAGCACCGTCAAGTATGCCGACGGCGCCACCATCAACCGCCCCTTCGAGGAGGGTGACGGTTGGGACGAAGGCAGCGAGGACGGCGAGACATACAACCTCTATGCCGTCTGGACGGAGAGCAAGTCTCCGGAGCAGTCGGAGGCCGAGGCCAAGCTGGAGGCCGCCGAGAAGGCCATTGGCGGCACCTACAACGTCACCTACGGCAAGGACACCAATGCACTGACCATGCTCCGGGCCAAGCTGGAGGCTGCCGGGATCACGGACGTCACCGTCAGCATGAAGGAGGCGTCTTACAGCAGCTATAACCACGTGGGCATCACGGCCGACGGCACCATCCAGTATAAGTGGAACGAAAACGGCAGCACCACGGCGGCTTCCGGCACCGTGCGGCCTACGCTGGTGCTGACCTGCAATACCTACACCAAGGAGTCCACCGGGTGCCTGTTCAGCATTCCTCTGGACGAGGAAAAGGCCATGGAGGCTCTGCGTACCGTGGCGGCCCGCATCAGCGTGCCTGAGACGGTGGAGGATGCCTCCGATCTCACCAGCCTGCCCAGGTATCCCCTGAAGGCCGGCGTGGACGAGAGCAAGGTGGACTACAGCAGCAGCACGGATCTGGAGCTGTGGACCACCGCCAGCTGGACCTCCAGCAACACCGGCGTGATCTCCTTCAAGGAGGTCTCTTACCCCTACTTTGCCCCTTATACGGTCACGGTGGCTCAGCCCAAGAAGGACACCAGCGTGACCCTGACCCTGAAGCTGGTCTATAACGGCCGGGAGGATCTGAACCTGAACATGGTCTATACCGTGGTGGTCAAGGGCGACAATACGCCTCCCGCCATGGACTATCAGGCGCTGCTGGAGACGGCGGTGCGTGAGATCGGCCTGAAGGATCCCCGTGACGATTCCAAGATCGACACCGCAAACGTGGTCTCCGATATCCAGCTGCCCACCACCAAGCAGCTCAGCGCCATTTCCTACCGGGATTATGAGCAGGGCTTCGACGGCAAGTACACCCCCATCATGCTGTATACCAGCAACGCCGATGTGGTGGTGTCCGCCGGTCCCACCACGGCCAATGTGGCCCGGATGCTGACCTATCGCCCCCTGCCCGGTCAGGAGGCCAAGACCGTCACCATCACCATGAAGATCCTCTCCCGCCCCAGCGGCGAGGGTACGGATTACGCCTCCATGCCGGTGCTGGCCAGCAAGGATATCACCCTCACCGTTCAGCCTCTGACCCAGGAGGAGCTGGACACTGCCGCCGCCTTCATGAAGCTGGTATGCACCGAGGATGTGTACTGGGAGGGCATCCGCAAGGCCAACGCCGACCGTGACCACGTCACCGGCGATATGCGCTCCTTCATCGAGATCGTCCCCGCCACCACCGGCTATAAGTTCATCCGCAACATGGACAGCTACAATGCCGTGGGCGTCAAGGCGGACGATATTCCCGGCTGGTACGATGCTCAGCAGTACCGCTGCTTCCGCTCCAGCAACAACGCTGTGGTGGCTCACGAGACGCTGCTGGTGACCCAGCCCAAGTACAACACCCACATTACGGTGGACAGTGTTCTGACCTACACCCAGTACGCCAAATACTACGAGAAGTTCCAGGGCAATGCCGACTATGAGCAGTTTGCCCAGTTCTACAAGCAGCCCATTTCCACCACCGTCACCGTCATCGGCACCGAGGGCATCGAGGATCCCAATTTGCAGCCCCTGACCGTTACCGTGAATGTGGAGGGCAGCACCTTCAAGGAGGATTTCACCGATCTGGAGGGCGCCACCTACACCTGCTCCACCGGAGATCACCGCACGGCAGCGGATGCCGTGATGGCGGCTCTGACGGAGAATCAGTATACCTACACCGGCAGCAGCACCTATCTCTCCGGTATCACCGATCCCAACAGCGTGAGCCTTACCGGCGGCGACAGCGCCTTCGGCAGTTGGTCCGGCTGGATGTTCACCGTCAATGGGGAGATGCCCATTGAGCGCTACGACAACGGCCAGCCCATCTATGCCACACTGGGGACTTACCAGCTGAAGGACGGCGATGTAGTGCGGATGTACTACGTGGCCTGCCCCACGGAGAGCGGCCAGCACACGTGGAATGACGGTCAGATCACCACGGCGGCTACCTGCACCGAGAATGGCGTCATGACCTACACCTGCACCATGTGCAGCGACACCAAGACGGAGGTCATCCCCGCCACCGGTCACGCCTACGGTGAGCCGGTGTGGAAGTGGACGGATGGGTTCGAGGCCACTGCCACCTTCACCTGCGCCAACGATACCACCCATGTGGAAAACGTCACGGCAGAGGTGACCAGCGCTGTCACCACGCCCGCCGCTTGCGAGAC
>OGYB01001050.1_pt1 | contig 13788 bp, 10 predicted proteins | sample 1576421 | NCBI WGS metagenome assembly OGYB01 (sample SAMEA3541577, study PRJEB24748) | human gut metagenome | biome: human gut; feature: human-associated habitat; material: faeces | place: China | collected 2012
TGGCAAAGGGGCCGGTTATGAACGCTGGGCCAAGGTTTTCAATCTAAAGCAGATGGCCCAGACCATGAATTTTTTAGAGGAAAACGGGCTGCTGGAATATGACGCGCTGGCCGGGAAAGCGGCGGCGGCCACGGCCCAGTTCAACGAGCTGTCCGGCACTATCAAACAGGCCGAGGGACGCATGGCCGAGATCAGCGCCTTACAAAAACAGATCGTGAACTATTCCAAGACCCGCGACGTGTACGCGGCCTATCGTAAGGCTGGGTACAGCAAAAAGTTTTACGCGGCCCATGAAACGGAAATCCTGCTGCACAAAGCGGCCAAGGCCGCGTTTAACGCGCTCCACCTGCAAAAGCTCCCCACCATGAAAACGCTGCAAGCGGAGTATGCGGAACTGTTGGCCGGGAAGAAAAAAGCCTATGCCGAGTATGCCGCCGCCAAGAAAGAAATGCAGGAAGTTTTGACCGCCAAGGCCAACGTCGATAGACTGTTAGGCGCTCCCCCGGAGCAGCCGGAAAAAGAGAAGGAACAGGCCCAGCGATAGCGCCGGGCCTGCCTGTATGCAGCGCCCGTAAGGGTGCGTAGCCGCTTCGCCTGTGGAGCGTTCGTAAGGCAGCAAAGCGAACCTTACCGGGGGATTGGGGGCTGCCCCCAACAAGCAGATTTTACAGGTTTTCGCTGGGGCGAAAAAATGCAAAATCGCAAAGTGTGTACCGCTTTGCACTGCTTGCCACTATTAAGAACGGTTAAAGAGGAAGTACGTCTTATACCAAGTAAGGCGTACTGCGCAAAATGCTCCTTTTATTTCCAAACTTCAATGATGTTCCTATCCAAAAGTAACGAGTTTAAGTGATAGTAACGCCGGGCTTTCATTTAGGCAGACTGCTGGGGGTAGGCTGGATTTGCATGGTCTCAGCGAGGACATCCTTTTGAATTATCTTATGCTTCATAAACAGGCCAATCACCGCGACAACGCTCTCCACAATACAGAGGGCAAACCAAAGCCCGTTTATGCCCAACAACATGGGTACAGTAAAAATTAAAGCAGTGTTTAGTACCAGTCCACGCAGGAGTGCCAGTATTGATGCTAATGCTGACTTTTTTGTCGACATAAAATATGTCAGCAAAATAATATTAACAGACCCGATGACCAGGGAAAACGCATAGATGCGTAAGAAACCATATGCCATAGCGACTAATTCCATATCGTTGTTAAAAACCATCGTAATTTTGTCACCAAAAAGCAACAGCACAAGGTAAAACAATACAGACAGCGCAACATTCAATACCATGCCTGCGCGATAAAAATAAGCAGCACCTGCGCGTCCATGTTTCCCAAAGCCATGTCCGATAAGAGGCTGTATTCCACCCGATACACCGGTGAAGATACCTGTGGCCAGTATGGAAATATAGCCGACGATTGCGAGTGCCGAGAGTCCCAACTCGCCTGCCAACCGCAACATGACTAAGTTGCAGCACAGGTTGTTTATGGCGACACCAATGCGCAGAATAAAATCTGGCAGCCCACGTTTCAGCACTTTGCCGACCAGCATACCGGACAGATGAAAACGACGAATACGCAGAACGCCGGCTTTTTTGATAAAATGGGCAGATAAAATGAGAAGAGCAATACCCTGTCCCAGTCCTGATGCGATGGCTGCGCCCCGTACTCCCATATGGAGCGGAAAAACGAAAAGCCAGTCGAGAAACGTGTTGGCCACTCCGCCCGCAATCATACCCCAAAAGGATAGGCGTGGATTGCCGTCATTACGGACAAAAACGCTAAAAAAGGCCGCCAGTGCGGATAACGGAGCAAACATATTGTAATAGCGTATGTAGTCACCGGCCATAGAAAGCAGCGTATCATTTGAACCACTTAAACGTGCAATCGGTTCCGCAAAAAAGCCGAACACCGCAATCGCAAGAACCGAAACCAGCGTTACCAGCGATAAACCTGTCATAAAGGCATCATTGGCTCCATTATAGTCTCCTCGCCCTAATCGTACTGCCGCCACGGCCGCGCTTCCTGTGGCCATCATCCCTACAAGTGCTGTCATAAAAGAAACACTGGGAGACCCCACATTCACTGCGGCCAATGCATCGGCGCCAATACCCTGCCCTACAAAAATACCATCAATCACGACGTATAAGTAGGCTACCAGCATGGAACCGATTGATGGCAAAACATAGCGCATGACACTCTTTAATTGATTGTTCATGCAATAACCCTCCTTTACAAAATAAGATGCAACGGGCATTATAAAGTGTATAGTTACTATACAGTCAAGCGTTTTTGAAAAGGGGATGATATTATGCAAAAGTATTATTTATCCATCAGTGAATTTTCCAGAATGACAGGGATTCCACGCAAAACCCTCATTTACTATGACAAAATCGGACTGGTGAAACCAGCGCTTATACAGGAAAACGGATACCGCCGTTACACGGCACAGCAGGCAAACACAGTCAGTGTCATACAGGGGCTGCGTCTGCTTAATATGCCCTTGGAGGAAATTCGACGGTATCTGGATGAACGTACACCTGCAAGCAGTCTGGAACTTTTTAAAAGACAGGCCACGCAAATACAGGAGCAAATTGATAGACTGGAACAAATCCACGCAATGCTCGAATGCCGTATCCGCACGACAATGCTTGGAATCAACTTAAATGAACGCGGTGTGATGCTGCTGCACCAAAAAGCTGCACCCATTGTCAAGAGTAAAGCGATAGAAGGTTATGGTCATTATTCAATTACAGATAAATGGGACGACGTATTCCAGCAGTTGACACAATACGGAGTTGCATGGGGCGCGCCAGTTGGTATGATTATTCCACTTAATAGCTTTTTAGCGCGCCGGTTTGACGGAATTACCTGTTATTATTACATCGAATGTCCTGATTGTGCCCAGACATTTGAACAAAGGCCGGCTGGGCTGTATGCTATCATCCGGGATTATGCCAACTATGGCGAAGCCAAGCCCATTTATGGCAGACTGCTTGATTTCATCACAGAGCAGCATATGAGGCCCTGCTCTGATGCTTACGAGCACTATTTGCTGGATGAGGTGTGCTGCCGTGACCCAAAGCAGTACCTTGTACAGATTGCGGTTCGTGTGGAACCGGAACTAAATTAAATACTGACTGCGAAAGACCAAAAAGCGGTTGGATTTGAAAATTTCCAAATCCAACCGCTGCAAGCATAGGTTATATAAATAATCTACTCCTGTATGTCTTTTTCGCATAAGGCGAACAAACACACAACTCGCCTTTTCATTCTAATATTTACGTATGAAAACGTGAAACAACCCATTTCTTTTCATTACTTCATACTACTGTTCATAACCCTGTTTGTTCGCTTGGGCACCATTCCGGCACCATTTTACCATTTACGTGATTATCTTGCATATAGCAGAAATACTGATTTCATGGGCTTTTCTAGCTGGAAAAAGGATTTCATCACCTTCCAATATTTACCATTTTTATAATACCCATTGCTTATGACAATATTCGTCATAAAAATTGTTATATTTTTATAATAATATTATTGACATATTTAATTAAACAGTTTATACTACGTTTGTAACTGATTAATGTATGGTGTTGTTTATAAAATATTTATTTGAAGTGTGTCTTTTCACCTATAATCCAATGGCAAAGTGTTTTGTCACAAAGTTATACTTAGGATCGACCGCTTCCGGCCAGGACAATAACTCTAGCAGTTATAAGCATTATGAACATATTAATACGGAGGTTATTCAATACTATGGGATTATTGAATACAGATTCGTATTTAACTTACTAAAGGGGAATATTCTAGCATACATGGTATAGGGATGATGGGCATATCTTCAAAAGGCAGCAAGCGGGCGGCACGTGCCGTCCCTTGTTGTATTTGCTTAAAGTTCGCGCGCGGACCGAATATGAGGTATCGGCCGCGCTGAATCGTGAGCTGTTCGCCCGCTTACGGTTAACCTGAAAGAGATAAAAGCAATATATTTTAGCGTGCGAGCCGGTTCGTGCCGAACCCTGCGCCGGCGCCAATATGCCCTATACTTGATTTTAGCGGTATGCGGCGACTTAAAAGAAGCGGCGGCGCTGGGCTCTTATGAGCTTGACATAGCGGGGAAATGGGAATAAAATTCAAGGTAATTTGATTATATAAAGGTGCGTAGCCTTTTAAAGAAGCCATATGTAAAACGGAAAGCTTATCGTACAGGCGGGACAATGGCAGTCCGCGTTTGCGGTAAAATTGACGTAATAGTTTTAGTGGCCCACAGGAGGTTATTTTGAAGCGTAATGAAGCGGATCTGGGGAATCAAAGCGTTGGCAGGCTTCTTTTCAGGCTTGCGCTGCCCGCGATTACCGCCCAGCTGATCAATGTTCTTTACAATATTGTAGACCGGATGTATATAGGTCATATACCAGTAACCGGTACCGACGCGCTGACAGGTGTGGGCGTTACCATGCCGGCGATAATGGCAATTTCGGCATTTGCCGCGCTTGTGAGCATGGGAGGCGCTCCCAGGGCTTCGATAATGATGGGGCGCGGGGACAACGGGCAGGCCGAAAGGGTATTGGGAAACTGTACCACAATGCTTGTAATTATGGCCTCAGTGCTTACAGCCGTTTTTTTGATCTTTGGCAGGCAGATTCTTATGGTTTTCGGCGCGAGCGGCAATACCATAGGCTATGCGTGGGACTATATGCAGATATACGCCGTAGGCACCGTGTTCGTTCAGCTTGCCCTTGGCCTCAACGCGTTTATTTCTGCCCAGGGCTACGCCAAGACAAGCATGTTTACCGTACTCATAGGCGCTGTATGCAACATAATTCTTGACCCTATATTTATCTTCGCGTTTGATATGGGAGTGAGAGGCGCGGCGCTGGCTACGATAATCTCACAGGCGGTTTCATCGATATGGGTACTTAAATTTTTAACTTCAAAAAAAAGCCTTTTGACAATACGGAGGGAAAACCTAAGGCTCTGCGCCGGAATAATACTGCCGTGCCTTGCGCTGGGCGTCTCGCCGTTTATAATGCAGTTTACAGAGAGCGTTTTATTCGTCTGCTTCAACTCGTCCCTGCTCAAATATGGCGGCGACATAGCGGTCGGCTCCATGACGATACTGGCGAGCGTAATGCAGTTTTCAATGCTGCCCCTTCAGGGCCTTACCCAGGGCGCGCAGCCCATAATCAGCTTTAACTACGGCGCTATGAAAGCTGAGCGGGTAAAAAAGGCCTTTAGGATACTGCTCTTTTCCTGCCTCATATATTCCGCGGCTCTATGGTCGGTAAGCATGTTTGCGCCCAGGGTCTTTGCATCCATGTTTACAAACGATTCCAAGCTCATCGAGTACAGCGTATGGGCTATACGGATATATATGGCGTCCTCGCTGTTGTTTGGCGCCCAGATAGCGTGCCAGCAGGCCTTTATCGCGCTTGGCAATGCGAAAGCCTCCATATTCCTGGCCCTCCTTCGCAAGGTGATCCTGCTTATTCCGCTTATATTCATACTGCCGGCGTTTGTCTCGGATAAGGTTATGGGCGTGTTCCTGGCAGAGCCGATTGCGGACTTTACGGCCGTATGCGTAACAACGGTTACCTTCCTGGTTTCATTCAGGCGGCTTATGAATGGGATGACTGAAAAAAATACTGAGCCGGAGCGAACTGTATAGGCGGGGTTTATACGTCTGATTATCTATTAAAGGGACGTTTCGCCGGATATACGGTACGGCGTTTTGTTCAGCGCGACAGCATGAAATAGTCAACGACCGCAGCATTTGACTATAAATCCGGCTCTGGCGGCATGCGCGTAAGAGCCGGATTTAAACCGTGCGGCCTTCGTTCCTTAGCGGGTTTTGCCGTCCAAAAAGCACGAGGGGGGCAATGCCCGTAACCCTAAATAAGCGGCGCTTTGACGGCATAACGAAAAAACATATTTAACTCATCAGGCGCTATTTTAAGTTCTGAGCAATACCTTAGGCTTTAGCATTACTGTAATTTAATTTGGACAAGGCCATGGGGCAGATACGTTTGGGGATCAAGAAATACCGCACTGTCCGGCCTCTCCAACCCTTCCTCTAACTCTATGGAATGAAGCAGCCCCTTATAACCTCCCAGCAATCCGAGCAGACAGCTGCCTTTGTCATCTAACAAACGGGATAGCTCTCTCTCAGCCTGTTTTAATTCCTCCAATGGTGAATCACGACGGTTCAGTTCACATAAATATTCCTTCATTTGCCCTATCCTTCTCCTTGTGGATTGATTTGCCGCCGCTAAAAGATCGCTGGCCGACTCATAACTATCTAAACCGAATTCACCCGTTAATTCCGCATTGGCCCTAACCATTTCAAAGCCTACATTGTCAAAAAATGGTTTAAAGCAGGCTGCCGTTTCACTATCATCAAGGTACTGCGCCTTATAAATATTGCGCAAAACGATGTAATGATTTGGAACCTCAACATCGTCTACCATAAAACTTCCGGCAACCTTGGACCCCTGGCACAGCGCGCCTTTTATGGAGGAGCCTGGGATATAATACTCGCTGTTTTCAGGCTCGTATGAAGTATATTTCCCATACTGGTAAAAAGGATAGATTACCTTTATCTCGCCGCTTAAATACTCCGGATCACTTTCTAAATGAAACTCCTCTAATTCATTATAAAACGCCAAAGCAGACCGCGGCGATACAATCAAGCTGGATAAGGTTTTTATCCGGTAAGAAATCCATTCCATGGCTATGCCTCCTTCCCGCCCATAAATACTGGGTACAAATATGCGTTTCCAAAAACAATGTCCCTGTTTTTGCGAAAGGGCGATTCGATTGACTTTCCTTCATGGCCTAGCCCTTCAGGAAGCTTAATTATGCTGCCCTGGGCGATAAAGCTTATGTAATACTTTGGAGATCCCTCGTTCCACCCGCCTGGCATCTCAAACGGCCGCCTTTCTGAAGTAAATAATTTTAATGACGATGATTTAAAATCAATGCGGTCCGGCAAAAGCATTCCGGTATTTAGAAATGTCCCGCCCGTATGATTTACCTCCTTTAGTTCCGTTATGGTTGTAAATTTAAAAAGATTTAATCCCTGCGACGCCCTTTTGCCCAATATGACGACTTGTTTTTCAGCCGTTGCCGAGTTCAACATGCTTAGAAAATCGCGGCATAAACCGCTGTCGTCCACTCGAAGGTAAAAGCTATAGGTCTTTACAAACTCAATCCGCTTCCTGCCTTCCTGGTTCTCCCATACCTCTGACAAGACCACGGTGGGAACAGAATAAAGGCGGGTATCTAATTCTGGAATGTCATATCGGGCGCTGTCAAGGGAAGCCCTCAGCTGTTGAAAATCCTGCTGTCTCACATAGGGGCGAGCTAATTTATCACATTTCTCGGGCGTGTGTAAAACCCGCTTTAACGCTTCGGGCTTGATATAGCTTCTTAACTTTATAGCCGCGCGCGTTTTTTTAAGATCCAACTTTTCATCGCTTTTTTGTGAAATATGGTCGATCAAATAATCCTGTGGCGTTGGCAGATAGCCCTCCGGCATAACATTGGATAGCGCAAGGTATACATCCTTGTCCTTAACCGCCTTTGTCAGCTTCGCGGCGCTCCCATCGCCATATCGTTCAGCAAACAGATACACCAATGCGCCAAACAGCTTCTGGGAATCCGGAACCTGAGTCATGGCGCCAGTTAATTCAAGACCGATTTTGTAATCCCTCATAGCTTTTCTTCTCCATCTTTATTTTCCATCAAAACCTGCACCTTTCCATACCCGCGGCTTTTGGAATTTCCAAGCCGATAAAAGCCCTCGTTGAATTTCAACAGGTTAAAAATGATATAATTTTTGCAAAGTTCCTCCGCGTCCTCACCTAGCAAGCCTATCTTATAAAACCTTATTTCGCCTTCAAACACAAGTCCCCGCCTGGCTGTTTGATAGGTGCGCGGATTTGATTCAAGGGCATTGCCGCTTAACTCAATAGAGTTTTTCATGTCAATGGAAAAACAGGTGTTTTTATCCCGAAATTCATTGCACAAAATTAAATCGCTGAAAAGCAGCTTTGGAGTGTTATTAAATCCCTCTATTCCAAAGAGATATTCCGCGGACAGCTCCTGATTGGCTTTCAAATACCTGCTTTCTATCCTGTCAAGCGCCTCCTTCTCTTCAACAAGCGCCCGTATCCTCGGCCAGTTTTTATCTCTTTCGCTTTTCAGGTATGCCGCTAACAGCCGCTTTATTTCATTCGCCATTTCGCTGCGGTCCTCACGTACAATCGTGCGAAGCGCCCCTTTTAAAGAGGAACCGGGGATGCAGGGAAACCCCTCCTGGTCCGTCGCTGTCTGCTGGTCGATTCCGCCAATCTCAAAGGGCGTAGGCATTCCGCCGATAAATAGATTTGACTGTGTTTGTATTTTTATATTAATAGAATCTCCCATCTCAAAGTGCCTCCTTTTCATTTTGAATTCTCTTTTTTTAATTCTTTTTTAGGTATGGTCAGTTCTTTATATTTATAGAGCAGCATAAGGGAATCTACAAAATCCTCGTTCCACGCATCGCTTTTTTTGCTCAGAGCCCAAAATTTATCTTTATCAAAAAACAAATTAATGGGATCTTTTCCGATACTTTTTCTATCATCATTAAGTTTTTGGATTTCTTGTTTCGTATCTTTATTTCGCAGTTCAATCATATTTATGGCCTTACGTCTAGCCTCATCATTGGAAACCTTGGCCAGTTCGCGCAGCTTAACAAACATGCTCTTTTCAATTTTCAGCTTCTGCAGGTATGAGCGTTTCCCCCGTCCGGTTTTGTCTCTGCCCGCTACCTTTCCCTGATAACACTCTTCATTTGCAAATACTTTTGTCAGGCATTTGTCTTTTTTAATTAATATTTCTTTGCACAAATAATCGGTTGACTTAGAAAATAAATATTCCCGGGCGTTGTCCAGCTCTTCATCTTTATATGTATAGAGCTCTGATTCCGCTGCTGAATCAGCGTCATCCGTTATTCCAAACCGGCTGTCGGAGAATAAAAGCATCAAGCGCAAATAGGTTTCCAAGCGATGCCTGGTATTGCTGTCCAACACAATTTCTACTCCGCCTTCTCTCTTTTTAAATAGCTGGGACAGTATCCCGGCATTTAAAAGGAGTTCCAGGTTCCGCTTTTCTTTATCCAACGCTTTGGTGAATCTGGGAAGAAGATGGTATAACACGCTGTTGATATATCTCATATCGCTTTCCCGCACGCTTTTTACGGAGAGCCTCTCCAACAACGTATAGAAGAAGCCTGGGGTCCCTAATATTTCGTTATATCCGTTCCCCTCCGCCCTTATATAGTTCAGCAGCTTAACGTCACGCCGGAAAAAATTCCATATAGGAATGGCTTGCAACTTGTATGATAAATTCTCTTTATGCTTTTTAAGTTCTGCGCAATCTATGTCCAGATAGGTCAGCCCGCAAATAGAAATTTTCGTTTTGATAAACTTCCTCTTGAGAAACTTCCCAAAGGATGCTGGGTCGGTTTCTTTCGCTTTTTTTAACTGACTCTCCACCCTCTCCATATAATAACGGATGGGTTCCCTGTTAAACGTAATCTCCACGCCGATACTCATGGACAGCTTTAGGATAGTTGGATTCTTCCGGGATAGCTCCTTCTCTAACCTTCCATTGATCCTGCTAAGGATATTCCCGCATGCCTCAATCCCTTTGATTAGGTTTTTAACCGATACAGCGAAGAAGATGTCGTCTCCCGCTACATAGAATGGGAAAAGCCAGCCTGTACGGCCGTTTGACTCACCCTTTATGCTCTCATGCAGGCCTTTTAAGCAAACCTCATCATTAAGGATCTTACTGACCTTGCTATAATCGTCATAGCCATCGATCTTTTTGAACATATTACCCATGCCGTCAAGGTCCGCTTTAATGACAGCAATTCGAAAATGGTTCTCGTTGGCTGATTCCTCCTTTGAAAACAGCGCATTGATATCTCTCGCGAACATCGGGAACTCCATTGGCTTCGCTTCTTCATCCATAACCCCGGTATTCTTCTTATCCACCGTACTGAACGAAAAAAGCGTCTCCTTGTTTTTCTCTATTCTCTCATTCAGATATCCGGATTGCTTAAGCCGCTTCTTAGCCTCCTGAATCGCCTCGATCTTGTCGTATTTTCCTTCCGGAAAGAAAACGCACTTGAGCAGTTTTTGCCCCTGCGAACTGTGGTAATAAGCTAAAAACAACTCATTCAGCTTAGCCTCTATAGCCTCTACCGGCAGGCCGCATTTGAAAATATATACGCCGGAGCAGGACAACAGCTCATTCTTATCCTTATTCTCATTCTCATCCACTTTTGTTTCTGGAAATTTTCTCTTTATGACGTTGTGAAAACCTTCGGATATTTCTCTGGAGGCGTTCATAATACTCTTTAACGTAGCCTGTTCCGTCTGTTTTTCCTGCACATGCGAATGAATCGTCTCCGTCAAAAACGCCTGCACCTTATCTACTGAAAGGGCTACAATCTGCTTTTCACTCATCTGCTCCTTCTCCTTTTGCAAACTTATTAAACATTTCAGAATATGCAAGGTGTGGAAACGGCATGGGATTATTAAACAGCATAAGCAGTTGGTTTAGCTGTAAATTGAATGACAATAGAGAGATGTCGCCGTCTTTTCCTTTGACCTGATACTCCTTAAGCTCTTTTTTCTCAAGTTCTGATTCGCCATTGATATTCCCGCCTTCCTTGTCCTTTATTTGTCCTCTCTGACAATCGCCTGCATGGTTCATAGCACGAAACCAGTCCTTCAGGTTCTTTTTCCGTGTGTCAAAATTAATATTCAATCTATTTTCTTCAGACGAAGCCCAGACGATGATATCAAACATGTTTTCATATGATTGGTTTTCAGATTGGTTTTCAAACTGCTCCTTTAAGCAGCATAGGATACGCAGCGGACGCGTCTGCGTCTGTGTCGGGGGAACTTTCTGTTTTTCCTCCCCACAAATAATTCCGGTGGCTATTCTTAAGTAGGATTTACGCGAAGTTGTTAAAGCCTTAATACTCTCCGCCCATTTTTCTAACTCTTTCTTTTTTAGAGAGCTGCTTTTACACTCTACAACGACCGCTACCGCCTCAACAGGAATAAATTTCAGCCTGCCATAATGAAATATGTAAGGCGTATAGGTTTCGTCAAAAATCGCCAAATCAACTTCATTGGATACGTTGCCCTCGGAGTCGATGATGAACACCGATTGCTCAGTTGCAACATTTCCCTCCAGACATCTTCCCGAAATCCCCCGATAGTCGGCCCATGATCCAACTGAAAATACAGTTGTTTTACTAATGTCTTTTCATTATTTCTGTAATTTTCAATAATATTATTGATTGTTTTTTTGTCAGGGTTTTTTGAGTTTTTTTCTTCTTTCATGGATCTACTCTCCTTATCTTTACGCTTTGCGTCTCAAACCGGTAAAATCAAATAAACTCCACTTGAATCCGTCCCATACCAAAGGTTGTATTGCGGCCAATGTGTAAAATCTGCGCGGCAAACAACCAGGGAATAAAGGGCGTAATTTCGCCTTCAAACCATATATCCCCCATCAAGCCGTCAAAATCCATCTTCTTTCCCAAACGGTTGGAATACCGCTCCATGCTTACAGATTCTAACCGTTCTTTTACCGTGCTTACGTCCTGTGAGAGCGTCCGGATACGTCCTGCCTCCGTCTTATCGATCCAGCCTCCATAACGCCCTGTTATCATCTCCATACGGCGGGTAATATTGCGTATAATTGTTGGAAAATCCAGTTTATCAAGCAACTCGCCGTTTCTTCGGATGCGAAGCGGGGTAAGCATATGGATACGCAGCCGCCGGACTTCAGGTAAATAGTAGCAGGGCAAGACCTCGCTCCTAACCGAGATTTCATAGAAAGAGCCATCCTCCCAGATAACGCGCTGATCTAAACCATGTGTGATTTTTTCCAATTTAAACGGATATCTTAAAGCGCCCAGCCCGAGCTCCCCTATTCCCTTTATTGCATTCACTAACTGTTGCGCGTACTGAACCGCTTCGCCTAAAAGCAATATTTGAAAGTTTAACTTCTCCCCCTCAGGGTAAATATCTTTCTCTGATTCTGGAGGAATAATAACGTATGGATTGGCGACATCCTGTGTGTTGCCATTTAACGCGCGATTATTATAAATATAATTATAGGCGCCGCTATCCTCCTGCAAAGCTTGTCCGATTACTCCGCGAAGCGTAGACCCCAGAAAAGCGGGCAGCTTGGCTCTGCCAAGGGATGTCAGCTTAACTTTCATTGGCATATATTTTAAAAAGAAAGGAACCTCCGGTCCCGCCATCATATCACCTCATTTTATAAGCATAAGTACATATATATGCTGTTTTATATTCCATTTTTTGCCCATTCTACATAAATAACCTATAATCTACATTAATTATATTCGAAAGTTAGTCTATATGCAACCCTAATGTATTATAGTTGTATTAAAATTTTTGGAATTATATATCGAACTTTGCCGCCGCAATCTCAGCCATGTGAACGCATATGTAATGCTGATGCTGAACATCCACGACAAATATGCTATGGAGCAAAGCGGACTTCTCTCGGACGTATAAAAACCAACATGGACATGGTAAAGAGAAGTGCCTGGAATGATGCCACAAAAAGAGTGCTGGCGGGTTCGATACGGCGGTCATATCCCGTCAGGCAACACACCAGACTGAGAAGAGCCAATACGAAATAGGAAGGCACAAGGATATTACGAGCCTTACGCAACTTTTCCAATCCGTCTACCGGTAATATCGTGGTAGCCAGCATGAACCCCAGCACCGCGATTGTAAAAGCCGAAGCTCCCATCAGAAACTCGTATGTCTTTGCATCCATTGTTGTTTGTCTTTATAGTTACAAAAATATACTTTTTTCCTACATTTTTTATAGAAAAAGAAAGAGAAACGGAAGGACAAAGTCTTTTTCTTCTTCTGTTTCATCACCGACATGCCCTCCCGAATGCTTTCCGTTTCCGTTACAATTCTTATTTTTAAGTTTTTACTTATACCAGTCTTCGTCACTGACTCCTTTTGAATCCGCCCACTTCTTAAAACGGGGATACTCCTCGTCAATATGCTTCGTTTCTGTTACAGGCTTAAAGTTCCATACAGGAATATCGATAGCAAACGGATATGCTCCGCTTCTGTCCAGATAGTACGCTTCATCTTTAGTGCCTATTAATGTCTGGTCGGCCATACTTGTAGCCTTGGTTTTAGGTAAATGAACTTCTTTACGCTGCCGTTCACCTTTGACATAATTTACAATGATGTAAGGATTGTATGCCTTCATATTCTGCTTGTCGAAGGGTGAGGCGAATTCCCTCATTATCGTATATGTCTTTCCCATCGAGGTCTTGTTATTGGGGTAGACTATGATGGAAGAGGTTTCTTCTTCCATTATTGCCCCTTCGGGCAAAGTTACTTTTCCCAATTGCTCTTTGTCTATCTGATAGGCAAATGCATTGGTATAAGTGGCACCATCGCATACCGGTTTGAAAGTGTCTTCAATCTTGGTTACCATGTTTAGATTATTGAAAAACACTTTCCGTTCATACTCCACAATCACATCGTTCATATCATAATCACCGCCGTTGGGCCACACATCTTCGAAGGCTAATGTCCCTTTCATGCTTTCCGACTCATCCGGTTTCACTGTCGGTTGGTCGTCTTCCGGAATTACAGGTCTGTGGGAGTCGCCAATTGCACTTTCGGGGAAGGCTTCGGTGTAAAACAGCATGT
>OGYB01001057.1_pt1 | contig 13750 bp, 8 predicted proteins | sample 1576421 | NCBI WGS metagenome assembly OGYB01 (sample SAMEA3541577, study PRJEB24748) | human gut metagenome | biome: human gut; feature: human-associated habitat; material: faeces | place: China | collected 2012
ACATGAAGGTAGGCGATATGATCGAGACATTCGAAGAAATAGAAGTGAAACAGACATTATAATTTGTACTGAATTAAGAATAAACGGAGGCACAGAGTGAATTATAACTCCGTGCCTCTTTTTTCTTTTTATAGAGAAATATGGCAACGATTGATATTATTATCCTTATTATAATAGGTGCAGGCGCAATAGTAGGCTTTATGAAAGGCTTTATTCGTCAGTTGGCTTCTATACTGGGATTAATAGTCGGTTTGCTGGCGGCGAAGGCTTTGTATACCACTTTAGCGGAAAAGCTTTGTCCAACGGTGACTGATTCGATGACTGTTGCACAGGTATTGGCTTTTATTATCATCTGGATAGCCGTTCCACTGATATTCTTATTGGTGGCTTCGTTGCTGACAAAGGCAATGAAAGCGGTTTCGCTGGATTGGTTGAACCGTTGGCTCGGTTGTGTGCTGGGAGCACTTAAATTTCTATTGTTAACAAGTCTGGTGATTTGTCTGATAGAGTTTATGGATGGCGATAATAAGTTAATTAGTGCAACAAAAAAGAGCGAATCTTTGTTATATTATCCGATAGAAACGTTTGCGGGAATCTTTTTCCCTGCTGCTAAGAGTATGACGCAACAATATATATTAGAGAATAAAGATAAAGATGCAACAAGAACCCAATAAAATGAAACCCAATCAGAAAGACGAACTTGAAAAGAAGACTGATAATGAGTTTGTCCGGAAATTTGCGGAGGAGAAATATAAATACGGTTTCACCACAGAGGTGCATACGGACATCATTGAGCGTGGACTTAATGAAGATGTCATTCGTCTGATTTCATCGAAAAAGGACGAACCGGAGTGGTTGCTGGAGTTTCGACTGAAAGCGTATCGCCATTGGCTGACGCTGGAAATGCCTACCTGGGCACATCTCCGTATCCCTGAAATTGATTATCAGGCGATTTCTTATTATGCCGATCCGACAAAGAAGAAAGAAGGACCGAAGAGCATGGAGGAAGTCGATCCTGAACTGATAAAGACGTTTAATAAACTGGGAATTCCTTTGGAAGAGCAAATGGCTCTTAGTGGAATGGCAGTGGATGCCGTTATGGACTCTGTTTCCGTAAAGACTACCTTCAAGGAAACGCTGATGGAGAAAGGAATTATATTCTGCTCGTTCAGTGAAGCCGTGCGGGAGCATCCGGATTTGGTGAAGAAATATATGGGCTCGGTAGTAGGTTATCGGGACAATTTCTTTGCAGCGTTGAATTCCGCAGTGTTCTCTGACGGCTCTTTCGTGTATATTCCGAAAGGAGTACGTTGCCCGATGGAGCTTTCCACTTATTTCCGTATCAATGCCCGTAACACGGGACAGTTTGAGCGTACGCTGATTGTAGCGGATGATGATTCGTATGTTTCTTATCTGGAAGGATGTACGGCTCCGATGCGGGATGAAAATCAGCTGCATGCCGCTATCGTTGAGATCATTGTGCATGACCGTGCAGAGGTAAAATACAGTACCGTTCAGAACTGGTATCCGGGAGATGCAGAAGGCAAGGGCGGTGTATACAACTTTGTGACTAAACGCGGTAACTGTAAAGGAGTGGACAGTAAATTATCCTGGACACAAGTGGAAACCGGTTCGGCAATCACCTGGAAATATCCTTCCTGTATCCTGACGGGCGATAACTCGACCGCTGAATTCTATTCCGTAGCTGTAACGAACAACTATCAGCAGGCAGATACCGGAACGAAGATGATTCATCTGGGTAAGAACACTCGTAGTACGATTGTAAGTAAAGGCATTTCTGCCGGACATAGTGAGAACTCCTATCGTGGGTTGGTACGCGTGGCCGAGAAAGCGGATAATGCCCGTAATTATAGCCAGTGTGACTCTCTGTTGCTGGGAGATAAGTGTGGTGCACATACCTTCCCGTATATGGATATTCACAATGAGACGGCAGTGGTAGAACATGAAGCTACGACAAGCAAGATTAGTGAAGACCAGATATTTTATTGCAACCAGCGCGGTATTCCGACAGAAGATGCTATCGGACTTATTGTGAACGGATATGCAAAGGAAGTGTTGAATAAACTTCCGATGGAGTTTGCGGTAGAAGCACAGAAGCTGCTTACCATCTCATTGGAAGGAAGCGTGGGGTGATGTTGACTTTTTAATAGTAAATCGTAAAATCGTAAATATAATCATGTTAGAAATAAAAGACCTGCATGCCAGCATTAATGGCAAAGAGATATTGAAAGGTATTAACCTGACGGTGAATCCCGGTGAGGTGCACGCTATTATGGGACCGAATGGTTCCGGTAAAAGTACGCTTTCCTCCGTATTGGTGGGTAATCCGGCTTTTGAGGTAACAAAAGGTTCGGTCACTTTTTATGGAAAGGATCTGTTGGAGTTGAGCCCCGAAGATCGTAGCCATGAAGGAATCTTCCTTAGTTTCCAGTATCCGGTGGAAATCCCGGGTGTGAGCATGGTGAACTTTATGCGTGCTGCTGTGAATGAGCAACGTAAATATAAAGGTCTGCCTGCACTGACAGCCAGTGAGTTTCTGAAACTAATGCGTGAGAAACGTGCGGTGGTAGAGTTGGATAATAAACTGGCTAACCGTTCGGTGAATGAAGGCTTTTCCGGTGGTGAGAAGAAACGGAACGAGATTTTCCAGATGGCTATGCTAGAACCGCGTTTGAGCATCCTCGACGAGACAGACTCCGGTTTGGATATTGATGCGCTCCGTATTGTTGCGGAAGGGGTGAACAAGTTGAAAACTCCTGAAACAAGTACAATCGTTATTACCCACTACCAACGTTTGCTCGATTATATCAAGCCTGATATTGTGCATGTCCTTTATAAAGGTCGTATCGTAAAAACTGCCGGACCGGAACTTGCTCTGGAACTGGAAGAAAAAGGATACGATTGGATCAAGAAAGAAGTAGGAGAATGACAAATATAAAACGATGATGGTTGAACAACAATATATAGAACTTTTCTCACAGACGGAAGCGATGATCTGTAAGCATAGTGCCGAAGTGCTGAATGCACCTCGTGCGTCAGCATTTGCCGATTTTGAGCGACTCGGATTTCCGACCCGTAAGATGGAGAAGTACAAATATACGGATGTGAGCAAGTACTTTGAACCGGATTTCGGTTTGAACTTGAATCGTTTGGCTATTCCGGTCAATCCGTATGAAGTGTTTAAGTGTGATGTGCCGAATATGAGTACCTCCTTGTATTTTGTGGTAAATGACACATTTTATAATAGAGCACTTCCCACAGGAAATCTGCCGGAAGGTGTGATTTTCGGTAGCCTGAAAGAAGTGGCCGAGCAACACCCGGAATTGGTGAAGAAATATTACGGTCAACTGGCAGATACCTCTAAAGATGGTGTGACTGCTTTCAATACCGCTTTTGCACAAGATGGCGTTGTCTTTTATGTGCCGAAGAATGTGGTGGTGGAAAAAACAATCCAGTTGGTAAATATCCTGCGTGCAGATGTTAACTTTATGGTGAACCGTCGCGTACTGATTATCCTGGAGGATGGCGCGCAAGCCCGTTTGCTGATTTGTGACCATGCAATGGATAATGTGAACTTCCTGGCGACACAAGTTATTGAAGTATTTGCTGGTGAGAATGCGGTATTCGATATGTATGAACTGGAAGAAACACATACAAGCACAGTTCGTATCAGTAACCTGTATGTAAAGCAAGAGGCCAACAGCAATGTATTGCTCAACGGAATGACTTTGCATAATGGTACTACCCGCAACACGACCGAAGTGTTGCTGGCAGGAGAAGGAGCCGAAATAAACCTTTGTGGTATGGCGATTGCCGATAAAAACCAGCACGTAGACAATCATACAAGTATTGACCATGCCGTACCGAACTGTACCAGCAATGAGCTGTTCAAGTATGTGCTCGACGACCAGTCGGTAGGTGCGTTTGCCGGATTGGTACTCGTGCGCCCCGATGCACAACATACGAATTCCCAACAGACTAACCGGAATCTTTGTGCTACGCGTGATGCAAGAATGTATACACAACCTCAATTGGAGATTTATGCGGATGATGTGAAATGTTCGCATGGAGCAACAGTAGGCCAGTTGGATGAAGGCGCATTATTCTACATGCGTTCGCGCGGTATTGCAGAGAAAGAAGCCCGTCTGCTGTTGATGTTCGCATTTGTCAACGAAGTGATCGATACCATTCGTTTGGAAGCGCTGAAAGATCGTTTGCATCTATTAGTAGAGAAACGTTTCCGTGGCGAGTTGAATAGATGTCAGGGTTGTGCCATTTGTAAGTAACCACTAAAAAATAATGAACGTGGATATTCAAAAGATACGTGAAGATTTTCCGATATTGAGCCGTACGGTTTACGGTAAACCTTTGGTTTATTTCGACAACGGTGCGACAACACAGAAACCCCGTCTGGTGGTTGATGCGTTGGTGGATGAATATTATTCCGTCAATGCCAATGTGCATCGCGGCGTACATTATCTTTCCCAGCAAGCTACGGAACTGCATGAAGCTTCCCGTGAAACGGTACGTGAGTTTATCAATGCCCATAGCACGAATGAAGTTGTCTTTACACGCGGAACAACAGAAAGTATCAACCTGCTTGTTTCCAGCTTCGGCGACGAGTTTATGGAAGAAGGGGATGAAGTGATTGTTTCCGTGATGGAACATCATAGCAACATCGTTCCCTGGCAACTGTTGGCTGCCCGTAAAGGAATTGCCATAAAAGTCATCCCGATGAATGATAAAGGCGAACTTCTGCTGGATGAATATGAAAAACTATTTTCCGAACGCACGAAAATAGTCAGCGTAGTTCATGTATCGAACGTACTGGGTACAGTGAATCCGGTGAAGGAGATGATCGCAACAGCTCATGCGCATGGTGTACCTTGCCTGATAGATGCTGCACAGTCTATTCCTCACATGAAAGTGGATGTACAGGAGTTGGATGCCGATTTTCTGGTATTCTCCGCCCATAAGATATATGGTCCGACAGGTGTCGGAGTACTTTATGGAAAAGAAGAATGGTTAGATCGCCTTCCACCTTATCAGGGAGGAGGAGAGATGATTCAGCATGTCTCTTTCGAGAAGACCACTTTTAATGAACTTCCTTTCAAGTTTGAAGCCGGTACGCCCGACTATATCGGAACTACCGGACTGGCAAAAGCCCTTGATTATGTGAACGGACATGGCATTGAACAGATAGCCGCCCATGAGCATGAACTGACAACTTACGCTTTGCAACGTCTGAAAGAAATCCCCCATATACGTATATTTGGTGAAGCAGCCGAACGGGGAGCGGTCATTTCTTTCCTGGTGGGAGATATCCATCATTTCGACCTCGGCACGTTGCTGGATCGTCTAGGTATTGCCGTGAGAACAGGGCATCATTGTGCACAACCTCTCATGCAACGTCTTGGCATAGAAGGAACTGTACGTGCTTCGTTTGCCATGTACAATACCAAATCGGAAATAGACACTTTGGTGGCAGGAATTGAACGTGTCAGCAAGATGTTTTAAAGATATGAGCTGCTATTCCTGTGGAGTAGCGGCTTTTTTTATTCTTTAACTAAAAAAAGAGGGCCTCGAGTGCAGTGATTTGAGCTTTCGTGCGTCTAATAGGTAAAGAAACAAAATGTTCATTGAATATCAGGAGGGTCGTGAGACCATGCTTATATTATATAAATTCTCTCTCTTTAACATTAATGCAGCTATATCGTAAAAAGTTACGGTGTAGCTGCAACTTTTTTAGAGACTTCCTCCGTCTAATAGAATAGTTGTAACCATTGAAACAGCTGTTGCGATTGAAGATGAATTGAATATTATTGTATGTAAAAAGAAAGGGGAAACGCTGATAACAGCGAATCCCCCTTTTTTATCGATTATTTCCTTCCTTTTTATTCAGCAGTCAGCTCAATTACGCGGCTGAAAGCCTGATTTGTTGTGAAAGCATTGATTCCCACTTTCATCAGATAATCTCCTGAATAAGTTTTCTCATTGGCAGCCAGATTCGATTTGGAATTCGGCATCAGGTTGATTTCTTTCACCTTATACATTTTCTTCGCATCCAGTCCCTGAAGTTTTACCGGGAGCAGTTTCTCACCGAAACGTGGGTGGATATCGTAGGTATAAAGCACAGCTTTGTTCTTATCCGGTGAGGCATACATGAGAGACATGTGATTGCCATCGTAGGGAGAAACCAATCTGTATTGATCGCCGTCCAGAATCACTTTTTTCAGACGCGTCCAGTTGGCAACTGCATTCTGGCAGTAAGTCTGTTCGTCTGCATTCAGTTCCTTCAGTCCAAGGTCAAAGCCCAGTTTGCACATACTTGCCACATCCGTACGGAACTTCACGCTTGTGTTCTTGTTCCAGCTGGTTACGTGTGCACACATGGCTTTTGCCGGGAAGATTTGTGAGAATCCCCACTGGATAAACAGACGTTCTATCGGGTCTGTGTTGTCGCTGCACCAGAATTCTGTGTAATATTTCAGAGCTTCGTAGTCGCAACGGGCGCCACCGCCGGAGCAGAGCATCATTGGCACGTTTGGATATTTGTCTTTGATACGTTTCAATACATTGTATATACCACGTACATGGTCGATATAAAGCTGTCCCTGTTTATTTTTTAAATATGGAGAATAAACATTTGTAATTGGAGAGTTACAGTCCCATTTAAAGAAAGCCACTTCCGGATTCTCTGTCAGGATCTTATCCACTACACCATATACAAAGTCCTGTACTTTCGGATTGCTAAGATCGAGTACCAGCTGATTACGGTAATAATATGTTTCGCGGTTAGGCAGTTGGATAGCCCAGTCGGGATGCTTTTCGAACAACTCACTTTTAGGGTTAATCATTTCCGGTTCAATCCAGATACCAAATTTTACTCCGGCTTCTTTGGCAGACTGTACAAGGGCAGGAATACCGCCCGGCAGTTTGGATCTCATCACTTCCCAGTCACCCAGTCCGGCATTGTCACTGTTGCGTGGGTGCTTGTTGCCAAACCAGCCGTCATCCAGCAGGAACATATCTACACCAAGATGTTTAGCTTCCTTCATCAGTTCGGCAAGCAGTTCCTCATTGAATTTGAAGTAAGTATTTTCCCAGTTGTTTAATAAAGTCATACGGTCGCCTTGTCCGTCTTTCAGCTGATAGTTGCGTGCCCATGCGTGAAGGTTGCGGCTGGCTTCGCCCGTACCGTTGTTGCTGAAAGTAAAGATGAATTCAGGAGTTGTAAACACTTCATTCGGCTTCAGTTCATAATCAGATGCATAAGGATTGATGGCGGGGATTACACGGAGGTTACCTACGTTGTCCACTTCGAAAGTGAACTGGAAGTTTCCTGTCCATCCGATAGTACCTAGCATGGCACGTCCCTGCGCTTCCTGTGCCGGTTGTTCAAAACCAAGCTCAAAGAACGGGTGGGTGTGCATGGCAGCACGGCTTCCCAGTTTGGTGTCGATCACCTTTTTACCGAACAACAGAGGTTGTGTGCTCATTTGTGCTTCTTTTGCCCAATCGCTACTGAATTCTGTCAGGTAATATTCGTTTCCGGAGAAATAAAGCATGGTGGAAGCATAACGCCATAAGGTCACAGGCTTCTTTTCAGCATGTTTGATTTCGCTCCACGTCTTGATGACGTTTTCTTTCGGATAAGCGATGTAATGTAGTGTGACTTCTACCGGATACTGATTATCTTTTAGTTGAATGATCGTTTCCGTTCCGCCCGCCACTGCCTTCTGCTCGGAGGATATATAGCGGAGAATCGTACTTGGGTTTCCATCATTGTGCGTGATAGCTACAGCCGGTTCAAAATAATCTTCGGCGCCGGAGCCCGGATATACTTCCCATCCTCGGGTGGATACGCTACCGTCACTTCCTCCTTTTACGTAAGGAGAAAAGTTGTTGATGTCTTTCTCGTTCAGTAACTTATCGCCCAGATAAGCCTGATAGAGTCGTCCGTTAGGAGCTACTTGGAGAATTAAGTCTGTGTTGTCCGTTGCGATGCGGATAACGTTCTTTTCCTGGGCGTCCACTTGCGCCAGGGTAAACAATGCCATAAGTAATACGAGAAGTTTCTTCATGGTTTTTTAATAATTAATTAGGTATTAGTTAGTTTGTGGGCATAGAATGCCGCAAAGATAATTATAATTCGTCAGGAATGAACTAGAATTTAATGCTTGCGCTAAATTCTACGGTAAATGGGCGTAAATAATTTCCACTCATATAGTTGCCTGCATACTGGGCAGCTTCTTCTTTGGTAATCAGTTCCGAACCGTTGATGGTTCCGCTGGCCCCCTTCTGATTCAGGAAGTTGATGACTGTTGCCCCTAAAGAAAGATGCTTGTTTACATTCCAGTTGATCCCCCCGAAAGTTTCCCAGCGACCGTTGAAATAGAGGGCTTCCTGGAGATTGGCGTAAGTCTTGCCGAAATAGCGGAAACTAAGCCAAAGGCGTAAGTCCTTCGTGATATTATAGCTTGGGTCGAGTTCGACAAGAATCTGCGGAATCTCTTTTACAATCATCCCATTGGCGTTGACAGACATTTCCGAACCATCGTTGAATGTGACGCTTGCGTTATAGTTCTTGTAAACAGGTTTCTGATACGTGAACAGAGCGTGCAGGTGAAAACCTTTGAACGGGTCGATTTCGGCAGATGTGGTCCATCCCAGTGTTTTGATATTATAAATAAGCAATACGGTCTTTCCTTCTTCCGTTCCCGGTTTCGTCAGGTTTTGCTGGTCAATATTATTAGATTTAGAGATATAGGTAACCATAGAGGTGAGGTTGATCCACTTGTTCTTGTAGAACAAACCGCCACGGATTAACGGTATGGTGACACGTTTGTATTGCTCTTCCGTAGGACCTGTTCCGGCATATTCGTTGATACGTGGGAAGCGGGTGGCTACTGTTCCGTCGGCAGTCAGGCCGAATTGCCCGGTTACGTTGTAAGTGGCGCGGAGCGTGGCGGCATAGTTCAGTTTATCCTTTACCACTTTGGCGGGATGAATGCTGCGTTGTGTGGCAATGATATTTCCTGTTTCTTCCTCTTTGCTATAAGTGGTAAAGTCGCCGATGCGGAAACCCGGGAAACGGGAAGCGGATATTTGATCGGCACTCATCCGGTAATATTCCAGGCGTCCGCCATAATAGATATTGAATTGGGGAGTTACTTGCCAGTTGTCTGTAAAGTAAAGGGCGAGTTTGTTCTCATATCCCTTTGTATATTCGGGACTAAGTTCGTTGTACCCGTATGTCTGTACGCGCTGACCGGTCAGAGTAGGGTCCAGGGAACTTGTAGTTGTGGAAGTCAGCAACTGTGGATAGTTCTGTACGGTGGCCATCCATTGCAGAGAAGAGGAATAATAATCAAGATGGTAATACCATTCGTTCACTCCCAGACGCAGATCATGGTTGCCAAAGGTCTTGTTTAGCTCGGAAGTGATTAGGAAGTTTTTCACTTTGCCTACGTGCAACCAGGTGCGGCGACCTTCTGCCAGTCCCTCATACGGATCACCGTTTGATAGCGTAAAACCATCGTTGGCGGTTACTTCGCTGATGGTGCTGCCTCCGAAGTCGACATAGTTGGCACGTGGAGCATCCATATATTTCAGATTGAATTTCCATAGCAGATCGTTCCTGAAACGATAATCGGAGATCAATGCAATCTCATTGGCACGGTTTTCAGAACCATCGCCCAAATTCCATGTTTTCATCTTTCCGTCTCTTACGTCCATGTATGGAAAAGAACCGTTCTGCGGAACATAAGAATTTGTTCCCAGTTTGAAACCGTCTATCTCTTTGACCGAGCCGTCGCCGACATAGATAAAAGGAGCTGCATTGGCATAGCTGGCCGGATTTTCACTGCGGGAGTGTTTGTAGAGCAAAGATATTTTGCCGCGTCCGTTGTTGAAGAGACGGGTCAGGCCGGCATGATAAATCTCTGTGCGGTCTGCATAGTTCGTAAATTCCAGGTCGAAACTTCCCGGGTCGAAGTTCTGGTAAATGCTTGCCGTGTAAAGCCATTGGTTATTGATGGCTCCTGAAACATTGAAGTCGAAGTTCTGCATACCGAAATGATTGGTGCGGTAGTTTAATATACCTTGGAAATCCTTTTGTCCCAGTTTGCTGAATGAGTTGACGGAGTAAGCAATATTACCGGTCGTGATGGCCGATTCGGAAGGAGATAAAAGTCCTACTTCTCCCAGGCTGCTGTCGCTACGCCAATGAGCGGCAAGTTTGTGAACGGTAGAGGAATATACGGCAGGAAGTCCATTCTCATAGACATTAACGTCCTCGCTGGGAAGGCCGATTTGAATTTCGCGGGGTTTGTTGGCGTCAGAAGCATTCAGCATCACATTGCGTTCGCCTTCTTCTGATTCTTTTTTAGTAGAGTTGGCAGGAATCGTATCCTGCTTCATTTCGGTTCGGTTCGTCTTTTTCTTGTTCACCTGAATGTTCGCTGCATTCCCGTTGGAAGGAATCAGTTGCAACAGGGTTGCTAGAGTAAGGCAACTAAAGGTTACTTTTTTCATCACTTGTATTCATTTAAAGATTTGGAAGTTCACATCGGTTGTGTCATTTTGACGAAGGCAAAGATAGGAGGAGGAGAAACAAGTGGCTATACTCTTTTTTGTCAAGATGTGCAAGAGATGTTTCAAGTGTGCGATAGCCCTTTGCAGTGCGACATTTATTGCCATCCGTGCAACAAATGTTTCATCCTTCCTATGCATTTAGCGTAAAAAAAACTATATTTGTCGCTATCTAATATCTGTGTATGAAAAGGAAATTGCTGCTTTTTCTCCTTTCTATTTGTTTTTTCCTTCCGGATTTTGCCGCGACGGGACAGTATAACTTTATCCGTGTAGATGGAGGAAGCGGTCTTTCGAACAGTCATGTCAAGTCCATTATTCAAGATAGTTACGGTTTTATCTGGCTGGGTACGCGCAACGGTCTTAATCGTTATGACGGCGTGTCGATGAAGCTTTATAACTGCTATGACGAAACTTTGCAGCATGGCAATCAGGTCATATCCGCTCTTTTTGAGGATAATCACCGTCAATTATGGGTAGGTACGGATGATGGTGTTTATATTCAAGAGCTTGCTACCGGGAAGTTTTCGTTCTTTGATGCCCGCACAGAGAGCGGAGAGCAAATCAGATACAACTGGATTGAAGATATTCTGGCAGATCATTCAGGAAATATCTGGGTGAATGCACCGAATCAGGGAGTTTTCCGCTATCAGGTGGAGACGGGTAAACTGTTCCGCTATATTCCCTGTCCCAGTAAGGATAAAAGCAAGGACTTTCCGCAGTCTATCTGTGTAGATAAAGAAGGTACGGTCTGGGTGGGTACGTATGGAGCGGGAATTTACCGTTACAGTCCGGAGCAGGATAAGTTTGTGCCCTATGCAACAGAAGCCCTTAAAGGGGATTTCATCTTTACTCTGTGCGATTATGGCGATGAACTGATTGTCGGAGTGCATGAAGAGGAACTGAAACGGTTCAATAAAAAGACTGGAGAAGTGAGTATATTCCCTGCGCCCGAAGTACATCGAAAAATTATCCGCTACGCTGTTTGCTTCGGAGACGAGCTGTGGGTGGGTACGCAGAATGGCGTTTATGTGATTAATGAGAAACACAACAGTGTGCAACATATTCCTGCCGATGCCGGAGGGAAGTATGGGCTTGGAGATGCTATCGTCGATAAGATTTATCGTGATCGTGAAGGGGGAACCTGGATCTGTACGCAATTTGGAGGAGCCAGCTATCTGCCTGTACGTACGCTCGATTTTTCGGTTTATCTTCCGGGAGCGCCCGGTACAGTCAGCGGACGACGCATCAGTGAATTGGCGGAAGGAAAAGACGGAGTGGTGTGGGTTAGTACACAGGATGGCGGTGTTTGCTACTGGAATCCGGGAACACAGACTTTCACTAAAATTCCCCAGTCGCCTGACCGTCAGAATGTATTAAGCCTGTTCGCTTCGGATGATTTGGTTGGCGCAGGTTACTTTAAAGGGGGCATTGACCTGATTGTTCCTCAAGATCAGGTTCAGACGTTCTATCCCGCACAACTTGGTATCAGTGAAGGTTCCGTGTTTGCCCTTTACCGCGATCGTGGGGGAGCAATCTGGTTGGGTGATGGCTGGAACATCTTCCGTTCGGCCGACAAAGGACAGACTTTTGAGAAAATGGAGCAATTCGGGTATGCTTATATGCGTGATATTCTCGAAGATAAATCCGGCAATATATGGGTGGCAACGATGGGCAGTGGAATATTCCGGTATCATCCGCAGACAGATCAGATGGTCAGCTATAAATGTATACCGGGGGACAGCACTTCTATCGGAACAAATGAAGTGACAGGTATTTCGGAGGATAGTAAAGGCTTTATCTGGTTTTCTACAGACCGGGGCGGATTGTTGCGTTTTAACCCCGAAACCGGAAGATTCCGGACATACACCAAAGCGGACGGGCTTCCGGACAACGTAACATATAAAGTCGTGGAAGACCGGCAACATCGTATCTGGTTCGGAACAGACCGTGGGCTGGTTTGTCTTTATCCGGAAACAGACAGCCTGCAAGTTTTCAACCGAAATGACGGGTTACCTGATAACCAGTTTAACTATAAATCGGCCTTGGCTGCCTCTGATGGTACTATTTGGATGGGAACTATCAATGGATTGGTCTCTTTTAATCCACAAATTGTCCATCCGAATACTTTTGTGCCTCCAGTCTATATCACCGGAATGTACGTGCAGGGACGTGAAACTCCTTTCACGGCGGATGGTGTGCAACTGCCTTACCGTTCTAACGTCAGCTTTGATTTTGTAGCTTTAAGTTATACCTCACCGGGTGCAAATCGCTATGCCTACAAAATGGAAGGGATAGATAATGACTGGAATTATACATCTGATGTGCATACAGCGTCTTATGCCCAGCTCCCGCCGGGAGACTACCTGTTCCGTGTGCGGGGCAGTAATAATAATGGTGTCTGGAATCAGGAAGAAGCTACTTTATCAGTGCGTATTCTTCCACCTTGGTGGCGTACAGTGTGGGCTTACCTTATCTATATCATTGTAGTGTCCGGCAGCTTTGTCTTGACTCTTCGCGCCTATCGCCGCCGGGAAGTACAAAAGATCCGTGAGCAGCAATTATTGGCAGAACTGGCGCGTGAGCGTGAATCCCATCGTACGCATGAGATGTTTATTAATCAGATCACTTACGGAGCTTGTACTCCGCAAGGGGGTGCGATGTCACGGGCTGATGAACAACTGATGTCCCAACTGATAGCCAAAGTGCGTGAGAATCTTTCCGACGCCAATTATAATGTGGAAGCATTGGCTGCAGCCATGAATATGTCCCGCTCCAGCCTGCATCGTAAGATTAAGGCGCTGACCGATCTTTCTTCACTCGACTTTATCCGTATCATCCGATTAAAACGTGCGGCAGAACTATTGCAGGAGGGAGAATTGCGCATCAACGAAATCTCTGACAGAGTAGGTTTCCAGTCGCCTTCTTACTTCGCAAAGATATTTCAGAAGCAATTCGGAGTTACTCCTACAGAGTTTGCCCAACAAAATAAGCAGAGAATGGCAGAGGATTAGTAACTATGGGCTATTATTCGTTATTTTATCATGGGGTGGTGAACAGGTTTTAGCTCCTTTCGGTACTGGAATGAACTAATCTTAGTTCTTCTAAGATTTAATTGGTAATATGCGATGATTTA
>OGYB01001062.1_pt1 | contig 13665 bp, 9 predicted proteins | sample 1576421 | NCBI WGS metagenome assembly OGYB01 (sample SAMEA3541577, study PRJEB24748) | human gut metagenome | biome: human gut; feature: human-associated habitat; material: faeces | place: China | collected 2012
TTATTGATATGGGCATAATTCCAGGCACTGAGATTCAGATTTGCAAGATAGCGCCTCTGGGCGATCCTATCGAGGTGAGTCTGCGTGGATATCAGCTGTCCATCAGACGCGCCGACGCCGCAAATATATTTCTTATGACTGAGGATGAGGCCCAGAATTTTTTGCTTAAACAGCAGGCGCTTATGATGGAACGTGAAAAAAAGGGGGAAACGCTTCTTAAAAAAGTCGCCCACTCGGACAGATCCGACGCTGAGGAGCATGAAAGGGCCGCAAGGCTTACCGAGCTTATGATAAGCCGCTGTGCACCGTGTGAGAGCGGCAGGCGCAATGCGCGTGCAAAGGCCTGCGCAATAGAAGCCTCCGAGGACCAGTGCCCCGTCAAGCTTGCGCTGATAGGCAACCCAAATTGCGGCAAAACCACGCTATTTAACGCAATGACCGGCTCAAGGGAATATGTGGGAAACTGGCCGGGGGTCACTGTTGAAAAAAAGGAGGGTAAAATAAGGACAAAGCGCCGTAGGCGCGGGCGCTGTCCAAATGGCCTTTGCACCATGGGCCATGAGATGACGCTTGTAGATCTGCCCGGCATATATTCGCTTTCGCCAAACTCGATGGAGGAGATAGTATCCCGCGATTTTATAATAAAGGAAAAGCCTGACGCCATTATAAATATAGTTGACGGAACCAATCTTGAACGCAACCTATACCTTACCATTCAGCTTTTGGAGCTGGAGGTGCCTATGATTATAGCGCTCAATATGATGGACGAGGTTGAGCGCAAGGGCGACAGGATTGACTGCAGGGCGCTGTCCCGAGAACTTGGAATTCCCGTTGTACCCATAAGCGCGAGAACCGGAAAGGGAGTTGACGACCTCGTCACATCGGCTCAGAAGCTTATTCAGGCTGTGCATACACAATTTCATGAGGGATTCAACCTTGAACCCGACGATCTTTACGACGATTATACGCACTCGTTCCACCATCGAATCGGTGAAATCATTGAACCATATATGGATAAGTCGGAACTGTCGCGTCATTGGGCCGAAATCAAGCTTCTTGAAGGCGACAGGCTCACGCTGAAAGCGCTAAACCTCAGCAGGCAGGATTCAGAAAGGGTAGCCGCCGTGGTTGCCGAGTACGCCTTTAACAGCGAAATAGGCGATAACGAGGCCATGGTTGCGGAAAGCCGCTACAGGTATATTGAGCACGTAGTAGGCATAGCGCTCAAACGTAAGCACAGGAAAGGCGCGTCCTCAATCAGCGACAGGATAGATAAGGTGCTTACGAATAGATTTCTGGCGCTTCCCGTTTTCATATGCATAATGGCCCTGATATTCTTCCTGACCTTTGGTTCGGCCGGCGCATGGCTGTCCGACCTGGTCGGCGGATTTATAGACGATACTTTTGCTCCGTTTATACGCTCAGCGCTGGTAAACATGGGTTCTATGGACTGGCTGACAAGCCTTATCTGCGATGGGATCATTGCCGGCGTCGGCGGGGTTATAGTGTTTTTGCCCCAAATCGCGCTGCTTTTCCTCTGCCTGTCCATATTGGAGGACAGCGGCTATATGAGCCGCATAGCCTTTATAATGGATAGGCCCATGCGCAGGTTTGGTCTGAGCGGAAAGAGCTTTATCCCGCTGCTGATGGGCTTTGGATGCACCGTTCCCGCCACCATGGGCACCCGAACTATGGAAAACCTGCGCGATAAACGTATGACAATTATGCTGCTTCCGTTTATGAGCTGTTCAGCCAAGCTTCCCGTATACGCGCTGATGGCTGGCGCATTCTTTGGCAGGCATGCGGCTATAGTAATAATAAGCCTGTATGCGCTTGGAATACTTGCGGGCATATTATCCGGCCTTGTCTTTAAAAAAACGCTGTTTAAAGGCGCCGACGCCCAGTTTTTGATCGAACTGCCGCCCTACCGGTTGCCCGGCATCAGAAATACGCTGCTCAACGTATGGGAAAAGGTAAAGCATTTTCTTGAAAAAGCGGGAACCCTCATATTTGCCATGAGCGTCGTGATATGGTTCCTGATGAGCTTTGATTTCTCATTCTCAATGGTTGAAAATGAAGCACAGAGCATTCTGGGAAAGATGGGCGGTTTTATAGCTCCGGTTTTCACCCCTCTGGGTTTTGGATCGTGGCAGGCGGCCGTAGCGCTGCTTTCAGGTGTTGTAGCAAAGGAAGCCGTCGTGAGCAGCATGTCGGTCTTTTACGGGTTTGCCGCCGACGCCTCAAACCAGGCTGTGTTCGGCGCATTGTCCGGCTCCTTCACGCCGCTTACCGCTTACAGTTTTCTAGTGTTTGTCCTGCTATATACGCCCTGTATGGCATCCGTCGCCACAATGAGAAGGGAACTGAATAGCGGTAAATGGACCGCGATTACAGTAGCGTATCAAATAGCAATAGCTTACTTGACATCCCTTGTAATATATCAGCTTGGATCCCTGTTTTTATAAAGCTATATTAAGCCTTTAGGAGGAAGTATGCACTGGTTATTCTATTTGATAGCGGCATTGATAGCCGGATGGACCATATATTGTCTGGTCATGGCATGGAAAAACCGAAAAAGCGGCTGCAAGAACGGCTGCGGAGGCTGCCCAAAAAGCGGCCGCTGCAAACGATAAGCAAACGTTTTAATCGTCTAAAAGAGATAGCTTAAACCCTGCCTTCATTGCAAAGCCAAGGTTTTGGCGACAGAATTATTCCGCGATTATGAGCCAAAGGTAATATTGTATTTATTGACCCTTGGTTTCCTTCACCTTATCCATATTACGCTTTTGTCTTCTAAGCAAATCGTTAAATTATATATTTCTCGAGCCTGCTGTTGTGCCCGTTTAATTCTGACCTTTTATCCTCGTATCCCGGCTTTCCCAGCAACGCGTATGTAGCATTCTTACCCTCCTCTACCCCCGGCTGGTCGAACGCATTTATATTAAGCAATTCCCCTGCATACGCCGTCTGCATCTCCAAAAGGCATATAAGCTGGCCGATTGTAAACGGATTGACCTCTGGTAGCATTATCGTCTTGCTGAGGTGACCGCTTTTTTTAACGGCGTACTCAGTGGCATATCGTTCCGCTGAAATAAGGTCATTGAGCGTATGTCCGCTAAGGAACGCAACGTCCCGAATATGATCGTATGCGTGCGGTATCATTACTTCCCGACGGAAGCGCTCAACCCCAATAAAAGTTATAACCTTATCAAACGGCCCCTCTGTATATAGCTGCACCTGGGAATGCTGGTCCGTTACCCCCAGCGCCTTTACTGGAGTCTGACCGCAAAACACCTCTTTTCCATTGTTGTCGTACCGTTTTCCCAATGATTCAGCCCACAGCTGCGCATACCAATCGGCGAAATATCTTAATGAATCGGCATAGGGCATCATCACAGAGATATTATGCTCCTTTTGCATCGCGATTACTTCAAGTGCGGCAAGCATACATGCGGGATTTTCCATGATTCGTCGTGAGGAGCATAGCTCGTCCATATAGCGCGCTCCGGCAAGCAGCCCGTCAATGTCTATGCCGCAGACAGCCGCTGGAAGCAAGCCTACCGGACAAAGCTCGCTGAACCTGCCTCCTACGCCGTCGGGCACATATAGAGTGGTTAAATTAAGATCCCTTGCTATTTTAATAAGATTGCCCCTGTTGCGGTCGGTAGTTGCTATAATGCGGTCCCCGATTTCATCGCCAAGCTTCTCCCTTAAAATTCCGGTTATGATCAAAAGCTGCGCCATCGTTTCAGATGTGCTTCCCGATTTTGTTATTACGTTGAATGCGGTATTCTCAACGTCTATAACATCCAAAAGCGCAGCCATGCGTTCAGGATCCACGTTGTCCTCTACATAGAACCTAGGCCCGTTGCGCCTGTCCTTTTCCAGCTCGTTATAGCGCAGATGGCATAATGCCTGGTGCACGGCAATCGGGCCTAGGGCGCTTCCGCCAATACCCAGTACGACGAAGTTGTCAAATCTGCGGCGTATCGATTCGGCCGCTGATTTTACGTCCTTTAGTATATCCTCCTGATTGTATGGAAGGCCGCGCCATTGCATAGAGCCTCTTTTTTGTTCCAGCAGTTCCACCGCCGTTTCACACTGAGGGATTATGCCTTGAAGCTCGGATATATCTATACCCCGCTCCCCAATACACTCCTTCATCATGTTATTAAAATAAGGCCAAGCCGCATTCTATCGCGCCATTGTGCATCGTTAAACCTCATTCACGCATCCTCCGATTCTTTTAATTATAAGTATACCACATAACGGTAATTTAATTGCGCATAGATTTAAGCAAAAAGGAGTGAAGTCTATGAAAAAATATATTGTTATATCGGTCTGTGGCTTGGCTGTACTTATAGCGCTGCTATTTATAGGAAAGGCCATAGTTGGGAGCATGGTAAAGGATTTTGGCCAAGTCTGCATCCGGGTTGAGGATGGATGGACCGGCGAGCCCATAGAAGGAGCTAAGGTTGTAATCCCCGAGAGCGGCATCATAGTGTATACTCAAGACGATGGAAGGACGGATGTGCTTGGCATAGAGGCAATTAACCATTCAGTCATAGGCAATCCAAAACAGACCTGGGGGGATGCGACTATCCTTATATACCATGAGGGTTATATCGACTATGCGCTGTTTCACTTTCGCGTATTGCCAGGGGAAGTAAGAAATCCAACGCTGCTTATATTCCCTAAGGATCCAAGCGGCAACGAGCCGTTCACGCTTGTAGAGGCTCCCGATCAGGGATGGGTCGGCCAACTCCTGGACGTATGGCGCGAAGCGGAGTAATAGGCCTATTTATGCAGTATATTTTTAATTTTTGAATATATGTGCTATAATGGCGATTATTGCAAAAGCTTAACTCTGAGGTGTACCGGATGGCAAGAAGCCGCAAAGGAGAAAAGAAGCGAAATCGAGACCGGTGGTCTACGCTGTTGGCAACGCGCCTGCCGTGGCTGCTTATTGTTCCGCTTGGGTTCGCTATACCCGCAATAGCGTCCCAAAATCCCCATGAGGTTGAAAGGGTGTATTCGCAATCAATATATCCTGCGGTGCGCACCGTGCTTTCAGCAGTATCCTCGCTGTTTTCCTTTTCGTTAGCTGAGCTGCTTTTAATAATCGCCGTTTTATCCATAGCGGCGGTAGTTATAATAAGGCTTATTCAGCTCGTGTTCAGAAAAATCCGAGTTGTCCGCTTTTTCAGGACTATTTTCGGGCTGGCGATCCTTGGAGGAGTGCTGCTTAATACCTTCTACTTTACATGGGGAATCAACCACTTCAGGCCGAGACTGAATGAGCTGATGAACCTTAGTCAAGCGGACAATTCTGTTGAACAGCTCTCATTTATGTGCGAGGTGCTGTCAAATGATGCGGCTGAGATTAGAAAAAATTTATATGAAGATAGTGAAGGCGTATTCGCGCTCAAGGATGGGCCGGATACGCATTTTGATTTGCTTCCCCAAGCGTATGCCGCCCTCAGTAAGGATCATCCCATATTTGAGGGCGAGCTTACCGTGGTTAAAAGCGTGCATTTTTCAGAGGCGCTTTCAAGCGCGGGTATTGCGGGCATGTTTATGCCTTATACCTCGGAAGCCAATGTAAATGTCGACCAGCCGGCGCTGCTTTTGCTGTCAAGCGCCGCGCACGAAATGGCCCATCAGCTCGGATTCGCGCGTGAGGACGAAGCTAATTTTATCGCATATCTTGCCTGCACCTACTCTCAGGACGCCTCCACGCAATATTCAGGTATAATGCTTGCACTGATTAACTGTGCCAACAGGCTCTACCGCGAGGATCCCGACCTATATTATGAGCTATATTCTTCATTCAGTGAACAGATACAGCGCGATATTAATGCTTACAATAAATATTGGCTGTCATTTGAAGGGCCGCTAGAGGACACCATGGGTCAGGTTAATGACAGCTATCTGAAATTCAATCAGCAGGGCGATTCCAGAAGCTATAACGAAATGGTAACCCTGCTGATGGCATATTATTACGGTTAATTGCCTAATAAAATACAGCTTAGTCAACGTTATTCCATATCTGCTGATAGTATATATCCTCAGATACCTGTACTATAGCTGAAATAGGCTTATATGTGTCCTTAGAGACTAATTTTCGCTTTAACAATTTTCCATTGGAATCGTAATACTCCTTATATGTCTCCGACACGCTGCCTGCCCTCCCATCGCGCTTTTTTACCTTGGTATTGTACGGAAGGCCGCTGTCAAGCTCAAACTCCGGTTCAGGTTCGGGCAGCGTATCAATCTTATCAGAGGATAGCTTTATGCTCATGCCGTCTTTGAGGGCTGTTCCGTATATGCTTATTGTAATCGTCAGATTTTCATCATCCGTCTTCGCGGAGATTGTTATTGGGGTATCGCCATTATTTTTAAACTTTAGGTTCGGTCCGTCAGTACTTATAGTAGCGTCCCTGCCTATTGGCACGTAGCCCATGGGCCATGAATGGTGCTGCCTGTCCGTTATTTCAAGATCAGCCATCAGCACGGCATTGTACAGGGTAGACGATACCTGGCATATGCCTCCGCCAAATTCCTGTTCATATTTCCCGTTTCGTATGCCAGGCGCCTCCTTCCATCCATTTTTCTCATTTCTCGGGCCCAGGATATCGTTGGTGTCAAATTCCTCTCCTGGATTGAGTCTGACGCCGTCTATCATATCCGCTCCCTTTTTGATGTTATAAACCCTGTTTTCATTATTATGCGGGGATTTTGCATATGACGTTGAAAATTCGGATACAAGGGTATTCTCCATCTTTGCTCTTTCTAGCGTATATTCGGGAGTAACCTCAAGCATTTTTGCATTTATTTCAATTATGTTTCCCTCAATTACGGATTGAGCAATCTGCATGTTTATATCCTGTATATCCGCCTTTAGGCCAGGCTGCTCCTTAACAAATTTAAATCCCTCGGCAGCGTTGGGATCATAGACCGCCTTTGCGTCCACTGGATCTCTATATAAGGCCTTTGTCTTTGAGTCAATTATTTTAATGCCTTCTTCCTCATTATAGGCTATCTGACAGCGCAGCGTCCTAGGCTCGCCGCTTGATATTTGATACGGTTCCAACGAAAAGGCTTCCTCCAACGCCTTTTGAACATTAAATGAAAAGGGAAGCTCTGAGGCCTTTATCTCAACGGTTTCCGCTTTATCCGTCTTGATTACATACTTTGTGCCGGCTAACATCTGCTCATGCGCGTACGTCAACGACTCGTATGCGTCGCCGATGCTCATACCAGATACATCCACCCCGTCTATTGATATCATTTCTCCCAGAGTTTCATTGTCAACGCCAGGCTTTTCGTCACATCCGAACAAAAATACCATAGTTAATATAATAAAAAATAATGTGTAAGTTCCCTTTTTATTCATAAGCAACATCTCCAGCCGTTTTTTTATAGTATTCCTCTAATCACGTTTGGATTTTCTATTGATATTATGGTAAAGATTCAAACAATTTATATTTTTTATTAGCTTTTAAATTCGTAAAGAGTGCGTAAAACTATAAACAATGGCTTAAAGCTTATCAATTTTATAAAACGGCATGGCCATTAAATGCCATGCCGTAAGTCCATAAAACACCTGTTATGTTTGTCCCCTGTATCCTTAGTTACATCTTAATAGCACTTCACGCTGCGATTATTTGCCGAAATATCTCTCCAGCAGTCCTTTAAACGCCTTGCCATGGCGCGCTTCGTCGCGTGCCATCTCATGCACTGTATCGTGGATTGCGTCAAGGTTCTGTTTTTTAGCCATAGCGGCAAGGTCAACCTTGCCCTGAGTCGCGCCATGCTCGGCCGCAACCCTGAGCTCCAAATTCTTCTTTGTGCTGTCTGTAACGCACTCCCCAAGAAGTTCAGCGAACTTGGCGGCATGCTCGGCCTCTTCAAACGCTATTCGTTTGTACGCTTCCGCAACTTCCGGATATCCTTCGCGATCCGCAACCCGGCTCATGGCAAGATACATGCCTACCTCTGTGCATTCGCCTTCAAAGTTGGCGCGCAAACCCGAAATTATACTTTCATCAACGCCCTTGGCAACGCCTACCATGTGTTCGGCCGCCCACGCCATATCTGTTTCCTCTACTAATACGAACTTGCTGGCAGGCACCTTGCATACCGGACAAAATTCAGGGGGATTTTCGCCCTCATGTATGTAGCCGCACACTGTACAACGATACTTCTTCATGTTATTTCCTCCTCATACAATTTACTACATATCAATTATAGATTATAACATAAGGTTTTTCAAGCAAGATAAACGTTAATGTAAAAGTTTAGCAATAAATTCACGCAAATGTTTCAAAATATACATTTTATTGCTAAACCCGAATTATTATCAATAAAGGGCCTTCCGGCAGAGGTAAAATCATACCATTGACAGTTCTCTAACAAGAATCGAGTAAAATTCAATTCTGGCATATTTCTCCTTCCATGGCGTATGTCCGCACTTTTCAAGTATGTGTTCATTAAATTCAAGTCACGCCAACTTAAGAGGAGATGTGGTTCCTTCATATGGATGAGGATCCCAACTGCCATGAATTATGGATATTGGCATTTTAAGCCCTTTAAAACAGCTTACGAGCGCCCCGCTTTTGCGCATTTTTGAGGCTTCAGCCCACACTTGCGAATACATCATTCCATTAATTGAGACCGTTTCCTCAATTTCTGATTCAATTCTATCATAAAAATCCGATCCGTCTACAAGAACGCCCAGCCGTTCAAGCTTTTTGTCCATATCATTATCATTAGAGCCGCTTTCCATCAAGCTAACCAAGGAGACAAACTCCTTTCTTTCCGCTGGCGTCATATTTTTTATTCTTCTTTGGGCAATCTGCGATACAAAGCTTTCATCCAGGGGAGCGCACCCAATCAAAACTACTTTCCGCACCAAATCGGGATATCTACCAGCCGTCAATCCAGTCAGCCAGGCTCCCCAGGAATGACCTATCAAAAATACGGGCGGGCTGCAAAACGCTTCAATTTGATCCTTTAACTCCTTGATAAGCCCATCTATTGAGAAATGGGTCTGCATTGGCTCGATAACTCCACATCCGGTCATAGACTCTATATCTCCAGCCAACCCCGCCAAGCCGCCCAAAGCGCCGGGCCCGCCATGCACCGCAACAATCCTGTATGGTTTACAGCCGTATGCACGTACGTTCATCACGAAATAATCTCCCATGCGATTATTTTTCTTAAATTTAATACCAAGTTAGCCTATATTGAGGACCGCTTTGATTCGAAGCAATCATAGTTTAGGAATAAAGACGGCGTCCCTGTCTTGAAGCTTCCACTCTCCGGAAACATCGCAATGCGAGGCTCCAAGTTCAATATGAAGCATTGCGATGCCGCAGTCAAGCATGCCGTATCCTAAATTGTTGGATATACACCTGACAATGATCCTGTCGTCTTTCACCTCAAAGCTCCATGGCTGCGCATTTACCGCAGAAGGGGCTATTCTTGCGCACTCAAGCGCACGCTGCTGCCATTCCGGAAGACCAATAAGCTCATCCTGAGTCAAGCCTGTAAGCTTGTCCAGCGATCTTCTTGGCCGCCCCGCATATTGTTCTCCTGGCAATCCTATTGGCGTTATGCATGAAATCCGCTCATGCCGTGAAAGCATGGTTCGGTCTCGCGCAAGCTTCTTTTTGTACGAAGCCCCAAGCCAGCATGTGCCCAAACCCATGGCGCAGCATTCTAGTATAAACGCTTCCCCGAGGTAGCCTACCATTCTTGGATCCGTATCATTTCGGGCGATAAACGCGGCATAGTGCGACGCTCCCTTAACCTTGCCATACCATAGAAAAATTGGCGTAAATATTTTCTCATCCACGCCCAGCTCTATTCTTACTCCGTTTCTTGAAAAACTTTTTGCAATTTCTTTAAGAGCATCCAGATCCTCTTCAGATGGCTCTCCATCATATTTTCTTACCGAGAACCGCTGTGGAGCAACCATGTACCAGCGTTCCATACCATATTCCATATATACATCCTCTTTTCATTCCGGGTAGTACGGCAAGCCGTATCAACACTCCAGCATAGGCTTGAGATACTGGCCTGTATAGCTTTGAGAGCAGTTTATTACCTCCTCCGGCCTTCCGCATACGACAATCTCTCCTCCCCTGTCGCCGCCTTCGGGACCCAGGTCTATTATGTAGTCCGCTCTTTTTATCACTTCAAGGTTATGTTCTATAACCAGCACCGAGCTTCCGCCCTCACACAACCGATCCAGTATATACAGCAATTTCTGCACATCGGCTACGTGCAGTCCTGTTGTGGGCTCGTCCAAGATATAGAATGTCTTTCCCGTATTTCGTCTTGACAGCTCGGTCGCAAGCTTAATGCGCTGCGCTTCTCCTCCGGATAGAGTAGTTGAGGGCTGCCCAAGCTTAATATAGCCAAGGCCAACGTCGAAAAGGGTTTGAAGCTTGCGCGAAATTTTGGGCAGGCTCGAGAAAAACCCAAGCGCCTCCTCAACGGTCATGTCCAACACATCATAGATGGATTTCCCCTTGTACTTGACCTCCAGCGTTTCCCGGTTATACCGCTTGCCTTTGCATACCTCGCACGGAACGTATACATCCGGCAAGAAGTGCATTTCTATCTTTATTATGCCGTCCCCTTTACAGGCCTCGCACTATGAAACCTTAATGTTAAAGCTGAAGCGGCTCGTTGTATATCCACGCATCCTTGCGTCCTGTGTCATCGAAAACAGGTCGCGGATAAGATCAAAAAGGCCGGTATAGGTCGCGGGATTGCTTCGGGGCGTCCGTCCGATTGGGGACTGGTCTATATCAATTACCTTATCAAGATGCTCAAGCCCGCTGATAGATTCGTATCCGGCCGGCCTTGTCTTGGCGCGGTTAAGCTCCCTTAAAAGCGTCTTTTTTATAATTTCATTTACAAGGCTTGATTTGCCCGAACCGGAAACTCCCGTAACGCAGGTAAACACTCCCAGCGGAATATCCACATCTATGCCTTTAAGGTTATTTGCCTTAGCGCCGCGTATTGACAGCCATTTTCCATTCAACCCGCGCCGCTTTTCAGGAACGTCTATTTGCTTTTCGCCGCACAGGTATTGTCCGGTTATCGATTCGTTGCATTCCATTATATCCGACAGCGTGCCCTTTGCCACTATCTTTCCCCCATGAGCTCCCGCGCCAGGACCAATATCCACAAGATAGTCCGCTTCACGGATCGTCTCCTCGTCGTGTTCAACAACGATAAGAGTGTTTCCGAGATCGCGCATACCCTTTAATGTGCGCAAAAGCCTTGCGTTATCCCTCTGATGCAGTCCGATACTGGGTTCGTCAAGTATATAAAGCACCCCAACCAGCCCCGAGCCTATCTGTGTGGCAAGCCTTATCCTCTGTGCCTCCCCGCCGGAAAGCGACGCAGCCGATCTCGAAAGCGTAAGGTAATCAAGTCCCACATCGATAAGAAATCCAATTCTAGCGTCTATTTCCTTAATTATCTGTTCCGCTATTATTTTTTGGCTGTCCGTAAGGCGCAACGAGCCTATAAATGCCCGCGCTTCTAAAACCGTTAGGTCGCTCACCTGTGCAATCGAGCTTCCTTCCACGGTTACGGCCAGGCTTTCGGGCTTAAGGCGCTTTCCATGGCACTCCGGGCATGGTATCTGGGACATGTAGGATTCGATCTCCCTCTTCATGTAATCCGATTGGGTTTCACGGTACCTTCGCTCAAGGTTGCTGATTACGCCCTCAAATGCGGCGTCAAATTCACCGCTCCCATAGTCGCGCTTATACTGTATGTGCAGCTTGCGTTCGCCCGTTCCATATAGCAAGACGCGCTTAACCTCATCCGAAAGCTCCAACCACGGCGTATCAAGCGAAAAATCATATTCCTTAGACAACGCCGTGAAATACATCCGGGCCATAGTGTTGTTACTGTCGCTCTGCCAGCCGCTTACGCTTATCGCGCCGTCAAGAAGGCTCCTCCTTTCATCCGGAACCACAAGCGAGGGATCAACTCTCATAAGCATTCCTAAACCCGTACAGTGGGGACACGCCCCAAAAGGATTATTGAATGAAAACATTCGCGGTGTAAGTTCCTCTATGCTTATACCGCAGTCCGGGCATGCATAATTTTGGGAAAAAAGCATCTCCTCACCGCCTATTACATCGAGCTTGGCCAGCCCTCCGCCAAAGGCAAACGCGGTCTCGAGCGAGTCTGACAGTCTGGTGTCAATGCCTTCCTTTATAATAAGCCTGTCCACCACCACTTCAATCGTGTGCTTTATATTCTTATTAAGTTGAGGGGTTTCGTTTATGTCATAAACCTCGCCGTCAATTTTCACCCTGACATATCCGTCCTTGCGTATCCGGTCAATCAGCTTCTGGTGTTCTCCCTTTCTGGCCCTTACGGCTGGAGCGATAATCTGAATGCGGGTACCCTGGGGAAACTGGTTGATCTGGTCGATAACCTGGTCGACGGTTTGGCGCTCAATGGGTTGTCCGCACTTTGGACAGTGCGGTTTGCCTATTCTTGCGAACAGAAGCCTTAAATAATCATTGATTTCAGTAACCGTGCCTACGGTTGAGCGCGGGTTATTCGACGTGCTCTTCTGGTCTATTGATATCGCCGGCGACAGTCCTTCAATATAATCTATATCAGGCTTTTCCATCTGACCCAGGAATTGGCGCGCGTAAGATGAAAGCGACTCAACGTAGCGCCGCTGTCCTTCCGCATATATTGTATCAAAGGCAAGCGAAGACTTGCCCGACCCCGACAGGCCTGTAAAAACTATCAGCTTATTTCGCGGCAGTACCAGATCGACATTTTTCAGGTTATGTTCCCTGGCTCCTTTTATTACAATATCGTCTAACACGTTTTAACCTCTTTACTTTCTGGTGCGCTGGCGGGCCGCACGCTTGCTCCCCGGCGTGCCGGGGGCGGTTTTCTTAACGCCCTGCTTGTCTTTGCCTTGAAGCTCATAGATGTTGTCGCGAAGCTTTGCCGCCTGCTCAAACTCAAGCTCCTGCACAGCCTTCTTCATCTCTTCTTCCAGTATTCTTATACGCGCTTCTTTCTCCTCATCGGACAGCTTCTCCGCCCTGGAGCGGGCCGAAGCGGAGATCTCGAGAACTTCATGAACCCTCTTTACAATGCTCCTTGGAGTTATTCCATGCTCTTCGTTATACTGCTTTTGCTTCTTTCGCCTTCGCTCCGTTTCGTCTATGGCCCTTTTCATTGAATCGGTTATCCCGTCGGCATACATAATTACCCTGCCCTCGGAATTCCTGGCGGCACGTCCGACGGTTTGAATCAGCGACGTATCCGACCTCAAAAAGCCTTCCTTGTCCGCGTCGAGTATGGCGACAAGCCCTACCTCGGGCAGATCCAGACCCTCCCTCAGCAAATTTATTCCCACAAGAACGTCGAACTCGCCTAGACGAAGATCCCTTATTATCTCCATTCGCTCCATTGTAGCTATCTCGGAATGCATATAGCGCACGCGCACCCCCATTCCATCAAGATATTCCGTAAGCATTTCGGCCATCCTCTTTGTCAGCGTCGTAACCAATACACGCATGCCTCCGCCGGCTGTAGCCCTTATCTCTCCCAGCAGGTCGTCCACCTGGCCTTTGGTGGGCCGCACCTCGACGATGGGGTCCA
>OGYB01001086.1_pt1 | contig 13488 bp, 7 predicted proteins | sample 1576421 | NCBI WGS metagenome assembly OGYB01 (sample SAMEA3541577, study PRJEB24748) | human gut metagenome | biome: human gut; feature: human-associated habitat; material: faeces | place: China | collected 2012
CTTCGCCACATGAAGCCATTATAAATAAAGTGGTTAGAAGAAAAAAAGTGCTCCGTATATGCTTCATAATCTAATTCCTTTTTCGATCTGCAAAGCTAGGGATTTTATTTTAAAGTAGGGATAAGGTTTGGAATAAATAATCCAAAAAACCTTTATATAAAAAAGAAATCCGCCGGTTAGGTCAAGCAGACTTCACGGCGGACGTTCTTAATTTTTTATTTCTTTTCAGATTTCCATTTGTCAGCATATTCATTCAGAATTCTGCGGATACTGAGTCCGATTTTGATATAATCTTTCTCGTTCAGGTTGGCAAGTGATACACGTACACTCCATTCGGGTCCGTCGAATCCACCACCATTCAATACGACCAGGCCTGTTTCATTGGCAAGACGGAATACTACGTCCAATGGATTATAAGTTGTCTGCAGATGTTGTACGAATTCATCTCCGTAAAATTTCTTGGCCCATACCAGCATGTCTATTTCTGAATAATAACCGGCTCTTAGTGGATCGTCGGGGAGAATGAACCCTGTGTTGTCCCATAATGCTTTCAGACGGGTATGGATTAAATTAAGCATGGCATGACGATATGTATTTTCTTTGTCCAGCAATGAAAAAGAAGCAAAGAGTGACATCTGCATTTGTTGTGGCAAGGACAGTCCTGCTGTATGGTTCAAGGCTACTTGACGGCTGTCTGCTACCATACGGTCAATGAATTTCATGTTTTCTACTTGCATACTCAAGCTGCCATACCGTTTGGTTAGTTCGCTTTTTCGTTTGCGGGGCAGATTGGCAATCATTCTGTCGAATACATTTTTCTCATGTAAGGCAATTACAGCAAGGCGCCAACCGGTCGCTCCGAAATATTTGGAGAAAGAGTAGACACAAATTGTGTTCTGTGGCAAATCAGCCATCAGGCTGCGGAAGCCGGGAACAAAAGTACCATATACATCATCTGTTATAATCATCAGATTGGGATTCCAGCGTGTTACTACGTCTTTCAGGGCATCTACGCATTCTTTGTTCAACTGATAACTGGGTGGATTGCTCGGATTGACAATAAACAAGGCTTTGTATTTCGTGTCTCGCAGTTTATTGATATCTTCCACTTTGTATTGCCAGGTATGAAGTCCTTCTTCATTTAGAGTACTTGCAGGAATATTGAGCACATCATAATCGTAACGTGTCAATTCGGGTATCTCGATATAGGGTGTAAAGATAGGAACCATCAATGCTATACTATCTCCTTTGTGTAGCAGGAAATTTTCTTCCAGCGAGTCGAATACATAGCACATCCCTGCTGTTCCGCCTTCGGTGGCGAATAAATCGAATTTACCTTGCGGGGGTTGCCCGTTGCACATTTCCTGATTCAGGTAATCCTGTACTAGAATTTCTGTATATTTCAAGATGCGGTCAGGCATGGGATATTGGTCGCCTACAATACTTTCGGTCCATTCGTGTACCAGTTCGTCCGGATCGGCTGCATGTTCCATCAGCATATAATTATAGGTACGTTTCAATAGATCTGTCCCCGCATTTCCTTCATGCTTTTTCAGGTACTCCTCAAAACGTTGGGCTATGCCTGTTTTTTGAGGAATACCGGCAATGCCTTCGGGCATGTCCATGACCCGGCGACACTCTTCAATGCCAAAACCGCCCAAGGCAAAGAATGCTTCACGAGCCTCCGTTGCAATCCAGTTGGGATTACCTCTGCCTGCATTCAGCATGACGTGCGCCATTTTCTTCACACTTTCATCTGCCATTTCAATCAAACGGTTTTTTAATTCGAAGGGACTGATCTTTTCCAAATTCTTGTCCATTCGGGCAACGCTGCTTTTATCACTTAAATATTCCATAATGTATGAGTTTAGTTTTTTAGTTGATTAATAATACAATGACCACTCCCCATATGATGAGTAGTGTATTTCCTACGGCGTAGGTCACGGTGTATCCTAAGGAAGGTGTTTCGCTGCCTACTGCTTCTTGTATGGCGCCCAATGCAGCAGTGGTAGTACGGGCTCCTGCCGTGCATCCCAAAGAGAGGGCGGGATGGAACTTGAATACATATCTGGCTAGAATCAGCCCTAATAATAGAGGCAAGGAGGTGGCCAACGCACCTATGATAAACAACATAGGACCTACTTCTTTTAGTCCCTGTACAAAACTGGGTCCTGCAGAAATGCCGACTACGGCGATGAACATATTCAAGCCTACATTATTCAGCACCCATAAAGAGGATTCCGGTATTTGTCCGAAGGTAGGGCGTTTGCTGCGCCACCAGCCAAATACTAATCCGGCTATCAAGGCTCCTCCACTAGTGCTCAGGCTAATAGGTACTCCGCCGATATGGATTGCAAGTGCTCCGATGATACCTCCCAGTAAAATGCCGAGTCCTACAAATGTCATATCTGTGGCATTGGTGGGGCGGTCTATGTATCCTAGTTCTTTTGCAGCAGATTCCACCTCTTTTTTCAGGCCGACCAATTCCAGAGTATCTCCGCAGTCGATAGTGGTTTGTGCGAAAACAGGGATATCAATGCCTGCCCGTTTGATACGGCGTATACTGACGCCGTGCATAAAGCTTTGACGGCGTATGAAGTCCAATTTTTGGTTGGAATATGGCTTTTTGTGTATCATGACAGGGAGTACTTCCACAGGGAAATCAAGCAGTTGGGGATCGACGATTTCTTCTCCAATCCAGTCTTCCTCACCAATGGCGAATTCTCTTCTTCCGCTCAGTACCACTTCGTCTCCTTTTTGTAATAATTGTCCGGGAATAATATCATTGACAATGGAAGATCCATGTCGCATTCTTTCAACAAACAATCTTTTCCCTTGTGAAATAAAATAGGATTCTAGCTGGTCAACGGTCTTGCCGTTGCCAAACCAATCGTTCTCTATGCGGTAAGCGCGAAAAACTACCGGACGGCGTGCCTGTTCAAATCCGGGTTCGTCTGCTTCACTGGTACCCATCCGGGTTTCCAACTCTTTGCAAGCGGCTTTCACTTTTTCTAATCCTCCCAACATTTTAGGACCTAAAGAAGAGAGGACCCAGGCAGAGCCTGCCGTACCGAAAATGTAAGTTACAGCATATGCCACGGGAATGATATTAATCATATCACTTTTTTGGGAAGAGGATATGTTGAGTCCGTTTATGGTATCTTCTGCTACTCCTATGACGGCAGAGATAGTTTGTGCTCCGGCCAGTAACCCGGCTGCTTCACCGGCATTATATCCCATTAAGATAGCTAATAACCAAGTGATAATCAAACAACCTATACACATGAGCGCGGCGAATCCTACTTGAGGTAAACCATCTTTTTTCAGTCCGCGAAAGAATTGTGGTCCCACTTTGTATCCGATAGCAAAAAGGAATAAAAGAAAAAACACGGATTTCACCGGTTCTTCTATTGTAATGTTAAGCTGTCCCACTAATACCCCTACTAGCAATACACTGGTGACGATTCCCAAACTGAATTGTTTTATTTTCATTTTTCCAATCCAGAAGCCTGCGGCGATTGTCAGAAAAATCGCCAGTTCTGAATGCTGTCTCAAAAGATGTATAATCCATTCCATATTTCTTTCTTATTATAATTGCTGTTTAAAACAGAGTGGGGGTAAAGAAGTTGAGTTAAAAAGCTCCAAATTGTACTTAGTTCTAATATTTTTTATTTTATTTGCATAGAGATGATACTTGACTTATGAAAATAAAGTTATTTGTAAAATATATTTCTTTGTTAGTTCTCTTGTTTGTTGCTGATGGTTGTAAAGAAAAAAAAGCTGACACATATGTGAATAAGGTCACCGATTTAACGGGAGAGGAGGAACAAGTTTTGAAATTGGAATATGATCGTGATGGTAAAATTATAAAGTATGGGGATACCCCGGTAAGGTATGAGGGCGACCAGATAACCATCGGACAGATGAATTGTTTGAATACCGGCAATAAGCTTTGCAATGTTACGTTTCAAATAGGAAAAGGCAAGGCGAGGGAGAGTAGGGCCCGTTGTATGTTGAAGGTAGGAGAGGAGGTTTATGAAGCTGATAAACAGACTGTCTATGATTATAAAGGAGATACTATTTTTATCAATTCTGATTATCGTGCTACTTCCGATTATCGTTTCTTGAAGAAAGTGCAAGGAAAATATGTTTTTGATCAGTTGGGACGGTTGAAGGAGGTGATGACTGTTTTTACTGAGGCAAATGATAGTGTGTCCAGTTGTCATACTTATTATAATTATGATAATAACATCAACTATCAGGCGAATCTGAATTTACAGGCTTATGTGATTGATTATGATGGGGTGGATAGTTTCTTCTATTTTTTATTGAATCTTGGGCAGTTGAGGAATAGAACAGCCTTACCTAATGATATCGGATATTGTATGAATCATGGTTTAAGCACTTATAATGTGCATGCCAATTATCGTCTGGATGATGAGAATCCGGTCAGGATAGAAGTTTTATATAATTATACCAAACTTCTATCCCGAATAGATTTATCTTATAATCCTTTAAATTAATTCATCGGGAAGTATAAACAAGTCTACTTCATTGGCGCCTTGCTTTATCAAGTCTTTCTTATCTATTTGGTAAAGGCGGACAAACTCATCATGACTGTCGCATAGTTCCTGGGCTTTGCGATAATATTCTATTGATTTTTCTGTTTCATTCAGGATATAATACACATGTCCTGCATTCATCCAGTCTTCCATAATGGGCTTGGGCTCGGATATCAGCAAGTCGTAATATTTCTTGGCTTGTTGATGGTTGCCGGTAATGAAGGAACACCATCCGATGGCGCGTCGGGCATTCTGTGGCTTTTTATCCAGATACTCCACTTTGAAGAAATAAGCCAGTGCTTCATCATATCGTTCCAGTGCCATCAGGCATTGTCCTATTTGTAGTGCCAGATTCAGACTGTCGGGCTGTGCCTGTTCCACCTTGTTATAATATTCCAAAGCTTTTGGGTAGTTTCCCTCTTTTCTATAACATTGTGCCAAATGGCGGTTATTCCATGTATTATCGGGGATCAGCAGATCTGATTGCAGGTAATAATCTATCGCTTTTTTATAGGAACCGATTTTCTGATAAATGAAACCTGCTTTCTGCCATAATTCGGCATTTTTACGATTGTATAATTCAATTGATTTATCATAGAGAATTCCGGCTTCTGCCAAGTCGTCGTGTGTGAATAGGTAATCTGCCAGTTTGTTGATATACTCTTTGTGTAACAAGGCTTGAGACAATGCTTCTTTATTCCATAAGTCCAGAGTGTCCTCAAAAATGTCATGTATTTCATGTCTTCTTGACCATAATTTGAAGAAACGGTAGAGGTCATGAATGTATTGCCGGCTCACGAATTCAGCGCGGGCTTTTGATTGTGACATCTCTTTTAAACGTTCTTTCAGTTCTTCAGAAACTTCATGTTGTCCGTTCAATTGTTGCTGCATGAGATTCCTTTGGCTTTCCGGCATTTGTAACATGGTAAAACAAAAAGAGTATTTGTCGGAATTGCAGAATACATCCGAATTCATCAAAATGTTGAGCAGAGAGATTTTTTGTTCGTCATTTCCGAGAGATAATTTGGCGATATCCTGATATTGGGGATCAAAAGGATAGAACCAGTGAGAAATTTTGCGGAAAAACGGGAATTGTTTCAGCTGTGAAAAGGTACTCATATACACATCTGCCCCGGACATTTGCAGTTCACCTAATTCGCGCAATTTATCGGTAATGCCTGAACGGTCAATCCATTCTTCCCATTCCGGATTATGATCTTCGGCATCTTCATCCAGTCCTTCCAAATTAAGTTTGGGATTTTTCATCATTTCGGGAATGATTTCTTCACGCATCTTCTTGTCTATCTTTCGGGTTTCACGGGAAGATTGCAATAATTGAATCTGGATATGATGCAGGTTTTTGATGAACTCGGAATTTTCATTCAGTTCATTTATGCGCGACACGGCTTCAGGGTATTGAAGGATACGCTTTTCATAATAGTAGCATGTTAGTGCGATCCCTGCAATAGCCCGCTGATTCAGCATGGTATCCTGATGGGTATAGGCGTTCAATAGAAACATGAACTTGCGGATGTCGAATATTTGCAGCAGGCTCATGGTAACGGCGCTGACCATTATGGAAAGGTCGTTGACTTGGATCAATAGTGAGTTGAACAAAGTTTGCGCTTCAGCATATTCCGATTCACTCCACCGGGTGGATACCCATATTTTTTCAAATAATTCGTCTACGGCTGTTTCGTGACGTTTTCTCATGGCATCCATTTCTTCATTTATTTTGGCCTCGGTGGTATATATCAATGGTGCTGTAGCCATATCTTCTGTATACGCCTCCAGTTGCATTTGTAATTCGGCATAGCTGTGAGGAGGGCTTTGGACAAAAGTGCGCATTGTGTCATAATAGGCTCCGTAATTTTGTGTTGCCTGTACGGCTATATGGATACGGTCGGCCAGTTCGTATGCCGTGCGTAACATTTTATGGTATATTTCCACCTTATTGGGATCTTTCATCCCTTTTGAAGTATATTGCAGCATCAGGTCGTATGACGTTTGCAGGGCTTCTAGCTCATTCTTTAATTGCCAGTCGGAAGTATGGGTGGCATATCCTGTCATTTGGGATAATGCTTCTTTTAACCGATATTGGTCTAATAGTTTTATGATTTCTTCGCGCATATTTTAAAGTTCTATTTGTATGTCTTTTATAAACAAATGCGGGCAGACTTCGGTTCTTGGCTTATTTCAGCCAGGTTGCCCGTTTCCATATATATTCCATCGGACCGTGAGAGTGGTGATTCATCCACCAGCGGCAGAAAGAGAATTGCAAGATGAAGAAAACTATTCCTGCCAGGCAGCTGGCTGTGATGCCAAACTGATTGTGCAATGCAAATCCCCAGTTGTAGTATAACATGGAACCTACTATACTTTGAGTAATATAATTGGTAAGGCTCATCTTTCCGTATGGCGTTATTTTCATTAATCCGTCGTGTAAGTTTGTCTTGTAAAAAGCGAAGACGACACCGGATACCAGAATCAGCATAAATGCAAAATTGGAAAGCGAGGTGATGATTAGTGAAAGAGGGGTCAGAATGGATTTATTTGTGATAAAGTCCGGTAGCATATTGCCCAACCCATATAAAGGGAAAAATGCGACGAGTGAGCTTGCAAGTACCTTGTTCCATACCTTCAAGTGCTCTTTCAAAAAAAGTCCCTTGCGCCCTATCAGCATACCGAGCAGGAAAAGGGCGGCTGTTTGGAATACCCGTCCGTGATCCCAGGCCCAGGCAAGGCTTGCCAACTGTCCTTCCCATAAATTGCCACGGATGGTTTCCAGAAAATTACCATTGCTTTGCACTGCAAAAGTTGCATTCCAGAAGCTGCGGGTGGGGATGGCCGGAGTAACAAATTCCGGATCGAGACAGGCACGTATTACATAATAAAGTGGCAATGGCTGGATCAATAGCAGACATGCCAATGCAAATATCCATTTGTCTTTCAGCCGGCAAGTCAGTGGCAGGATGAAACCTACTAAAGAATAAAGGACCAGCACTTCCGCTGTGAAAAAACTGGCATTGATATTACCTATCAGGAAAAGAAGAATTAACCGCCAACAAAAACGTAGACGGAAATCATTGCCCCGTAGGCGTTGGTTGTCATCTTGAATAAAAAAGCTAAAACCGAAAAGTAAAGCGAATATGGCGTATGCTTTTCCGCCGAACATGAAGAATAACCCGTTCCAAATGGCTTTGTCCGAGAAGTTCAGCCACGCACTTTGTCCGGCTGTATCGGGAAATGAGTAGAAATTAAAATGTTCGATAGAGTGCAGGATGATGATTCCCATCACTGCCAGTCCGCGTAGCACATCAGCTACATCTACACGTGCGTGTCCTTTCAATTTTGTGTTTATTGCTTTTGTTTCCATGGGGTTATATATTAGCGTACAAAAATAGGAAAATCTTGAATAGTTGGCAAAAAAAGGAGGAAGTAATCAGATATTTCTTTAATTTTGTCCCCATCTTAAAAAAAGATATGGATATTTCGGAATTGCAACGTATTTATGCCGGTCATCCTAACACTAAGGGACTGGCTGCGTTATTGGAAGATTCCTCAGTGAGGACTATTTTCCTGGGAGGATTACATGCTTCTGCGGCAGCTTTATTTGTTTCCTCCTTTCTTAGAGAGAATAAACAGACATTTGTATTTGTACTGGGTGACTTGGAGGAAGCGGGTTACTTTTATCATGACCTGACACAGGTGAACGGTGATGAGCATATTTTGTTCTTTCCATCCTCGTATCGTCGGGCTGTTAAATATGGGCAGAAAGATGCAGCCAATGAGATCCTGCGTACGGAAGTGTTGAGCCGTTTACAGAAAGGCGATCCGCTATGTGTGGTGACTTATCCCGAAGCGTTGGCGGAGAAAGTGGTATCACAAGAGGTACTGATGGACAAGACGTTAAAACTTGGTGTGGGTGAGCATGTGGACACAGAGTTTATCACGGAAGTGCTGGCCGGTTACGGATTCGAGCATGTGGATTATGTTTATGAACCGGGGCAATATGCTGTACGCGGTAGTATTATTGACGTCTTCTCTTTTGCTTCCGAGTATCCTTACCGTATTGACTTTTTTGGTGACGAGGTAGACAGCATCCGTACTTTTGAGGTGGAAAACCAGCTTTCGAAAGAGAAGAAACAGAGCATTGCCATCGTGCCCGAGCTGACGAATGCCGCCGACAAGAGCGGGGTGTCTTTCTTTGAATTCATTCCTCAGGAAACAGTTCTGGCAATGAAAGACTTTCTTTGGGTACGTGAAAGAATACAGGTAGTACGGGAGGAGGCACTCTCTCCTCAGGCGCTTGCCGCATACGAGGGAGAGAAGACGGAACTGATGAATTTGGAACTGAAGCTGATAGACGGGGCGGAATTTACAGTACGGGCTTTGGATTTCAAACGGATTGAATTTGGTAACAAACCTACAGGAACTCCACAGGCAACGTTGGCTTTCGATACGACGGTCCAGCCTATTTTTCATAAGAATTTTGATTTGGTAAGCACTTCATTCACTGATTATCAGAAACGAGGTTACACCTTATATATATGTACCGATAGTGAGAAGCAGGCAAAGCGTCTGAAAGATATCTTTGAGGAGCGTGGTGATCATATCACGTTCATTCCGGTCAACAAGACTTTACATGAGGGCTTTACAGATAATGTATTGAAAAGCTGCTTTTTTACAGACCATCAGATTTTTGACCGTTTCCATAAATACAATCTTCGTAGTGACAAGGCGCGTAGCGGTAAGGTGGCATTGACCTTAAAAGAGTTGAGCCAGTTTGAGCCGGGTGACTTTGTGGTACATATAGATCATGGTGTAGGCCGTTTTGGCGGTTTGGTACGCATTCCGAATGGAGATACTACGCAAGAAGTTCTGAAACTGGTTTTTCAAAATGAGGATGTGGTGTTTGTCTCGATTCATTCTTTGCATAAGGTCTCTAAATATAAAGGTAAGGAGGGCGAAGCTCCCCGCCTTAATAAGTTGGGAACGGGGGCATGGGAGAAACTGAAAGAGCGTACAAAAACCAAAATCAAGGATATTGCCCGCGATTTGATTAAGTTGTATTCGCAACGTCGTCAGGAGAAAGGCTTTTCTTATAGTCCCGACAGTTTCTTGCAGCGTGAGTTGGAAGCGTCTTTTATTTATGAAGATACACCCGATCAGAGCAAAGCTACTGTCGATGTGAAGACCGATATGGAGAGTGACCGCCCAATGGACCGTCTCGTCTGTGGGGATGTAGGCTTTGGAAAAACGGAAGTGGCTATCCGGGCAGCTTTTAAGGCGGTGGCGGACAATAAGCAGGTTGCAGTTCTGGTGCCGACCACGGTGCTTGCTTATCAGCATTTCCAGACCTTCCGCGAACGTTTGAAGGGATTGCCTTGCCGGGTGGAATATCTGAGCCGTGCACGTACGGCCGCACAGGCAAAAGCGGTGCTGAAAGAATTGGAGGAAGGTGATGTCGGTATACTTATCGGTACTCATCGTATTTTGGGAAAAGATGTCCGGTTCAAGGATTTAGGATTACTGATTGTTGATGAGGAACAGAAATTCGGTGTTTCCGTCAAGGAGAAGTTACGTCAGTTGAAGGTGAATGTCGATACATTGACTATGACTGCCACGCCCATTCCCCGGACGCTGCAATTCTCATTAATGGGTGCGCGAGACCTGAGTGTGATCTCTACACCGCCGCCTAACCGTTATCCGATTCAGACCGAAGTGCATACTTTTAATGAAGAAGTGATAACGGACGCTATCAACTTTGAAATGAGTCGTAACGGACAGGTGTTTTTTGTCAACAACCGGATAGCAAACCTGCCCGAATTAAAAGCGATGATTGAACGCCATATCCCTGACTGTCGTGTGGCAATTGGACACGGGCAGATGGAACCTGCCGAACTGGAGAAAATCATTTTTGATTTTGTCAACTATGACTATGACGTACTCCTTGCAACTACTATTATTGAAAGTGGCATTGATATTCCGAATGCCAATACGATCATCATCAATCAGGCGCAGAATTTTGGTTTGAGTGACCTTCATCAGATGCGTGGCCGTGTAGGGCGCAGCAATAAGAAAGCGTTCTGTTATTTGTTGGCTCCTCCGTTGAGTAGCCTGACAGCAGAGGGACGCCGTCGGTTACAAGCAATTGAGAATTTTAGTGATTTGGGCAGTGGTATCCATATCGCCATGCAGGATTTGGATATTCGCGGTGCCGGTAACTTGCTTGGAGCCGAGCAAAGCGGATTTATCGCCGACCTGGGATATGAAACGTATCAAAAGATTCTTTCCGAAGCTGTTCACGAATTGAAGAATGATGAATTTGCAGATTTGTATGCGGATGAAATCAAAGGTGAAGGGCAGATTAGCGGTGAAGGTTTTGTGGATGAATGTCAGGTGGAAAGTGACCTTGAACTGTTATTGCCTGCTAATTACGTGACGGGCAGTAGCGAACGTATGTTGCTTTATCGTGAATTGGACGGTTTGATGCTGGATAAAGACGTAGAGGCATTCCGTTCCCGTCTGGAGGACCGTTTCGGACCTGTTCCGCCGGAAACGGAAGAATTGCTTCGTATTGTTCCTCTCCGCCGTCTGGCAGCACGCTTGGGAGCGGAGAAGATCTTCCTGAAAGGTGGTCGGATGACGTTGTTCTTTGTCTCCAACCCGGATAGTCCGTTCTATCAAAGTCAGGCTTTCGGTAAAGTGATAGATTATATGATGAAATATACCCGCCGTTGTGACCTGCGTGAACAGAACGGCAAGCGAAGTATGCTGATAAAAGATGTGACTAATGTGGAAACTGCGGTGAGTGTGTTGCAAGAAGTTGTGGCGTTGCCGGTGAAAGAATGATATATTGTTAATGAGGAACTCTTTTAATCGTTTTTGTTTATATGGAAAGAAGAATTATTTCTTCTTTCCATATAATTTATCTATCAGGTCCTGACGTCCGATACGTCTCAACTCATTGATAATGTTTTTCCGTTCTTCGGGCTTATACCAGAAGAAGAATTGTCGTTGGGCAAGTTTTTCCCGCTGTGTTTTAGCACTGAAGATAGGTTCCAGTGTGTACGGGTGAAATCCGGTATACCAAGTCTCAGTCGCTACTGTCATAGGAGTAGGGGTGAAGTCCTGTACCTGTTCCAAGTGGAAGTCCAGGCGTTTGGTGATAACGGCAAGCTCCGCCATATCTTCTTCTTTGCATCCGGGATGTGAAGATATAAAATAAGGAATGAGCTGCTGACGCAGGTTTTCTTCCCGGTTGATGCGGTCGAATATCTTCTTGAATGTTTCAAACTGTTCAAAAGAAGGCTTGCGCATGATGGACAATACACGGTCGCTTGTATGTTCCGGAGCTACCTTTAACCGCCCACTGACGTGACTGGCTATCAATTCACGGGTATATTCGGCCGTACTGCGATTGGTTGCCGTATCTTTGCTTTGATGTAGTAACAGGTCATAGCGTACTCCACTGCCGATAAAGGATTTCTTAATACCGGGCAGAGCGTCTACCGCATGATAAATATCCAATAGGGGACGGTGGTCTGAATTTAAGTTCGGACAAACTTTAGGATGTATGCATGAGGGGCGTTTGCACTTCTTGCAAATCGCCTCGTCTTTTCCTTTCATCTGATACATATTGGCAGAAGGACCGCCGAGATCGCTTAAATATCCTTTGAAATCAGGTAGTTGCATCACCTCTTTTACTTCTTTCAAGATAGATGCCTTACTACGGCTGACAATGAATTTCCCTTGGTGTGCCGAGATGGTGCAGAATGCGCAGCCACCGAAACAGCCCCGGTGAATATTGACGGAGAATTTAATCATATCATACGCAGGAATTCTCTTCCCTTTGTATTTGGGATGAGGCAGCCGGGTATAAGGCAAATCGAACGAATGGTCGAGTTCTTCCTGACTCATCGGAGGGTATGGAGGATTGACTACTACCACTTTGTTTCCTACCGCCTGTGTGATGCGTGAAGCTGCATATTTGTTGGATTCTTCTTCAATATGCCGGAAGTTGCTTGCCTGCTTCTTCTTGTCTGCCAGGCATTCTTCGTGAGAATAAAGTTGAATGTCTTCTTCGGCTGCCGTCCATTCTGCTGCACGGCAAAGATAGGCTGTTTGAGGAATTGTTCCGACGATCGTTTTAAATTCGTTGGTTGTCAACGTGGCTTGTTCTGTGGGGAGCAAGTTTTTCATTTTGCGGATTAATTCTACAATAGGTTTTTCGCCCATACCATAGATCAGCAAGTCTGCGCCACTGTCACATAAAATGCTTTTTTGTACTTTGTCCTGCCAATAATCGTAATGGCTCAAGCGTCTCATACTTGCTTCGATACCTCCTAATATTACGGGGGCATCGGGATATAGCTTTTTCAGAATTTGGCTATAAACGATAGAAGGATATTCCGGGCGCATATCCGGGCGTCCGTCCGGTGTATAAGCGTCTTCGCTGCGCAAGCGTTTGTTGGCAGTATATTTATTGACCATTGAATCCATGCTTCCGGCGGAAATGCCGAAAAATAAACGGGGGCGTCCCAATTTCTTGAAGTCACGCAGGTCATCGCGCCAGTTTGGTTGGGGAACGATAGCAATTTTTAATCCTTCTGCTTCGAGGATACGTCCGATAACAGCCGCTCCGAAGGAAGGGTGGTCTACGTATGCATCACCGCTGAAAAGAATGACGTCCAATTCATTCCAGCCGCGAAGTTCTACTTCTTTTTTTGTTGTAGGTAACCAGTCAGTCAGTCGAAAATCTTTCATGCCGCAAAGATACGGATAAACTTATAAAGTTATAAGATGATAGGGCTATAAAGTTCAGCCACGCCTCTTATCACCTTATAACTTTATGCTTTATCGCTTTGTAGTTATTTCTTTGCGATTGTAAATTGCACAGTCAACTGTTCGCCGTCATAGATCT
>OGYB01001098.1_pt1 | contig 13378 bp, 11 predicted proteins | sample 1576421 | NCBI WGS metagenome assembly OGYB01 (sample SAMEA3541577, study PRJEB24748) | human gut metagenome | biome: human gut; feature: human-associated habitat; material: faeces | place: China | collected 2012
ACGAAAAAACATCGTTTTGGCTCCCTGCTTATCGGAGAGGGAGCCAAAGGTCTTATAAGCCGCCGGGCCCAAGGGCGAGCGCGGGGCGCGGCGTTTATGCCAGCAGGGGCATTACGTCGGCGGGGGAGACTTTCAGGTAGATGGTTTCGCCGGTATGGTATTTTTCCGCGAGCTCTTTTGAGAGTTCTATGCGTATCACGGCGAAGTTGCTCTCCGATTCGGTCTCGTTCGGGCGCACGGTGATGATCGCCGTGAAGACGTCGTCGCGGACTTCGAGGATCTCCGCCTTGATCGTGTTTTCATCGCGTTCGTTTTCGGGGACGGGGATCAGGTAGTGGGCGCGTACCCCGACGTAGCGCGCGCCGTCCGGTATCGGGCGGGCGCAGGCGAAGGTCATGTTCCAGTCGCGCGCGCGCAGGCGGAGGCTGTCGATGATGTCGATGCGCGAGAAGTTTTTGCAGCCGGAAAGGATCGCCGCCGCGAGCGTGGGCGGCGCGTCGAAGAATTCGGCGACGGTTTTGACGGGTTCCGAGCGGCCCTGGTTTATCACGCAGACGCGGTCGCAGAGCCTGTAGACTTCGTCGCGGTTGTGCGAGACGTAGAGCGTGGTGCCGGAGTATTCGCGCAGTATCCGCGAGAGTTTCAGCTCAAGCTGCCAGTGGAGGAAGCTGTCGAGCGCCGAGAGCGGTTCGTCGAGCATGATCACCGCCGGGTCGCTGGCCATGATGCGCGCCAGGGCCACGCGCTGCTGCTGGCCGCCCGAGAGCTGGGAGGGGTAGTGGTCTTCCAGCCCCGTGATGAAGAAGCGCCGCGCGATCTCCTGATAGCGTTCTTCTTTGTTCGCGCTGCGTCCCGCGCCGTGTTCGAATACGGTCATGATGTTTTGCCGCGTCGTCATGTTGGGGAAGAGCGCGTAGTTCTGGAAGAGCAGCCCCGTGCGGCGCTGCTGCGGTTTGAGGTTTATCCCTTTTTTTGAGTCGAAGAAGGTGACGCCGTCGACGATTATCTGTCCCTCGTCGGGCGTTACGATGCCGGCGATGCATTTGAGCGTCATGCTTTTGCCGCAGCCGGAGCCGCCGAGCAGCGCGAGCACTTCGTTGCCGGCCTCAAAATCCACTTCGAGCGAGAAGCTTCCGAGTTGTTTTTTAAAGTTGACTGTCGCGGACATGTTTTTCCCCTACTTCCGCTCGAATTCTTCGCTGAGCGTGTGGTTCACGGCCCGGCCCTTCGGCTGCCTGTAGCTGTTTTCGAGCATGTTTACCGCTACGAGCACGATGAAGGAGATCGCCAGGTTGACCATCACCCATTTGTAGGCCGCCGCGTCGTTGCCCTCGCGCCAGAGCTGGTAGACGGTCGTCGAGATCGTCGCCGTGCGTCCGGGAATGTAGCCGGTGACCATCGTCGTCGCTCCGTATTCGCCGAGGGCGCGCGCGAAGGCGAGCACGGTCGCCGCGAGGATGCCGTCTTTGCAGTTCGGCACCATGATGTGCCAGAAGATGTATGTGTTTGAAAGGCCGAGCGTCTGGGCGCTGTAGGTGAGGTTGTGGTCGAAGCCGTCAAAGGCCCCGCGGACGGTGCGGTACATCAGCGGAAAGGTGACGATCGCCGTCGCGAAGATCGCCGAGTACCAGGTCATCGTAAGGCGGAAGCCGAATAGTTCCAGGACGACCGAACCGATGGGGCCGAGCGGCCCGATCGTCTTCAGCAGAAAGAAGCCGACGACGGTCGGCGGCAGGACCATCGGGAGCGTGAGCAGGCAGTCGAGTACGCCCTTGGTGAGTTTCGAGGTCTTGGAGATATAATAGGCGGCGCAAATGCCGGTGAAGAATGTTAAAAAGGTGGAGATGCCCGCGATTCTTAGCGAGTTATATAAAGGAAACCAATCCAAAGTCCGTCACTCCCTGCGGCGGAAACGCCGTTTTCATTATAAGGCCGTTGTTGAAAAAAGCCAACCGGATCAAAGCCAATAACTCCCCCGCCGGCTTCGCCGGATTTAAACGGCCCGCACAAAACGAAAGAGCGTCGCGCCGGCTCCCTGTCTGTGAGGGGGCCAAAGCAGATTTAAAAAAGGGGCCGATGCGTTCGGCCCCTTCACACGAGGAGAGAGGAGAAGTTCTATTTGCCTGAATATTACTTCTCCGGGATTGCAAATCCTATCTTTTTAAAGACGTCGGAGCAGGCGTCGCCCTTGAGGAATTTCACGAATGCCTCGGCGGCCGCTTTCTGCTTGGTGTTTTTCATTATCGCCGCGGGGTAAACTATCGGCTTGTGCGTGTCTTTCGGAGCGGAGGCCACCACTTCGACGGCGTTAGATGTCGCCGCGTCTGTGCTGTAGACGATGCCGCAGTTGACCGCCGCCGCCGCCGTCTGCGCAAGGACTTCCTTGACGTTGCTGGCGAAGGTGATCTTGTTTTCTGACTTCAGCCTGTCCCAGATACCCATATTCTTGAAGATCTCTTCGGAATACTGTCCGACGGGGACGTCCGAGTTGCCGAGGGCGATGAGCTTCACTTTATCGGTGACGACGTCGCCGAAGCTGCGGATGTTCGTCGCGTTCTTGCCTTTCGGGACGATGAGGACGACCTTGTTGGCGACGATGTTGAAGCGCGTGCCGGGCATTACGAACTTATCGTTGATCGCGTTCATCTGCTTCTGTCCGGCGGAGATGAAGATGTCGCACTCGGCTCCCTGCTCGATCTGTGTCTTGAGCGTGCCGCTCGAGTCAAAGTTGTAGACGATCTTGACGTTGGGATCGACCTTCTGGTACATCTGCGCGATCTGATTCATCGATTCCGTCATCGAGGCCGCCGCGAAGACGGAGAGTTCCGTCGCCGCGAAGGCTGGCGCCGCCGCGAGGACTACGGCGCAAATCAGCGCTAAAAACGATAATTTCTTCATAATATTCGCTCCTTCAAATTTTACGAATCACGGCTGACCGCCGTATAGGTGTGATTATATCCCTTTAGGGCTGTTATTGCAATGTACTTGCGTTGCGTGGGAGGCAAAAATTTTTTGAATCCGGCGCGGATATTTCCGCCGGAAATAAAAAAGCCGCTCTTTGATTTCGGGGTTTTTCATGGTAGACTAACCGAGCCCATAGCTGACAAACAAATATTTGAACCGATAGTAAACAAAAAATTTTCTGGAGGGATAACAATGCAACTGGAACGGTACAACGGTCACGTGGAAGAGGCGGATTTTCTAAATCTCCTGATGGTCGATATTGCGGGAAATATCCGCAGCGTGTCGCTGCCGCACGGCTATGTTTCAGAGAAGGTGCTCAAGGAAGGGATCGGCTTCGACGCCTCGAATTACGGCTACGCGAAGGTGAATAATTCGGATATGGTGGCGATCCCAGACATGTCGACCGCCTTTTTCGAGCTCCGCGGCGATTATAAGGTGCTGCATGTACTCTGCGACGTCGTCTCCACGGAACGCGAGACGTTTGACCAGTATCCGAGGAACGTTATCAGGAACGCGCAGAAGTTCCTGCGCGACAAAAATATCGCCGACACGGCGAAGGTGCTGGTCGAGCTTGAGTATTATGTCTTCGAGGAGGCGGAGTACGCGAGCGGCATCGAGGGGGCTTTCTACCGCGTGAAGTCTTCCGAGGGGCTCGGCGACGGTTACAGCGACAAGCCGCGCGTCAGCCTGCACGGCGCTTACCACCGTATGCCGCCCGACGACAGTTATATGGATTTCCGCAATGAAACGGTAGCGCTCATGGAGGTGCTCGGCATTCCCGTGAAGTACCACCATCATGAGGTGGCGGTCTCCCAGTTGGAGATAGAGCTCGACTTCATGGATATGGCGCGCGCCGCGGATATGGTGTCGCTCGCCAAGTGGATCATCCGCCAGGTCGCTTCGGAGTGGGACCTCTCGGTGACTTTCATGCCGAAGCCGTTGTACAAGATGCCGGGCAACGGTATGCATGTCCACCAGTTTCTTGAAAAGGACGGCCGGTCGATTTTTCCCGGCGACGTGCTTTTCAATCTTTCGCAGGAGGGGCTCTCTTATATAGCGGGGATGCTTTCGCACAGCCTTTCCGGCAGTCTGCTCGCTTTCGCCTGCCCGAGCACGAACAGCTACCGCCGCCTGGTCCACGGCTATGAGGCCCCCGTCTCCGCGACCTTCGCCAAGGGGTCGCGCGCGGCCGCGGTGCGTATCCCCGGTTATGTGCCCAAGGATGAGACGCGCGTCGAATACCGCACGGGCGACGCCTCCTGCAATCTTTATTTCTTCCTCGCGGCAATGGTGCTCGCGGGCGCGGACGGCATCATCCGGAAGCTGGACCCCGTGGCCCTAGGCTATCAGAGCCAGGACGCGAAGGAGGAGCTCACCTTCCCGCTGAATCTCAACGCCGTGCTCGACGGAGCGGAGAGGGACAGGGAGTACCTCGCCCCGGCCTTCCCGGACAAGCTCTTAGAGCTCTGGACGAAGGCGAAGCGCGCGGAGGCGGAGTATATTTATAACGCGCCGACTCCGCAGGAGTACGAGCTGTACTTCTAAGGAGCGTTTATAAGCGCGACTAACTTCATAACCGGGGGCTTGCCAATGTTCGCCGCACTCTAGTGCGCCTCCGCTCGGCAGGCCCCCGGTTATTTCGTGATTCGCGCTCGTAAGCGCCGGTTTACTCGATGGCGGGGAAACGATGAACAGCGGTCAAAGAGGGAGCCGAGAATCTTTGCTAAGCCGCTGTTTGTCCCCGTCGCTCCGGGCATTACAAGGCGGAATCTAAAAGAAGTTCACGGCATGTAATCCATCGTCAGCGAATTTTGTTCGATCGCATATTTGTCGGCTTGTATGTTTTGTAAAGTGCGTTTTACGAAACTGTGTACATCGTGGGTTTTGTAAAACGTATTTTATAAAACTTAGGCCGCAAGTGAGCGTATTCAGGCCGCGCGGGTCAGGCGTTATCGCGGAATTCTTCGCATTTTTCCACGAAGCGTTCGGCGGCTTTCGGGAAGCCGGCGAAGTGGAGGTGGAGGTAGGAGCCGAGGATGTTTTTGTCGGCCCAGCCTCCGGGGTATTTTTCTCCGGTGCGGTTTTTGGTGAAGAGGAAGGCGCGGGGGATCTCTCCGTCTGGTTCGGCGCTGGAGAAGTGGAATTCGTGGCCGCGCAGCTCTTCGCCTTTTTTCGCGACGACGTTGTCGGAGAGCGCCTTTGCCGTGACGTAGCCGACGGTGCGCAGGCTGTCGTTCATTTTGCAGCTCATGGGGATGACGCCGCACATCCTGTGCGCCGCGCCGTCGAAGTCTTTTATTTCGCGCGTGAGGTACATGAAGCCGCCGCATTCGGCGTATATGGGCATGTCCGCCGCCGCGGCGCGCGCGATCGACTCTTTCATCGAGGCGTTTGCCGCGAGGCGCGCGGCGAAGATCTCGGGGAAGCCGCCGCCGAAGATGAGGCCGTGGCAGTCGGGGATTTTTTCGTCGTTGAGCGGGCTGAAGCCGATTATTTCCGCCCCCGCCGCCTCAAGGACGGCGACGCTTTCGGGGTAGTAGAAGGAGAAGGCTTCGTCGCGCGCGACGGCGATCGTTACTTTTTTTTCAGAGCGCGGCGCGGCGGCGGCCTCCGGCGCGAGCGGCGGGGCGCTTGCCGCGATTTTCAGGAGCGCCTCGAGGTCGACGGCGGGTTCGATCATTTTTCTGATGTTTTCGATGTGCTCGCGGTTGCTGTTTTCCTCCACCGGCAGCAGTCCGAGGTGACGCTCTTTGACCTCCGCCTCTTTGTTGCGCGGCACCGCGCCCAGCACGGGCAGGCCGGCGCGTTCTATCGCTTCCGCGCACATCGCGCGGTGGTTTTCGGAGCCGTAACGGTTGATGATGACGCCGCGAATGTCCACTTCGGGGTCGTAGTCGCGGAAGCCTTTGGCGATCGCCGCCGCGCTTTCGCCCATCGAACGGACGTCGATGACGAGCAGCACGGGCGCGCCGAGGGCTTTCGCGATCCGCGCGGTGCTGCTGACGCCGCCGCGCCCGCCGTCGTAGAGCCCCATGACGCCCTCGATGATCGAGATGTCGGCCTCTTCGGAGGCGGAGAGGAATATCTTTTTCATCGCCGCTTCGCCGGTGAGCCAGGTGTCGAGGTTGTCGGCGCGCCCGCCCGCCGCGAGCCCCAGGTAGCCGGGGTCGATGTAGTCGGGGCCGACTTTGTAGGGGTGTACGCGCAGGCCGCGCGCGGCGAGCGCCGCTATGATGCCGCTCGTTATCGTCGTTTTGCCGCTGCCGCTCTGTGTCGCGGCTATCAGCAGGCGGGGACGTTCGGCGCGGCTCATTTCGCGCCCTCTTTCGGAGCCTTCGTCAGGCGCATGATCTCTTTGACGATGTAGTCGATGTCGAGGTTTTTTCGCGCCTGCGCCGCGAGGGCGTCGTAGGCCGCCTCTTTGGCCGCCGTCGTGGAGACCGGTCCGCGCTCTGGCAGGCCGCGTTTTTTGCGCAGGCGGTTGAGCCATTCGGCGCGGAAGAGGTCGTTGTGGAAGGCGTTGTGGAGGTAGCTGCCGGCGGCGCGCAGTTCTCCGTCGGCGAGGCCGTCCGGCTTGCCGTCGAGCTCGAAGAGCGGCGCGAAGCCGGGCTCGTCTCGCAGCGGGCGCGTCTCGCCGAAGTGTATCTCGTAGCCTTCGACGGGCGTCTCCCCTTTGAAGCAGGGGTGTATCGCGTGCCCGCGGCGGCGGACGGTCGTCTTTTCCTCGCCGAAGGCGGTGGCCGCGGGCAGCAGTCCGAGCCCCTCGATCGCGGGTATTTTGTCGTTGTCGCGGAGGAAGCGGTCGTCTATCTCTTCGCCCATCATCTGGTAGCCGCCGCAGAGGCCGTAGACTGTGCCGCCATGCCGGTAGAAGCGGCGTATCCCGTCGGCGAGGCCCGAGTCGAGCAGGTATTTCATGTCGAGCACGGTGCTCTTCGTCCCGGGCAGGATGACGGCGTCGAGCGAGGCGGCCTGGGCGGGGGCGGCGAGTTCGATGATCTCGACGTCGGGTTCAAAGCGAAATGCCTCGATGTCGGTGTGGTTGGAGACGCGCGGAAATTTGACGACGCCGACGCGGAGTTTTTCCCCGGCTTGACCGTCTCCGCCCCTCGTCCAGTTGATGCTCATGATGTCTTCGCCCTCGATGACGATGTCGGTGAGCCAGGGCATGACGCCGACGACTTTGACGCCGGTCTTTTTTTCGGTGAACGCCACCGCGTCCTCGAAGAGCGAGAGGTCGCCGCGGAATTTGTTGAAGATGATCCCCTTGACGCGGCGGCGGTCGCGGCCAAGCAGTTCAAGGGTGCCGACGACGGAGGCGATCGCGCCGCCGCGGTCGACGTCCGCGACGAGCAGCACGGGGATATCGGCCTCGTTCGCGACGCGCATGTTGACGATCTCCGCGGCGTTCAAGTTGACCTCCGCCGGGCTTCCCGCTCCCTCGCAGACCATCACCTCGTATTTTTCGTCGATGAGGGCGAGCGCCTCGCGCAGGGTTTCGAGCCCTTTGCCCATCGTGAAGGTGCGGTAGTAGTTTTTATCGCAGGGGGCGTCGAATACTTTGCCCATCAGCACGATCTCCGAGGAGGTGTCTTTGCGCGGCTTGAGCAGTATCGGGTTCATGTAGGTCCGCGGTTCGACGCGCGCCGCCTCGGCCTGCACTCCCTGCGCGCGCCCCATTTCGAGGCCGTCGGGGGTGACGCAGGAGTTGTTGGACATGTTCTGCGATTTGAAGGGGCAGACGGCGTATCCCATGTCGGAGAATATGCGGCAGAGCGCGGTGGTGATGAAGCTTTTGCCCGCGTCGCTCGATGTCCCCTGTATCATGATGCCGGTGCAGTTTTTCATAATTCTCACCTCGGTTGTTGTTTCGGTCAGCCGTTTCCGGCTTCCCTAATACTCTATCCCGCGCCGCGCGGGCAGTCCGTCGTCGTAGTAGTGCTTTATCTTTTTCATCTCGGTGACGAGGTCGGCCCGTTCGATAAGTTCCGCGGGAGCGCCGCGTCCCGTCAGCACGAGTTCCGTCTTTTCGCCCCGCGCGTCGAGGAGGGAGAGCGCCTCTTCCCGGGCGACGCAGCCGTACCGCATCGCCGCCATTATTTCGTCGAGGATCAGAAGGTCGGCGTCTCCCCTCTCTAATATCCCGCGCGCCGCCGCAAGCAGCGGGCAGGGCGAGGCGCAGGGGCCGGAGCCGCGCCCCTTCGGGCACTGCGCGAGTCCGATGCCGAGCTTTTCGGCGCTCTCGTGCTCGCCGCAGCGCAGCCCCTTCTGAAACTGGATGATGAAGACCCGGCCGCCGCAGCCCGCGGCGCGCATCGCGAGGCCGAAGGCCGCGGTGCTTTTGCCTTTGCCGCAGCCGGTGTATATCTGTACTTTGCCCCGCTCTTCGCCGTCAAACATTTTTTAGAATCCTTCGCTTCCAGCCGTCTCGTCGGCGCAGACGAGGAAGTATTCAATGTCTTCGTCGCTGTGCGCCGCGCAGAGGAAGAGCGCCTCGAACTGCGAGGGGGCGAGCAGAATGCCGCGCGCGGCCATGCCGCTCCAGAAGCGGGCGTAGCGCGCGGTGTCGCTCTTTTTCGCCTCGTCGTAGCTTTTTACCGGCCCGGCGGTGAAGAATATCGTCGCGAGCGACCCGACGCCCTGCACGCAGGCGGGAATATTGTATTTTTTGAAGATCTTGTCGAGGCCGCCGCGCAGTTTTTCGCCCCTGGCCGCGAGTTCTTTATAGATGAGCGGGTTTTCGCGCAGCGCCGTCAGCGCCGCGAGGCCGGCTGCCATCGCCACGGGGTTTCCCGAGAGCGTCCCCGCCTGATAGACGGGGCCTAAGGGGGCGACCATCGACATGACGTCGCGGCGTCCGCCGTAAGCGCCGACGGGCAGGCCGCCGCCGATTATTTTGCCGAAGGTCCAGAGGTCCGGCGTGACGCCGTAATAGCCGGAGGCGCAGTTTATCGAGAGGCGGAAGCCGGTGATCACTTCGTCGAAGATCAGCAGCGCGCCGTTTTCCGCCGTTATCCCGCGCAGTCCCTCAAGGAAGCCGGGCGCGGGCGGGACGACGCCCATGTTCGCGCCGACGGGCTCGACGATCACCGCGGCGATCTCGCCCCTGTGCGCCGCGAAGATGTTTTTGATCTCTTCCAGGTCGTTATAGCGGCAGGCGAGGGTCTCGGCGGCGGTCTTCGCCGGCACGCCGGCGCTGTCGGGCTGCCCCGCCGTCGCGAGGCCGGAGCCGGCTTTCACGAGCATACTGTCCGAATGGCCGTGGTAGCAGCCCTCGAATTTCACGATCATTTCGCGCCCCGTGAAGCCGCGCGCCGCGCGGATCGCCGAAAGCACGGCCTCGGTGCCGGAGGAGACCATGCGCACCATCTCGACGCCCTTGACGAGCTCCGTGATGAGGCGGGCCATTTCGACCTCCCTCGCCGTCGGCAGGCCGAAGCTCGCGCCGTCGCGGGCCGCCTCGCAGACGGCGTCCACGACGGGGCCGTAGGCGTGGCCGAGGATGAGCGGCCCCCAGGAGCCGATGTAGTCGGTGTATTTTTTGCCGTCGGCGTCCCACAGGCAGGCGCCCTCGCCGCGCGCGGCGAAGACCGGCGTCCGCCCGACGCTCTTGAAGGCGCGGACGGGGCTGTTGACGCCGCCGGGGATGACGAGCCGGGCCTCTTCAAAGAGTCTTTCACACTGGCTTTGGCTCATTAGAGTTCCCCCTCTTTCATCATCTTCGCGAGCTCGGGGGCGAAGTAGCTGACGATGATGTCCGCGCCCCCGCGCGCGAGGCAGACGGCCGACTCCGCGATGACGCGTTTTTCGTCGAGCCAGCCGCGCTCGGCGGCGGCCTTGATCATCGAGTATTCGCCGCTGACGCAGTAAGCGCCGACGGGAACTTCGGACACCTCTTTCACCGCGCGCAGCACGTCGAGGTATGGGAGTCCCGGCTTTACCATTATCATGTCGGCTCCCTCTTCGATGTCGAGCAGCGCCTCGCGTATGCCCTCGCGCACATTGCGTGGGTCCATCTGGTAGCTTTTGCGGTCGCCGAAGGAGGGGGCGGAGCCCGCCGCCTCGCGGAAGGGGCCGTAGAAGGCGGAGGCGTATTTCACGGCGTAGGAGAAGATCAGGGTGTCGTCCATGCCCGCGCCGTCGAGTTTCGCGCGGATCGCCGCGACGTGCCCGTCCATCATGTCGGAGGGGGCGACGATGTCGGCCCCCGCCTGCGCCTGGGAGAGCGCCGTCTGCGCGAGCAGCTCGAGCGTCGGGTCGTTGTCCACCGTTTCGCCCTTGAGCAGGCCGCAGTGGCCGTGCGAGGTGTATTCGCAGAGGCAGACGTCGCCGATGAAGCACATCTCGGGGAAGTGTTTTTTGCCGGTGCGCAGCGCCTGCTGGATGACGCCGTTTTCGTTGTAGGCCTCGCTGCCGCGTTCGTCCTTATGCTCGGGGATGCCGAAGAGGAGCACGGAGTTCACGCCCGCGCGCCGCACCTCTTCGAGGATGCGCGGAAAGGTGTCGGGGCTGCAGCGCCTCTGTCCCGGCATCGCGGGGATCTCTTCGATGATGTCCTTTCCCTCGCGGATGAATACCGGATAGACGAGCATGGAGGGGGAGAGCCGCGTCTCCGCCGCCATATCGCGGATGATTTTGTTTCTTCTCAGTCTTCTCGGACGTACGATCATTTTATATCTCCTCCAAAGTATCTATAAGGCTCTCCAGCGTCGCCCTTTGAGCCGTTATTATCCGTTTGAATCCGGCGCGCCGCGCCGCCGCCGCCGTCTGTTCGCCGATGCAGCAGGCGCGTTCTATCTCAAGCTCCGGCATCGCGGCCTTAAATCCCCGCACCGTGGAGGCGCTGGTGAAGATCGCGGTATCCGCGCCCCTCGGTATTATCCCGGTTTGCTCGTATATTGTCTCATAGAGCGGCAGTTCGGTGAAGTTTATCTTCCGCGCCGCGAGCTCCGCCGTCAGTTCCGGCGAGCCCTCCTTCGCGCGGATCATCAAAACGGGCGTATCGTAAGTGATCTCCGCGAGGCCGCGCGCGAGGTGGAGGCCGTCGTAGACCTCGGGCATATAGTTCGTGACGAGGCCGCGCTCCTTCAGCGCCCCGGCGGTCGCCGGACCGATCGCCGCGATCTTCGCCGCGCCGATGTCGCGGATGTCGCGTCCCTTTTCCGCAAGCAGCGCAAAGAGGGCCTCGACGCCGGTCACGCTCGTGAATCCCAGCCAGCCGTACTTTGAAAAGTCCGGCAGCTCCGCCTCTATGCGGCGCGTGGAGATGCAGGGCAGTTCGACGACTTCAGCGCCGCGCGCGCGGAGCATCGCGGAGAGCCGCCCCGCCCGTTCGCGCGGGCGTGTGACGATCACTTTGCGTCCCGCGAGCGGCAGGAATTTTTTCCAGGCGAATTCCCCCGCGAGGGCCGTGACCTCGCCTGCGATTATCAGCGCGGGTGATCTCAATTTTTCCTCCGCGCATCTGGCGGTGAGCGTCGCAAGGGTGCCCGTGATCAGCCGCTGCGCGGCGGTGCCGGCGTTTTCGAGCGCCGCCGCGCGCGTCTCTTCCGCCATCCCCGCGCGCCTGAGTTCGGCGCAGATCTCCGCGACGGCGCTCGCGCCCATGAGGAAGACGAGCGTGCCGCCGAGTTTCGCGAGGGCGTCGTAGTCGACGGGGGCGATAGTGCCCTCTTTGGTGTGCGCCGTGATCACGTGGACGGAGCGCGCGACGCCCCTGTGCGTAACGGGGATGCCCGCGCAGGCCGGTCCGCCGAGCGCCGAGGTGACGCCGGGGACCACCTCGAAGGGGATGCCCTCGCGGTTCAGCGCCTCTATCTCCTCGCCGCCGCGGCCGAAGATGAAGGGGTCGCCGCCTTTGAGCCGCGCGACGCGCCGGCCCTTTTTCGCCTCGCGCACGAGGATCTCTTCGATCTCACGCTGCGGCACGGAGTCTCCGCCGCCGGTCTTGCCGACGTTTATTTTTTCCGCCGCCGGCGGCATCATCGCGAGCACGCCGTCGCCGACGAGCCGGTCGTAGACGACGCAGTCGGCGGCCTCGAGCAGCTCGCGCCCGCGCAGGGTGAATAGCCCGGCGTCTCCCGGGCCGGCGCCGATGAGCGCCACATGTCCTTTTTTGAGCGTCATAGTTCTTCCCCCCTCGAAAGCTCCTGTGCGAGCTTCGTCGCGATTATCATGCTTTCTTTCACGGCTCCGCGCGCCGAACCGCGGCGGATGTCTTTGCCGCTTTCGTCGGCGTACAGTCCGATGATCTCTATCTCTTCGCCCGCCAGCGAGGCGAAAGCCCCGACGGGGGCGGTGCAGCCGCCGCCGAGCTCGGCGGAAAAGGCCCGCTCCGCCGCGGCGCAGGCCGCCGCCTCCCTGTCGCGTACCGCGTCAAGGTAATAGTAGTCCTCTCCGGCCCGCCCCTGACAGGCCAGTATCCCCTGCCCCGGCGCGGGTATCATCTCATCCGTATTGAAGTATCTGGCGATGCACCCCTCCAGGCCGAGGCGTTTCAGCCCCGCCGCCGCGAGCACGAGGGCGGAAAATTCTCCTTCGCCGAGCTTGCGCAGGCGGGTGTTGACGTTGCCGCGCACCGGCTCGATCCGTATGCCGGGGTAAAGCGCCGCTAGCTGCACGCGCCGCCGCGCCGAGGAGCAGCCGATGACGCCCCCTCTGACCTCCCTCTCTCCCTCGGGCAGGACGAGCGCGTCGCGCGGGTCCTCACGTTTTGAGTAGGCGACGAGCGGCAGCGCGGGGTTCGCGTTCATCGGCATGTCTTTGAGGCTGTGGACGGCGACGTCGATCGCGCCGGAGAGCAGCGCCTCCTCAAGCTCCTGGGTGAACAGTCCCTTGATGCCGAATTTATCGGAGGCCTCGGAGAAGGGCTTCATATTTCTGTCGCCGCTGGTATCCATCGCGACGAGCGCGACCTCCAGCTCCGGGTCGGCGAGAGCCACCGCCTCCATCACGAGCTTCGTCTGCGCGAGCGCGAGCGCGCTCCTTCTGCTGCCGAAGCGTATTATCCTCTTATCCGTCATTTTTATCCTCCAGCGCGGCGCGCTCCTCTTTTACCCATTCGCCCCAGACCGAACGGAGCCGCTCCGCAAGCCGGCGCGTCAGCGCCGGGGAGAGCGCTCCCGCCGATACGGAGGCCGAAACTTCGCCGCTCGTTACGAGCGAGGGGAAGAAAAAGCTGCATTCCGCCGCGTTGTCGGCGACGCTGACCGGTATGCCGCGCGCCTTCGCTTCGGCGGCGACGGCGGCGTTGACCGTCCCGTCATCAGTCGCCGCCACCGCGAGGGCCGCGCCCTCAAGGTCTTCCGGCTCCCATTCTTTTTTAAGAAGCGAGCACTTCAGCTCCCTGAATTCGGGGGCGAACGCCGGGCTGACGACGGTCACCGCCGCGCCGCATTTTACCAGCGTCGCCGCC
>OGYB01001100.1_pt1 | contig 13375 bp, 19 predicted proteins | sample 1576421 | NCBI WGS metagenome assembly OGYB01 (sample SAMEA3541577, study PRJEB24748) | human gut metagenome | biome: human gut; feature: human-associated habitat; material: faeces | place: China | collected 2012
GGATCATCCGGCAACGGTGCCAAGATAGGATCATCCGGCAACGGTGCCAAGATAGACAGCACAGGCGAAGGCTGTGTCATCATGTGCGCAGGTATTAACTCTGTAGCAAAAGCCTCAAAAGGATCATGGATAACATTATCCGAATGGTCTTATTCTGATAAAAAGCAAAGATATATCCCCGTTTGCGTAAAAACGGAATTTGTTGATGGGGAGAAGATAAAGGCGGATACATATTACAAATTAGCTGGAGGGGTATTTAAAGAAATACAATAGTCCCAAGGCATCGCTTATCGGAGGATCGCATGAGAGACATCTACATCAAAGACCCCGACGGCGAACCGGAGTACGACGGGGAGGAGGACAACGAGGAATATGAGGAGAGCATGGAGGAGCTTAGGTTCCTATGCGATTCATATAATTGGTAACACCTACCCTTACGAGGTGCAACCCCGACCCAGACCGGCAACCGATATCCTAGACAAGTGGTAGGCCATGACGATATCATTGGCCCGGTGGAAAGGGACACGGTAGTGAGGGAAGGGCGGCCGATGGTCTTAGTCCGGGTTCGACTCCCGGAGGCTGACGAAACATTTTAAAAATAAATATTATGCCTATTTTAAAGAAAACAGACGTTAGGCCGCTTAGACCTATTATCATGGTCATTTACGGCACACCGGGAACAGGAAAGACATCCCTTTCCAACACGAGCGAGAACCCATTATTGATCGATTGCGACCGGGGATTTGACCGGGCGGCGAATCAGGTCGACACGCTTACGGCGCAAACATGGGAGGATATTCTCTCCGAGGAAGGCTCGATGAAAGGATATAAAACCATTATAGTGGACACGGCGAAATCAATGCTGGATGATTTCTTGGCCGTATACGGGGTTAAGCAAGATTACAAGCTGAGCAAGAACAAGCTTAAATTGTTCGGTTACATAGCGGACGAGTTCAAGAACTTCGTCAACAGGAGACGGTCCGATTGCTCGGATATCATCTTCGTATGCCATGACAAGGAGACCCAAGAGGGAGACTTGATAAAGCATTCCCCGGACTGCACGGGACAATCCAAGGACCTGTTGATCCGTATAGCGGATCAAGTGGGGTTTATCACCATGATAAACGGGAAGAGAACCATATGTTTCGATCCTACGGATACCACCGTAGGGAAGAACGTGGCGCAAATACCGCCAACCGTGATACCCGAATGCAACTCAGCGGAGTTTCCCTCCTTCATGGCCGGTATAGTGTCAAAGGTTAAAAAGGCCATACAAAGCAAGACCGAGGAACAAAGGATCGCCATGGAAGCGTTGGATCGAGCGAATATAGCGCTGGAAGCCGTGGAGACGGAAGAAGAGGCGAACCGTATGATAGAGATAAAACAATCTCTAAACAAGGTATTCGAGAGACCTTTTAAGGAGAAGATGATAAAAGTCCTAGGAGAGAAAGGATTCGTATTTAACAAGGAAACGGGTAAATTCGTCAAGGATGAAAAGGTTGCTTAGGGTGACCCAACTGGAGAAGTTCAGGCGTTACATAACGGAACATTCCGAATATGATGACGAGCGATCGGTCATAGACAATCTCACCGGGCAATTCACGGGAAACCAGTATACGAGAGTGGGGACGGCCTTCCATAAGATAGTGGAAGGCGATACCCTCGGATGCAAAAAGATCCCGGGAACGGAGACGGAGATCCCGGGGAGGGAGTTCGATATAGACGGCTACCCCGTGAAGCTGGACTTGAAACAATGCAAGACAGCTCTGGAATACAAGGACCGCTTCCCTAATGCCTTCCACGAGATAAGGGAATACATGGACATGGGGGAAATAGTCATAACGGGTTGTGCCGATATCATAAACGGACTTGAGATAAGGGACATAAAGACGAAATACTCCCCTATAAAGGACTCCGATTATACGGATAGTTGCCAGTGGAGATTCTATATGGAGCTATTCGGCGTGGGAGACTTCTTTTTCGACTTGTTCCAGTTCGTTGGATACGACAAGGACAAACATGGTTATGATGTCCGTGGACTGGAGCTTAAGCCTTACGCCCCGGCTGTCGGATGTCATTGGTACAACACCATGGAGCAAGACAATCGTATATTGCTTAAGGAGTTCGTCCAATGGTCCAAGTTCAGGGGGCTATTCGATAATTTACCAATCTACAAATCATAAAAGAGCATGAGCAAGAGCATAAACCAATGCCTATTGATAGGCAACGTAGGTAAGGACCCGGAAATAAGGACTTTCGATAATGGGGTCAAGGCGGCGACATTCTCCTTGGCTACCTCCACCGGAGGTTACAAGAGGCAGGACGGCACGGATGTGCCGGAGAAGACGCAATGGCATAACGTCGTGGCATGGCGTGGACTGGCCGATATAGCTGAGAAATACATCCACAAGGGAGACAAGGTGACAATCCTAGGGACGATCAATTACAGGGAGTACGAGAAAGACGGCATAAAACGGTATGTTACCGATATATTGGCATACGATATCATGTTATGCGGAAAGAGCGACAGCGCCGGTCCCAGACCTCAAGTGACCGCCAACGACGTTCCATCCCAATCTGATTTCCCGCCTATGGCTCAACCCATAGACGATTTACCTTTTTGATGTATGGTGTTCAACACGAGAAACGTATTTGACAGGGAGAGAGCGATAACTTATTTCAATAAGATCATTAAATCGGGGGAATTCATCGAGGTATCAATGAAAAGGAAGCAAAGAACCTTGAACCAAAACGCTCTCTTCCACTTATGGATACAAGTGATAGCAGATCATGCCGGTTATACCTCCTTGGAGGATTGCAAACGGGATGTCAAGAGAGCGTTACTAGGAATGAGAGAAGACATGAGCAAGATCACCGGAGAGACACAGATGGTGGATTACCAGACATCTTCCATGACAACCTCCGAACTGTCCTCACTCATGGATAAGATGAAAGTCTGGGCGCAAACCGATCTAGGTTGTTATCTTCCCTATTTCGGAGATCCCGGCTACGAGGAAATGTATCAACAATACTGCAGGAGATGAGAAAAAGCGACAGGCCTCCAAATTACCTGATCAACAAGATCGTGAGGCATGTAAACATTATTATTACCGCTCCTTATGGCAGCGTCAAATACATGGATGCTGCCAGACTCCTTAAAAAGGAAGTCAAGAAGCTGGAAACCTATAAGAAAAATGAGAGATCTTAAATACTGCCTCAATGAGGATTGCTCTAAAAGACACTGCCTTTGCCATCAACGGCAGAGGTATTGGACAGACCCGTCTAAAAAAGAAGGGGAAACTGTGAGGCCGGAATCGGCCCTATTTGAAGGGAGAACCCCTTGCAAAGGATATATCCCACAATATGACAGAAAAAAGTATAACATTAATTATTAAAGTATATGGAAAAATTCATCGCTCAAAACGAGCCTTTATCAAACAGGCCGCAAATCCTAGAGGACTCATGCGACGCCGTCGAGGAGATCTGGTACAATCATCCTTTTACCGAGGACGAGTTGAATGAGATCAAGACCAAGCTAGCGGACACGTCAATTGATATAACCGAATTGGAACAGGAGAAAGCGGACTGGATGGAGTCGTACAAATCACGGCTAAAACCGCTTAATACGGCCAAAGCAAAGTATCTTGACCAGATCAAGCGTAAATCCGAGGATATCAAGGACAAGTGCTATAAGTTCCTTGATCACGAGAACAAGGAAGCCAATTATTATAATGGTGCCGGCGAACTTGTCTATTTCCGGAGGATGCAACCCCAAGAAATGCAGAAATCAATTTTTAATATTAATCGTAAAACAGGAACAGAATCATGAGTGAGAACAAATTAAATGTGGTTGTACCGAAAGATTATAGTGGTGCACCAATCGAAGTAGTATTGAGAGAAGGAAAAGCCCCCGTAGCGCTCGACCCGAAAGAACCAACTCCCGTTGATATTGAAGGAACGATTGACAGCCCTTTGCGTTGGCTCGAAAAACGAGTGGGGCTTATCGATCAAAAGCGGGCAAATATAACGGTAAACCGTGATGATATGGAAATATCTTTAGTGGACAAAGAGACTGATTACTATAGAAACCGTATTACTGGAGTATTACAGCCGTCCAAAGAAATGGTTGAGTTTGGTATCAATGCGGAAAAGAAGTGGGAACCTATCAAGTTGTCCAAGTTCTTCAAGATGCATCGTGCCTTCTTCAAGGACAAATCGGAAAACATGACGCTGGTATCTGCCTTGAAAAACTTCAAGGCAAAGGTAAACCAAGACATAGAGCGAAGCAAGGAAGAGAATGGCAGCAGAACCGATAACTATTCGCAGGTGGTTGATTCCAATCTCCCGGGGTCGTTCAAGTTGAACATCCCACTTTTCAAGGGTTTTGCGTGTGAGGAAATCGAGGTTGAGATTTACGCTGATGTGGACGGAAGAGACGTTTCGCTATCCCTTGTGTCAGCTGGGGCAAATGAAGCCATTGAGGAATACAAGAATAAAGTGATTGACGAGCAACTGGATGCCATCAGAAAGATCGCTCCAGATATCGTAATAATAGAAATATAATAACGCAAGTTTCGTGTTTTTCATGGTATTAGATTTAGTTTTTATCCCCGCCGTCCGTGAGGATATGCGGGGATTTCGGGCGGTAAGTATTCCGGGATGAAACGTTACGGAGTGCGCATGACGTAAAGAGGCCGGTTCGATCCCGGCACCTCCCACCAACAACAAATAACAACATGGATTTCGGTAACGACATTCCGGATTACGATCCGGACGATTTTGACAATTACGATTATGAGTGACATTTTTCAAAGCCTGTTATTATCCTTCGGGGTAATAACGTTCATATTCGCTATCCTAGCGATAATTTTTATTGTATTAATCTTGATAGACGACAAGTACAAATGAGGAATATCGAATCACAGACCCAGCAAGCTTGCGTCAGATACTTCCGTCTCCAATACCCGAGATACGCCGGATGCTTCTTTAGCGTCCCGAACGGAGGACGGAGGGACACGGTAACCGGGGCTATACTGAAAGCGGAAGGGGCATTGGCCGGGGTAGCCGATCTGTTCCTGTCAGTCCCGAATAACGTCCATCACGGTCTGTACGTGGAAATGAAGACAAGAAAAGGCCGGCAACAGGACAGCCAGAAGGCATTCCAGAAGGCGGTAGAGGCTCAAGGGTACAGATATGAGATATGCCGATCGCTGGACGATTTCATAGCGCTTATAAAAGACTACCTGAATGGCTAAGAAACCTACTAAGCAGCCCGAGTGTATCAGATGCGCCGATTGCGTGCACGGCAAGCCTCACAAGGGTCTGGCCGTATGGTGCGAGATATTGAACACCGGGAGGGTAGCTAACTCCCTACGGTATTGTGACAACTACAAACAACGATAACTTATATGAGAACGATCAAAGCGAACACTAAGGCAAACGGGGATATACTTCCGGAGCCTCAATTCAAGAGGATACCCGTAAGGGTTGACAAGAACACGATCATCCTCGTAAGGGAGGGCTTGAACGTGGAAGAGCATCTAAAAAGATTCAAGGACAAGGACAACACGCCACCGGGACATATCCCGTGGTTCTAAAAAAAACTTCAATTTGTTTGGCATTTTGAATTTGAGTTGTATCTTTGCAGTGATTCAAGACCAAGGAATCACTACATAGTAAACTTGTATGCGGCATTTTTTATGTCGTTACTACAGCTATACCTGCAAAGATATAAGCCGTTGGTTTCCCTGTTGGCTGCATCAGTTTATCTAATGTAGTGTTCCTTGGTCGGAGTTGGGAGCCAGCGGCTTTCTTTATATAACTCAAATTTCATCAAAATGACCAAGGAACATGAAATTGAGAGTGTAACGAACAACAGTAATTGCACAACCACGTCCGCTCACGAAACGAGCTTCCTATCATGGCGATCCATCGCCAAGCTATTAACCTTCATGTCATTCGGCTTGCTCGAATGCGATAACAAGAACGACGTTATCGGCTATGTCAAGGTACTAATCTTATTGATGTCCGCATTCATTTTAGCCGGGATGGAAGGAGGTGCGTTATGAGCACTCCAACAGCACGTCAACAAACTATCCGCATCAACCGCCTATCCAAGGAGAACGACATGCTTTCCAAGGAACTGGAGCACGTGAAGAACCAGCTAAAATGGGCACGCATCACGTCTTCGCAAGAGACGGAGCTAAAGAACGCTTGCTTCTTCTTCATCGCCGCAAAGGGGCTATTCACCGAATGGCACGAGTGGCACGACAAGAGGATAACAGAGAGGTTGATGGACGAGATCAAGAGGACTATCAAATAGGGGATATTACTTGGTTAAATATATTTAATGAATCAAATAATATTGTAGGTAAAAAAAGTTGATAAACATAGTTGACTAAACCAATTGACCGTAACGTTTCGATGATACTAATCATAGTATATAAGCAAACATATAAGTAACAATTACTTACATTAAAACAAGTATCTAATTCATATATCGAATCATATATCAAACTCGATATGAAATAGATATCAAAATCGAAACGCATTTGGTTTTGCTTGCAAAATCAACTTATATTTATCTTATAAACATTTGATAACAAAAGGCTATAAAATGTATAAGCCCCCTATTGCGCACCTTGATAATTGTTATTACCTTTACGGTACAAGCTAAGAATTAAACGATCATTATATGCAAGACTAATGGTCGAATAAAGATATTTTTTAGGGCATTTCTATATATTCCGTCTTGCACATTGGGAGTATATGGATTTGCCCTTTTTTCTTTGAAAAAAATTTAAAGAATAAGGATATGAAAACAAGCCAAGAAATGGTTCGAAAGATAGGCAAGTTTAATGTTATCCAACGAACAAGTGACGGTTATTTTAACGCAACGAACCTTTTAAAACAATGGAATGAATCGATTAAAACTAAATCCCAGAATTTCGGGGATTTAAAAACAAGAGACCTTGATAACTTTTGGAAAAGCACAAATTTAACTCAACTAATGTCTGAAATAGCTAAAAATGAGCTAGATTTTAAATCCGTAGAATTTACGGAATTAAAAAATGCGCTATCCAAGACGTGCAGAGGCAAGAAAAATGGTGGGACATGGATGCATCCAATCTTGTTTATAAAATTTGCCATGTATTTAAGTCCAAAATTTGAATATCACGTACTTAAATTCGTGTCTGACGAAATGATACGCTACCGCAACGATGCAGGTGACGCTTACAAGGAATTGTCCTCGGCTGTCATGAAGATCGTTCCGAAAGATTACATGCCAAAGGCGATGAAGAAGATCGGAGAGGCTTTGAACTGGATAATCTTCAATGGGCATGAGAAGTTGTTGCGTAACAAGCACGGTGACGAAAGAAAGCAACGTGAATTGTGGCAACTGGAGAAGAAAATTGCCGATCTGATAAACGAGGGATTCATTACCGCCTTCGATCCTCTTATTGGACTATCTCCGCAAACTATACGAAAAGAAAAACAATCCTGCTGTATTCATCCCAGTAGCATAATACGATTGACATATTAAGATTTTAAAAGCCCCGGTCTAGGCCGGGGAGTATATCGTACACTTTAAATTTAAGTAATCATGGATATAAAGAAAATGTCAAACAAGGATCTCAAATATGGCATAGACCGATGCAACGCAAGGTTGGCCGGAATAATGCCAATGGGATACATGGACAAGGAACGATGCCTTCAGGCGTTGGAGCAATATAGGAAGGAATTATATAATAGAGGAATAATATATTGACATGGACACATCTAAAAAAACATTTCTTTTTAATGCTGATTGGTACGAGGTGTTAGTGGATTATCCTTCGGAGATCAGACTTGAAGTGTACGAGGCGGTTATTAGGTATGCCGTATCGGGGACACTATCGGAGCTGAGACCGCAGGCTAAAATGGCATTCTCCTTCATTAAAAGAGAAATCGATTTCAATCAAAAAAAATATGATGAGAGAGTATCCAACAATAGGGAATCCGGTAAAAAAGGAGGTAATCCAAATTTCAAGAAAGGCAAGTCAAACCCCTATTACTCAAAGAGTAAAGAAGATAACACAACATTACCGAAGATAACCGAAGATAACCCAACATTACCGAAGATAACCCTATATGATAATGATATTGATAATGATAAAAAAAGAAAATATATAAAAGAAAAATTCGAGGCTTTCCGAAAATCATATCCGGGCACTAAAAAAGGTCTTGACGTTGAATTCAACAATTTTGTCAAAAAGCATAAGGATTATGCCGAGGTCATAGACTTATTGCCTTTAGCCATAAGCAAGGAGATAGAATGGCATAACGAGAAAAAGAATTCCGGCAATTGGGTGCCCGAATATCCGCACTTGACAACTTGGATAAACCAGCGAAGATGGGAGAGTGAGTTTGAAAATATAAACGAGAATGAAGACAAGCAACAGAATGGATCGAGACAGGTTTACATCGTCCCAGATTGACGGGAAACTACCTCCCCAAGCCAAGGAGATAGAGCAGATAATACTAGGGGCTTGCCTCATAGAGAGCGACGCTTTCGAGAAAATCGCCTCGGAACTATCTGAGGCCGATTTCTACGACAAGAGGAACCAATCGGTATTCAAGGCCATATCCGGGCTATACAAGGAGAGAAAGCCCATAGACATGATGACGGTCACGCAAGCGATGCTGTCATCCGGGGAGCTTGAGAGTATAGGGGGGCCGATCTACATAGCCTCCCTTACCTCCAAGATTGGGTCATCGGCCCATATACTGGACCACGCGATGATAGTCAAGGAGCGATCCATACAAAGGAAAGGGCTGGTGATAGCCAATGAACTTGAGAACGCTATCTATTCCAACGAGGATATAGGTGACGTACTGCACAAGGCCATAAACGGCTCAGAGAGCCTCATGGAGGAGCTTATCGGGAAGTCTAATGGCGAGCATATATCCAAGGCTCTTAAAGGCTCCATGGACGGTTTATACAAGCGTGTGGAGATGGCGAGGAAAAACATCAGGTCTGGTGTAGACACTGGGCTTCACGACCTGAACAAGATCACGAACGGATGGCAGCCGGGAAACTTGGTGATAATAGCGGCTAGGCCCTCCATGGGAAAGGCTCTAAGGATGGATGCCAAGGTATTGACACCTTCTGGATGGAAACTGAACAAGGATCTTGCGATAGGCGACCAAGTTTGCTCCGTAGACGGGGCTGAATCACGTGTGACCGGCATATTCCCGCAAGGACATGTCAAGACATACATGGTCGAGTTCTCGGACGGTCGCAAGATCGAATGCTGTGGCAGCCACTTGTGGAGCGTAATATCTTCCAAGTTCAACGCCAAGGCCGAAAGGGTCGTATCTACCCTAGAGCTTATGGACTTGATAAGCAAGGAAAGATATTCCGGCAGAATAAGCATTCCTCGTTTCTCCGGGATATTCGGAGAAAAGAAAGATTTCGTGATCCACCCATATCTCATGGGAGTCTTGCTAGGAGATGGAGTCTTGAGCAAGGGGGTTAGCTGGTGCAAGCCGGACAAGTTCATCGCTGATAAGATCCAAGGTATGGTCGACTACGATGTTATCGTGTCGGATGATCGCTTCCTAGTGACCAACAAGGAGAACAGGAAGGTCAATAAATACCTGTCAGAGCTAAAGAGCCTAGGATTGTTGAATGTCCATTCCTACGAGAAGTTCATCCCGGACATGTACATTGACGCATGCAGGGATCAAAGGGTTGAGCTGTTGAACGGTCTTCTCGATACAGACGGGGATATAGACAAGAATGGGGCTATATGCTACAACACCACGAGCGCTAAATTGGCGAGAGGCGTACAAACACTTTGCTGGTCTTTAGGATATAAATGTTCCTTGAGAGAAAGACGCTCATTCCTTTATGGCGAGCGGAAAAGGAACAGTTTCAGGCTCGTGATCGTAGCGGACAATCCTAGGGAATGCTTCACGCTCCCAAGGAAATTCAACAGAGTGAGGCCAGACCGGAGGAACAAACCTTTGACCGTGATGTCCGTGACACCGACCAACCGCAGGGTTGAATGCCAGTGCATATCGGTATCGCATGAGAAGGCCTTGTACATAACGGACGACTACATAGTCACCCACAATACCGCCGTGATGCTTCACTTGGCCAAATCGGCGGCTAGATCCAATATCCCAGTGGCGATATTCTCGCTTGAGATGTCAGACATAAGCTTGGCTAACAGACTGATCCTCTCCGAGTGCGACGTAGATCCGGAACGGTTCAAGTCCGGGTATATGACAAACGAGGAGATTAACAAGGTAGAGACGGCAGTGAATGAGCTTTGGAGACTTCCGATCTACGTCGATGACAACCCGTGCGTGACGATGGACTATATCCGGTCACGATGTAAAATACTGAAGAAACAAGGCAAGTGCGGGATAATCATGGCCGACTATCTCCAATTGGCGGAGAGCGGTGAACGGGAAGGAAGCCGTGAACGCGAGGTAGCGAAGATGTCCAGAACCGCCAAGATCACGGCGAAGGAGTTAAAGGTTCCCTTCTTGCTCTTATCCCAATTGAACAGGGGAAACGAGGCCAGACCGGACAAGAAACCCCTCCTATCCGATCTTAGGGAATCCGGGGCTATCGAGCAAGACGCTGATATCGTAATGTTCATTCATAGACCGGAGTATTACAAGATCGAGGTCAAGGACAAGAACGGTAACGTAGAACGCAATTACGGAGAGTTGATCGTGGCCAAGAATAGAGATGGGGCCACGGGATTAGTGAAATTTAAGCATAATGACGGCATGACCAAGTTCTACGATTACGGGAGTTGTGACAAGGACATGCCATTTTAAAAAACAGATCATGGAAATAATCAACAGACTGAAGAACACCCCTACCGGTTTGATCGTGTTGGTAGGAGACATGAAAATTATCGTGGAAAAGTACAGGCCGTACTATAACGGCCAGAACAAGATCCCGTGCAGGGGATGCGTCTTCCGGGACGAGGGAGCGAGATTCTGCGAGTACTCATCTGCTTGCATGGCCCATCTGAGGCCGGATCATGAGAGCGTAGTTTTTGCTAAAACGCATGAGGCATGAATGTTTTATCCTTATTTGACGGAATGTCCTGTGGCAGGATCGCGCTAAGAGAACTTGGGATTGAACCGGAGCATTATTATGCGAGCGAGATTGACAAGTTCGCCATATCCCAAACGAGGCTGAACTTCCCGGATACGATACATTTAGGGGACGTGACCAAGTGGAGGGAATGGGAGATAGATTGGGGAACGATAGATCTCATACTGGCAGGAAGTCCTTGCCAAGGATTCTCTTTCGCCGGCAAACAACTGGCTTTCGATGATCCTAGAAGCAAGCTCTTCTTCGTATTCGTGGACATACTGAGCCACGTGAAGGCATTGAACCCGGATGTGTTCTTCTTGCTTGAGAACGTGAACATGAAGAAAGAGCACATGCGGGTAATTACTGAGTATTGCGGTGTTCATCCAGTCAACATAAACTCAAATTTGGTGTCGGCCCAGAACCGGAACCGGTGGTATTGGACGAACATAAGGACAAGGAAGGTCGGACTGTTCGGGGAGATCCACTCAGACATACCGCAGCCAAAGGACGAGGGTATATTGTTAAGGGATATCTTGGAGGAAGAGGTTGACGAGAAATATTACCTGAGCGAGAAGGCCATTAGGTATATCTCAAACGATAAACGTATGGAGAAACGATTCACCCAGATCGACGGGGATAAAGCGGTCTCCTTGATGGCCGTTGGCACATGCAATAACACCGGGACCTTTATCTCGGTAAACGGGAAGGCACCATGCCAAAGAAGTTCGACCGGTAGATCCATTGATTCTAGGCATAATTACCAAATCATCGAAAGCGGGGGTATCCAGCCATATCAACAGAACAGGGTATATGACGCGAATGGACAATGTCCGGCCTTGTTAGCCGAGATGAGCGAAAGAAGCCATGCCATACTTAGTGTACGACAAGAAAGGAACTTGAAAGATCAAGACGGAAAATCGAACTCATTACTAGCCTCCTCATATAAAGGATCACAAGCTAATGGCATGACCCTAGTGGAGACATCATCTATCCGCAGATTGACCCCGATCGAGTGCTCTAGGCTACAAACCGTTCCTGATTGGTACAAATGGGATTGCTCTGATACGCAGATATACCGTTTGTTGGGCAATGGATGGACTATCAAGGTTATACAACATATACTTAGTTTTCTAAAGAAAGACATTCATCATAGTTGAAAACTGCATTCATCTATGATGAGAGTAAATAAAAATCAAATATTATGGCTATAAGCGAAGTTTACAACGAGGATTGTATGGACTATATGAGAAACATTCCTGATAAATTCTTTGATCTAGCTATCGTTGATCCACCGTATGGTATAGGAGAGGACTGGAAGAAAAGGAATAATGGGTATAAATTCAAGGATACATCCTATAAGAATAGCCCTATCAAGGATGCGTCATACTTCGATGAGTTAAAAAGAATTAGCAAGGATCAGATCATATGGGGATATAATTATTACACCCAATATCTAGGAAATACCAACTATTTGATTGTTTGGGATAAGATGAGCAACAATAACGATGTGTTTAAATACTCGAAATGTGAGATAGCCTACGTGTCAAAAAAAATCCCATGCAATCTTGTCTCCATTCCGTGGGATGGATATAGGATGGGACATGAGACCGGAAAGAGAAAGATACATCCACACCAAAAACCGCTCTCATTGTATTTATGGATTTTGAAAAATTACGCCAATCCCGGTGACAAAATTTATGACTCTCATTTGGGGAGCGGAAGCAGCCGTATAGCCGCCTATAAAATGGGTTTTGATTTTTACGCAACCGAGATAGACAAGGAATATTTCAATGCCCAAGATAAAAGGTTTAAGGAAGAATGCCTAGGTGAAATCATATTACCTAGTGGTAAAAAGATAATACAGACATCAATGTTTCAATAATAAATAAAACGATCATGAAAATGGAAAAAGAAACTATAAAGAACAAAGTATTTGAGATCATTGAGAGTAAACGTTATCACAAAGGTCAGCCACTTACGATGGAATCCAAGCTGGAGGATGATCTATGGATGGACAGTCTTGACGAGATAGAGTTATTAATGGAATTAGAGAAAGAGTTTGGCATATCGATCCCTGATGATGATCCCGGACGATGCCTTACCGTAAAGGACGTTGTTGATTATATAATCCGGAGGATGAAAGAATGAGAAATAAAGATCTTATAACATTGCTCCAAGAGCAAGACCCGGAAGCGGAGGTAATGATCCGCACGTCCGATGGAGAGTATGAGTACGATCCGGTGGATGTCACATGGGACGAAGAGATAGAGT